>Ga0194124_10003643_pt1 | contig 16001 bp, 11 predicted proteins | sample TA2KigCas0mmetaG_FD_148605 | JGI IMG/M metagenome (GOLD analysis project Ga0194124, IMG submission 148605) | Freshwater microbial communities from Lake Tanganyika, Tanzania - TA2015031 Kigoma Deep Cast 0m | ecosystem: Environmental > Aquatic > Freshwater > Lake | place: Tanzania: Lake...
TCCCGCCTTGTTGCTCCTTGCGACGGCCAACTGGGTACTTGAGCGTTCGATAACGACGCCACCCACAGAGATTTCATCATCAACTGGTGCCTCTGGATTAGGTAACGGGTCAGGCTGGGACGACTCAATTTCGTCTCTCGACTTTCCGCCGCCACCACCTCCGATAAGCGCCAAGAACTTGTGGGCACCAATTGTCTCTGTCGTGGGAGTAGGCATGACTGTCTATGGGTTTCTTGCGGCAGATTGGATCACAAGTCGTGCTTTGTTCGGTCTAATTCGAGCCGATCTCAACTATTCACAGCTTCGTGGAGTGTGGAGTGACTTCGGGGCACCGTCTCCAATCGTCGAGGGTTTTGTCGGTGTTGCCTATGTTCTTGGCTATGTCGGGATGTTGCTAGCTCTCGTCGGTTCCGTGAGTGCTCTCGTCAAGCAGTTTGTGGTTGAGCAACCATGGCGGGTGGCCGGGGCTTCCGTCATTGGCGCAACGAGCGTGATGCAGTTTCTAGTTGTGGTCGGCCTCCTCACCGCAGAAGCAAACATCATCGTGCTAAGTGGCGCATGGACTGCGCCGTTGGGTCTTGGGCTTGCTGCTCTCGGGTTTTGGGTATCAACTGCTCGCCCCTGAGAAATCCGGTTGCATCTATTGAGAGCTTTCTGGCAATCTCTGTCATGAGGTATCAACAGAGGAGGCAGTGATGTCACATGTAGTGATTAGTTATGAGTGGGCCTGGCGAAGCAGTACCAACTCGGAAGAACTGATGGATTGGATTGGCGAAATGTCAGTCGTCGGGTGGGAGCTCAAGGGAATGACTGCAGCAGTTCACACACGCACGGTTCGCCCAGGATTCGATGAGCAATTTGAAGTTATTCGAGTAGTCATGCAGCGGCCACATCAAACTGTGGACGGCCTAGGAAGCTGGAACTATCCCGGCTGAATACTCAGCGTTTCAGGAAGGAACCCGCAAGGTAACGCGTTCGGTGACCCCGTTTACCGAGAGCTGGACTTCAAGGGTTGCACCCCACGGAAGCTCTGCCAGTTCGTAAGCAAGGCTCCATATCGAGACTCTGGGTGAGTTGACGACAGCGTTTGTCGATGAGAGATGTCGCTGCTGATTTGCGCCAGTTGTCAACGAAGACCCTGAGAACTTTGCGCGAACAACTGCTGCAGAAGTATCGATCTCTAGCGCTACATAGGTAGTTCGGTTTCCCAGTTGCACACCACGAATACCAACACAAACACCGCTTGCTGTGCACTGGCGAGATGCGAGGGGATTGGAGTCATCAAATCGAATGAGGTTTGCTAGCTCAATCTCGTTCATTCGGAAGCTTCGTATCTTGCCGTTCTCGCCAGTGAAGTCGGAGACCACGGTGGCTGGGCCAGGAAACAGAATTCGCCAATCACCTCCGACTTCCTCAACTACAAAGCCCGACCCTTCTCCATATCCGGCATCGCGTCCAGCAATCTTTCCGGAGAGAAGAAACTTCACAAGTTGTTCGGCTGGTGAGCCAGTCTCGACGAGCTGCAGCATGTTCGTGAAACTCGCAGTCGTGAACTTGCCGTACTCCGTGATGAAGTTTTGAACAATCGCGGGTTCAACAGCTGATCCGGTTTGCGTTACCGGTGAAACGTTGTCACTTTGAAACTGGAAATACTGACGTTCCTGATTCCATCGATACCGACTCGGGCTGGTGGTTGAGGCGAGGTCACGTGAAACTAGGTCACCGGCTGCAGGTTCGAGATTTGGAACAAGTTGTGCGAATGAGCCGTCCGCGCGACTAAAGAATTGCCACGAATAACCCTGTCCACAACCAATCGACGTATTCGGTACACCCAACACACCGCTCAACGGCGGATCTGTGCCTGTTCGCTCAAACGTCACGAGAAGATCTGGAACGCCATCTCGTGGCGCATCGACTACAACCATTCCGACGGGGATCAAACTCGTTGGAGGGGTCACAAGTGCGCTGAAGTCCGACCAGCCAGTACCTTCTTGCCATTCGAAAAGTCGTAGACCCGTAGCGGTCAGCAGCATCGCTTGTTTGCCACACACATCAAGCACACCTGATGACGCACGCGCGGCCAAGTTCGTGCGAAGAACCTCAAGGGCGGCAATCGGATCGTCAACTGCAATCGTGGTAGTCGGTACGGACTCCTCGTCATCCCTACTTAACGTCTGCTCACTACTCGGTTCGACAGTTACAAGGACAGTCACCACAGTCGGTTCTGCCTCGTCCGAGGAGCGCAGTCCGAGGATGTCGGAGACAAATCCAATCCCTGCGGTTGCGATGGTGACGACCCCAACAACGGCCTTAACTGCTGGGCTTCTGAAGAGGCGGAAGAATGGAAGACTGTTCATCTATCGCCTCACTCCAGCTTCCACACGATACTCGTAGGTCGTTGGCGCCCGCTCTGCTACTTGACATTGATACGGTCGTGTGATTACGGTCAAGTCAAGACAAGCTGAAGGGACAATCATGAGTCAGCCATTACCACCGCCGGCAGCGAGCAGCAAACAGGGTCTTGCAGTCGCAGGTCTCGTTTGTGGAATTATTGCATTCCTCTTCCTTCCGCCGCTCTTCGGAATTCTCGGGATTGTCTTTGGAGGGATCTCCTGGAAAGCAGGCAACAAACTAGGGATCATTGCAACCATTGTCTCAATCGTCGGACTGTTCGTCGGCATGATCGTCGGCGCAGCAGTAATGATGGGCTGAACCGAGGCCACGAATGACTTCTCAGGGCGTCAAACTCACCCTTACCGGGTTCCCAAGACGGTACATTGGCTCAAAGCCGGTCGATGTCTTCTTCAATGGTGAGCGTCGTGGCTCGGTCGGAAAGGGGACCACGGAGACGATGGTGTTTCCGTCTGGGGGCCAGATCGACTTCGTCACCCACTACATGGGTAGGGAACGACGCGAGTCACTACAGATTCCTGACGGCACGATTGCGAATCTGGTGTTTGACTTCGGACCCATGGGTGGACTGAAAGTACTTCAGCAGGGTCGGGGATCCAGTGGTTCTTGGGAGATCGAGATTGAAGAGTCTGACTTTGACGAGTGAGCTGAGCCGCAACGACTTAAAGACTGCTGAACAGGGGTCGACATTGCGAAGGTGGACTCGTGTCGGCGCGGTTCTAATGGCGATTGCATTGGTTACCACGTCTTGTGGATTTGACACTGATGGTTTCATAAACGACATGAATGACCAGTTTGAAGATGAGGGCGAGATCTACTACGACCCGAACTGTTTGGACTCAGACGGTGACGGATGGTGCGATTAGTCGCGTTTAGCTGGAACTACTGTATTTTGAGAGCATTACCACTTCGTCGTTTGCGTGAACGACGGTGGCACTTGGTGGATTGAGTAGAACTACAGGATCACCGTTCCTGACAACCCGTAGTCCGATAGCGATCTCCCCGGTCTTCTTAGCGAGGTCCATGCGCAAGGCATCCCAGCGAATCTCTTTGAAGTCCGATACATCCCCGAGTGGCGCAGATATTACTTCTACAGGATCGTGATTTGACAGTAAGGCGGTTATGACGCCTTCCAGTCGGGGCTCAAACACTAGTTGTGTCGCGGCTGCAGCCATCAGGCTTTCACTGACCAGGAGGTCGTCTGCGAGTCGCAGACCTGCGACGTGCCGACTCGAGCGTCGTCGCAACTCACCGACAATGGTGAATCGCCGAGTTGACTCAGTGATGTGATCTGCGTAGTGGCGGCACGCAAGCAGATCGGTGAGTGCTTGAGCGTCACTCTGCTGGGACGAGACAGTCGAGTCGGCAAAGACGACCACATGATTCACGTCGTCCAGAAAGGATGGGTCGTCGAGTGGATCAGTCTTGTCTCGCCGTGACACTTCAATCTGAGAAGTTCCGAATTGCGAGTTGGGGGGTGCCTGTTCATGAGATCTCAGCAAGACTTTCAAACGAGATCCAGGAGCAGAAACTCGCGGAAGTGCAGCGCGAAGCTGCTCGGCAGATTCGTTCCACCCGACAAATAGGAAGGTCTCTGCCTCGCTTACGGGTGGCCGCCCGGGTCCTCGCGGCCCCTGTAAAAATAGGTCTGAGTGCCCATTCGAACGCGTGCTTGCCGATTGACGATCGGAGGCTAAAACACAAACCGATGAATTAGTCAGGTCCTCCGTCCACTCCGGCCACAGGTTGACACTGCCATTGACGATTGTTGCTAAGGGAATTCCACCAGAGAGAGCCGTAACTGCCTGCCCAAATGTGTTGAGCCCGTGAGGTGGATCAAGAATGTATAGCTCCTCCCCTCCAAAGTCGAGGAGGTCTTGGTAGACGTACGACAGGCCACGGTGCCGGGCGACTTGCGTCTCGATGCCGACCCGAATCTCATCCGGCGAGAGTGGAATGTAGTTGATATGGCGGTAGTCCTTCATTCGTAGTGAAGTTGAGATTGTCGTGAGTCGTCTGTCAAGTGTGTGAGCGAGTTCCGAGTTTGAGTTGAAGGTCACGACAGGTAACAGCGTCGTTAAGCGAGAACAGTTCTGGCCACGCGAGCGCAACGTTGCGCCTATGGCGAGGACACATCGTACGACTTGTGAGTCATCCGTATCCTCTTCGTGTAGGACAATCGCGCCCGAAGCTTCGACTACGGCAGCAAGATTCATAAGATCGGCGGTGTGGTGACCTAGACCGCGCCGAATCGTAATCCAATCGTCGGGTTCACGAGACCACTTCGTGTCGTGACCGCCTAAGTTTATGTGATCCCGGAAGTTTGCTTCAATCGCTCGCATCAATTCCAGCGGATCTTGGTCGCAGAGAATCGCGACGTGATGCGGGTCAGCAGCGACTAGATTTGCTTCAGAGATTTCCCTAAGCACTCGAAATCCAAACTCATTCCAATTCAATATCGCGACATGTCCCTCGAGGCTCACTGGGCGTCGGCCACGACGAACTCTCTCAAAGCGTTGAGATAGTGATGAATTTGAGATGGAGACAAGTGTCGAGAACATCAAGAGCCCAAACAGAGTGACGACTAGCAATACCAGTCGTGCGGACCACGTCTCTTGACCAGTCAATTGGTCAGGAGACATCGCGCGCAGCAGAACTTCCCAAATCGCATGCAGAAAGCCGTCATCCTCCGCCTTCACGTCGATTCCCGTTACTGCAAGGACGATGGCACCTGAGACGACAATGACTATCGCTCCGACGAAGAGAAAGCTCAGCGCTGCAAGGTTCCCGCGCAGCAGCGCGCGCTCCCAAAGGTCGTCAACTCGTTGTCGCAGGCGCGCAATCGGCCGTCGCTGCTTAAGTGTCATAAGATGACAAACATTGATGGTACTACTGTTGCCTGAGATCTGGAGGTTGAAGCTATGCCACTGTTTAGGAGAGCTGAACGCGAAGTGCGACGTTGGTATCGAAAGAAGCGATGGTGGATTCTGTTGGGCGCTCTAAGCTTCGGCGCGTACAACAACTTTGCGCCGGAAGATGCAGCGCTGCGTGAACAGCTCAACTCTCTGCTTGATCGTCTTCCCTAGGAGATTCGCTCTGCCGTCTGGCTCGTGAGCCAAGCGTGCGGTAAGTAAATCCAGTACCCGGAAGAGAAAAGGTCCAGTAACGGTCCTTATTGACCGCACGGGTATATCGAATGAAGCCGGGTATCGGCGAGACGCTCCAACCTACGCCTGACTTGCTGAAGTTGATCCGAAAGAATCCAAAGTTCAGCGACTTTCGGAACCGGACTCCCCGCATCTGGCCGAGGATAGAGCACCACTGCCACATTTCGGGTACCCGCCTGCTTTGTGGCATCGGCCGTCTGAGGCGGGGATGGTTCAGGCGCCGTTGACCTCCTTCCCTGGCGGGTGCTACCTTGCTCTATTTGGGGGAAGCAGATGTCCGACTTTGAGCTTGGTGGGGTAGGAGTGCAGGTTGACGCACCCTCCCTGGTAAAGCCTCCAGTTGCACTTCTTGCTGCGACTTTTGGAATTGCAGTTCTCTCGGCTGTTTGCGCGACGTTTAACAGCGGAATCGGCTACCTCATAGCGGTGGGTGCATCCATCCTTGGTGGCGTAACGTCGCTGCAAGATCAGAAGCGTCAAGGGAACCCGAGTTACGTGACCCTTGGTTGGTTTAAGCCCGCCCTTCGCATTCTGCGATACCTAGTGCTTGTAATCACGCTTGTGCACGTGGCGATACTGGCTGTGGCAGCGGCAAAGGGAAGTGGAATTCTCTTTTGAAGAAGCACCACAGTCTCTCAGTAATCGCCTTAGGTTCAATTGTCTGTTCGTTGCTGACGTCATCGTCGGTGTTTGCGGAAAATGCTGTGTCGTCAACCAGTGACGGACTAGAGATATGCCTTGAGAAGAACAACAAACTTGCAGTTCTCATGTTGATTGACGAATCCAAGAGCCTAAGAGAGTTCAAGGACGGATCTGGAACCAAGGACGGGAATGATCCGCTTGATTCGCGAGTACCTGCACTTGAGTCGGTTGTTCGAGTTCTCTCCTCTGCTGTGGAGTCCAGTGAGCTCATAGCGAGTGCGAGCAGCAAGAAGTTGGAGGTTGCAATTGGCATCTCAGGCTTTGGCGACAGGTATAGCGAGCGAGTGCCATTTCAGAGTCTGACCAGTCGCAGCGTGGAGTCAGTTGTTGCAGACCTTGAATTACAGCGAGACAAAGACTCCGACATGCATACTCGGTATCACACCGCGCTGGAAGGTGCCCTGCAGTCATTTGAGAGATACAGCACATCACCTGAAGTTTGTCGGCTGCTCGTGTGGTTTAGCGATGGCGAACATGATGACGATAACTCTCCTGGGTTCATTTCACGAGAGCGTGATCAGATTCAAAAACTTATGTGTGGTGACGGTGGAATTGTCGACACACTACGTTCCGCCAGAGTCAACATCGTCGCGGCAGGCCTCAACGCCGATGAGAAAAAGCTCGGTCTGATGCGTCTCATCGCGCAGGGGGGTGCGCCGTATAGCTATGTCGACTCCAGCGGAAAGAAAGAACGTGTCAATGTAAACATTGAAAGGTGTGGGAAGGAATTACCAAATGGTAGGTATGCGCTAGCAGTCAGCGCTGATGAGATCATTGACAAACTGTTCGAGGTTCTGGAGCCTGTGCCGGGAATTCCGAATCCCGATGATGCTGTGGAGATACCGGAATCTCCAATCGTCGATTGTTCGAAGCCGACTGATGCTTGCAATGCAATTGAGTTTGAAGTAGACGAGTCAATTGCCTCATTTCAGATTCTTGCTGAGCGGCCCTCTAATGCGGTAGAAGTTGTGCTGACGACGAATGAGGGTCAGACGTACTCAGTTCTCACGGCTGGAAGCGTCGAAAAGGACGATCCGATCCGCAAGAATACAGTCACGACTACTCCAGTCACCCTGCTTAGGGTGTTCGTCTCCGTCACACGAAAGAAAGAAAACCCGATAGAAGGTACGTGGCGACTTGAATTCTTAGGTGAAGGCGCCAAACAGTCGCGAGGGATTGTCAACTTTGTCGGGCTCGCAGACATAACTCTGCTTGACGCTAACTTGCAGAAGATTTCTGATGAATTGAAAGTCGCACGATTCAAAGCTGAGGACATCGGAATCCGAGTTACAACGAAGACATCAGGCTCGGCGATACGGGAATTGCAGCTCGAGTTCAGCAGTTTGGAGGGCTCTGAGAAAGTAGCGTCCGAACGCGACGAGACAGATCGCGGACTCTTCAAAGTTGCCGGCAAAGAGTTAGAGCGAGTGCTGCAGTCATCAAAGCTCAGGAAGCTCAGTTCCACAGACTTGCGAGTGCAGCCGGTTGGCGACGTACAGGGTCTTCGATTCAAAAACGGAGATCCGGTGCCCATCAATTTCAATGATCAAAAATTTGCAGTGCGGGTCTCCAACGGAGCAGGTCTTCCGACATTCTTGCGGGCTGAAGGCCAGCTCGCCTATGAGGGCACGCCAAAACAATCGATTCAATTGATCTTCATCGGCCCGGACAGCGGCGAGGGCGTCGTCGAATTCAGGGAAGCGATAGAGAGTGATGGGGCGAAGGCAAATCTTGATCTGATTCCGCGCAATCCGTGTGTCATTCCACAACAAGAAGAAGCAGCTTGCAGCGTGGAGCTGATTCCAGACCAAGAAGCCTTCGACCAGTTCCAAGTCGCGATTTCTGTTGTCTACTCCGGAGAGGACAACTTGCAAGAACCAGTCGAGGGGGAGGTGCTAGTTGATGTTGCCATGGTGCTCCAACCAAAGGTACCGCGAGGGCTTCTTGCTGCGGCAATTCTCCTGTTGGTCTTCCTTGTCGTTCAAGGACTCGTCCGCTGGCTTCTGGCTTACCTGGTCTCGCGGTTTGCGCCGCTCGTACCGATTGCGAGACGAATCAGAGTGGACGCGGTACTGGACTCATCTGGTGCAATCTCACTGAACCCGATGAATGTGAATCCGTCACATAACGACGAAGGCTTCGCACTTGAGAACACGGAGTCAGTCCAGTCATTCTCTGTTTTCGGCTATGACTTCAGCGTCTCGGTGCTCCGCACGTTCTTGAGATCGACAGTGGCACCTCTCGGCCAGGTGAACTCACCTGGCAAATTTGTGATTGGATCGCGTGGATATGTTCGTTCAAAAGATCAGACTGACACCTCGACTGGGAACGTCTCGCTGACCTTGAGAGGACAGTGGGTCGTTGGGGTAAAGTCAGATGACATGCAACGACTAATCAACGGTGAAACATCCGTGGCAGCCGAAGTTGTTGCGTTCCTGGAACCATACGAGCAAGGCCAAGGTCGTGATGAGCAGATCTCCGATCTTGCATTTGGCATCTCGGCAGACAGTTTTGCAACACAGTTTCTCGAATTGGTGGAGGGTAAGCGAAAGGAAGCGTTCGAGGCCAATGAAGGCGACGTGGAAGCCGGAGTACCTACACCCGCCTCGACTGTCGATACAGCTGCGACGGATCCTGATTCGATCAACGATCCTTTTGGAACCGCAGCTGCTGCTCCTGCCTCGGGCAATACGAATCGCAACGAGCAACCAAGGCGTCGCGGGCGCCGTTCGCGGCGCGATGTAGATGACATAAGCGAACCAGAACAATCAAACCAACCAACGGAGTGGGATCCCTTCGCGTGAGCTGAGAGATTTCACAGAAAAACAAGGAGAAATGCAATGCTTCGTCCAATCATCATGATCGGCTGTGGCGGGTCTGGCCAGAAGGCAGTGCGCTATGTGCGCGACGCAGTAAAACGTCACCTTGAGCATCGAGGTTGGACCGGAGAATTTCCAAAAGCATGGCAGTTTCTGGGAATCGACACTCTCACTACGCAGGAAGATCCATCTATCCCGTTTCTTCCGAACAATGATTATGTAAGTGTTTCGCTTAAGTTTGCCACTTACCAGGGGCTCAGCCAAGCGATTGATGCGAAATTCGGTGTTGGTATCAATCCCAAAGCATTCCGTGATCTACAGGGTTGGCGTCCTAATCCATCGCAAGTGACGGTTCCACTTAAGGATGGTGCAGGACAGTTGCGTGCCGTTGGACGAACTGCCGGAATTCTCGCCCTTCAAGATCACGTTGCAAGACGTCTTGGCTTCGCATTCACGCAGTGCACAGCTGGTGGGCCCGAACTGTCGGAAGTGTCGCGACATCTTGGCGTAAATGTTCCGCCGGGCACGGCAGTGCCTGATCCAATCACCATCGTTGTGGGATCTATGGCAGGTGGCACTGGCGCGGGAATCATGCTCGATGTGGTTGACCTAGTACGACGCACGGATGTAAAGGGTGCGTTCCCGGTCTTAGTTGCGTTTACTCCAGACATATTCGGGTCTATTCAGACTGACGCGATGACCGCAAACTCTGCGGCCTTCATGTCGGAGATGCTCTCGGCCTACTGGGACGACGAGAACACAGATAGCTCTTTGATTCCAGCAACGGTCTCAGTCAACACACGAGGTCCGCATAGCATCTTCTTGATTGGTCGTACGAATATTGACGGTCTTGACCTACTTGATTCGAAGAATGTCTACCGAGCCGTCGGGGAAGCGTTAGCAGCAGTGACCACCTCGTCGACAGTCCAGACTTCGTTTCACAACTTCATCACTGTGAACTGGCCCATGGCGGCACCCGCCAATGCGGGTGGTTACGGCTTCCATGCTGCTCGCCTCAAGGGAGTCGCATCGTCGTTTGGGAGCGCAACAATCTCAATTGGACGTGATCGATTTCGTGACTACTTGAAAAAGCTTCTGCATCGGTCGATAGTTGAACACTTGGCTGATGGCTATGAGTCAGTTGCTACTGCGGTGCTAGGAGATGCGGCCAAGTCAATGGCTGGTCCTGCGAAAATTGCCGAACTTACAAGAAGAAACCTCGACAAGTTCGTAGTGGACTGCGGACTCAACGAGAGCGAAGATGGCGCGAAGCAAATTTCAGAACAGTTTGTATCCAACGAGATCATGAGAACACGACTTGGTCAGGTTTCAAACAAGATAAGGGCACCATTCCCGGCTGCGATGCAGCAAGGCTCTGGAGTCTGGCTTCAGACGCTCGGTGCACAAGCTCAACAAGTCAAGGCCGCGGAACTTTCCGGCGTTGACGCTGAGTTAAGTGAACAACTAAGACTGTGGGGTTCAGAGCTGTATCGGAAGGTTCTTCGCACCGCAACAGAGTTTTCTGGAACTTTGAGTATGCCAGTCGTATTGTCGTTGTTGCAGGCGACACGTGCGCAGGTGCTCCAGTCTTCGGCGAGGTTCAAAGAGCGGGCCAAGGAAGCCAATGGTCAAGCCGGAAAGGCCGTAGAACGCGCGCGCGGACACTTAGCTGCGGGATCAAAGGGTTCGATTCCGATGACCGCCGCACCTGTTCAAGAAACGGTACAAGATCTTTCTAAGGCCATCGTCTTCGAATGGTCGGCACGAGTATGTGAGCGACTTGCTGTTGCTCTTGAGAGTGTCGCAACGACGATGCTCTCTGGGGTTGAAGCGTCAATCAGTCAATCGATGGCGCGTATCGATATGTTGACGAAGCCACAAGACGGTAAGCCGGCAGTTGTTAGTGGCTGGCCAAAGAATGACGGAGTCGTGCCGAACTCATTTGCCCCAAGCCCTGTTGAGTTCTTTCTTGAAGACCACGCAACATGGCCCGATTCGGCGAGCCGCCTGATAGGTAAGTCACTCGGCGACACCCCAGGTTTGCCGATTGACCCAGTCGAAGCGGCACGTCTGTTGTTGATTCGTGGTGGATTTGGAGGTGATGGCAACGAGCAGATCGCTATCAACCCGCTCATCTGGGCTGATTCGCACGAGAGAGAGCCAATCTGGGAACCAGGTCAGCAAGTTTCGATCGTCATAAAGGATGATTTGGAGGAGATGTCCGACCGAATTGATGCATGGCTGATGCGTCCCGCAACAGAGATGCTCTATGTTCTGTCGGAAGGGCTTGGGTCATACCTGATGCCAGTTCATCACAAGACTGGCGCAGCAATTCCGGATCATCAGCAGCGTCTAGTTACATTCAGGCAGAGCCTGACAATGGCGCTAATGCAGTCACGGCCACTTGTTGAAATCGACAATGTGATGAATTCAACAGTTCATCCGAAATCACTTTCGTACACGTTGAATATTCAGGGTTTCCCATTCGGTCAGGGGCACCCTGCTCGTGCCGAGACCGAACAGGTGATTCAAGGTTTTCTGAACGACGCCCGAAATGTCGATTGGGCATTCTCTAGTGGTGATGCTGAGTCGGTATTGATAACCAACTTCCTTGAATATCCAGTTAATCCCAGCGTGGTCACGTCGTTTACACAACCACTACAGGGGGCCTTGGGTCATTTCACTCCCGAGTTGTTGCGTTCGGCGTTCTGGCAATGGCGACGGGCGAGAATTTTGGAGAACTTTATCCCCCTACCAGACGACTTGCGCGTGGCAGCCATCCGAGGTTTTGCTATCGCTCGTATTCTTGGATTGACAACGTGTTCGCCAAGTGGCACCAATCAGATCTCCACTGAGTCCGGAGTTTTGAACTTCCCCCGCAACTTCCTGACAGAGACCGACGACGACAACGTCCTCCCATGTCTGCTTGAGGCGATGGTATTGACCTTTGCCGAAGCACCGACTCGAGGCAAGGCAGCATTCGAGGCCTACGGAGCTTTGATCGACTACGGGACTGGTGGAGGTATGACATCCGGATTCAAGATTGACGGTGTGGTAGCTCAGATTTTGAAGACCGGGAACTATGGCGCTCTCGCAGTACTTGACCAAGACAAGGTCGACGTTCTGGGAAGCTCTGCAGTCGAGCGAGTGTCCGCAGCAAAGGCCTACCTCGACGGCTGCATTCAGTACTTTGACGAACTAGATGCAGCTAAGTTGCACCCAAATAGCTGGAGAAATTTGGTTGGATCCGTCGATCCTGTAAGTACCTTGACCAGAGAACTTCTCGCTGATCTGCGAAAGGGCTACGTGATGGTGCGGGAAGCAGTTGACAACTTCGAAGTGCAATTGAGTGGCAAGAAGACTGGGGGTAAGTTCTGAGTCAGCGTCTCGTCCTGCTGCTAGGAGACTTTGAGCAAACTGACAAAGAGATTGCATTGGTGCTCGGTGAGTGGGCTGGTGCTGGATTGTTGGGAAATGTCGCTTGGACGAATGCATCGCCGAATGGATTGACTCGGCCAATCACTCATTTCTGCAACAAAGGTCAAGTTGAACGACTTCAGTTGTTCGACTTACTTACTTCTCGAATCTGGTCGCAAGTAAGCGTCGTCGGTGTGCGCCAACAAACTGTTGGAACATTGGCCATTGAGCGGTTCAATGCTGAAACGCGAATACTAGAGATGGTGCAAAGTGCCTTTGAAGCCCACAAAGAGCTGGAGTTCCAGTCGTTTACAGTTTCAATCGCTGAAGCTGAGGGATTGTCATATGAGGCGTTCTCTCCATTCTGGAAGATGCATATACTCCACGAACCGATTGTTCGAATAGATCGAGCAGTGGCCGCCCAGCCGATGTGGGAAGATCATCGCCACCTCCTGATTGCTCTACTAGCTCTCACGATGTCAGGTGGTTTCATCTGGCAGCTCGGCGCACTTGCGCCCGACATGGCAGATCAAGTGGTTGGTGTGCATAGATCAATACGGGTGGGTAGGGCGTATCTCCGAGTGGTTAGTGCTGGCCGGTTGACGGATGAGGTGTTGGCTGGTGCATTCCCGAAATCTGGACCGTGGTCAATTCCTACAGATGTTCCGAACGCACTCGCGGTGCCTCCGGGCACAGCAGTGTCCGACAACTTGGTGAGCTTGCTAGTGCAGCGTGGAAAGTTCCAATATGTGGCTTGGAAGGATCCGAAACGCGAGCGCCCAAAGAGCATGAATATTTGGGAAGGGCTCAAGCTCTTCGCGAAAGAGTTCGGCGTTGCGTTGAAGGGAATACCTAACACCCTCGTTGAGAAGATCAAAAGTGATGTTGAAGGGTTTGTTCAAAGGGCGACGTTCGGTGAAAACGCCTCAGTGTTGCTGCGGTTCGATCCCAAGAAGGACAATTTTGATTCGATTGGTGCTCTTGAGGCAATTCGGAATTTGCAGCTTGGAAATGTTGTGGATCCAATCAGTGATCCAGAACCGTGGGATGTATTGCAGCGAGTAGCACTTGGTTCGGTAGACGGTGGTCGTTTCCCTGAGGGAGTCGCACCGCCATTACGCGGGTCGAACCGGTTGGTCTACACAGATCCGACGTCAATTGGACCATCGCCCGATGACGATCCATTTAGGGTCACGCCCTTCGAGGTGTCGCTGCTCAATCTTGAGGAGTCACAAAGCACCATTGAGCCGATGGGGGTCACAGATGCGCTTACGCTCAAGACTCATCTTGAAGCTTTGCGAGATGAGATGAGTATCAAGCCGGCTGACTCTGGAACAAAACATGATGGAGCGAAGGGTGCGGGCGCAATCGGAGCACCGAATTCCATAAAGAAGAAGGAGAAGAAGCTAAAGAAGCCGGGAGTGTTCAAGCGTCTACGCATCAGATTGAAAGCACGCCGTGCTTTGAAGAAGTCCCGAAAGTCAGCTCAGACGAGTCCACCGACTAATCCGGGCCAATCGTTGAAAGACTCAGTCCCGACGACCGTCACTTCTTCGACAGTCATTCCATCATCTTCAACTGACGCAAACTCCGAATCTGTTGGTACACCCGAAGGTACTAAACCAGTTGAGCAGGGTGCTGAAAGTGCATCGAGCATTGATGAGTCTGAGCGCCACTCACCAAAGCACCCGTTGTTTCGACCTGCCGAGTACACGCCGATTTGCGTGTTTTATCAGGGCAACCGGCCCGAATTAGCGGCCGAATTCGCAGATGCGAATCTTGTCTATGAGTCAGCTCAGTCGTCGTACTCGGCAATCAATGGTCGATATGTTAAGGACAAGTCGTGCGACCACTGTGGAACTGCCTTTGACCACGGTCTTCTTTATCTGCATGAGCCAACCAAGAAGCTAGTACGAGTTGGGAACGTGTGTGCTCGTAAAGCCCTGCCCGAACCCGGCAGTGTTGACCTCGTCGCCAGTCGGTTGTCAGACTTGGAAAAGCGCTTTGGTGAGTGGCTTAGTAGGCGCTCTGGTTCGTTGCTGTGGCGAGTTGGGGAAGCAATCGTGAGTGGTCTCGTTGTCGCACGTCAGGATCTGGCGAAGTGTTTGCAGATTCTCGCTGAGCGTCCCGCACTCGAAGGAGCTGCTATGGCGGCTCGAATCAAGTTCGGAAAGTGGACACGTAGAGGAGTTATGACGGTCGTACTCGTCATAGCGGCAGCTCTCGCGAGTGTCGTGTTCACACCTTTCCCCTTGCTGATCGCCGTCCTGATTGTGACTTTCTATTTCAGTGGATTCATTATTCGAATGCTGTTCCTTGCTCGGGACATAGTACGTGCCCAGTACAAGTTTCGACTTGCAATGGATGAGTACGAGCGTTCATACAGTCGAGCGCGTCACGATGTCGAAGAAGTAGTACGGCTGTCGTCTGTTGGTGAACAGTTTGAGGATTGGCAAGTCGTCATCCGTGAGCTGGTTCACCTACCGTTCGGTAAGGAGATTGGATTTGCTACGGCCCGAATTGGAATTGATGATGTCACTCGTCCGCCAGCCATGGTGCTGGGTAAGTCACGACCAGATGAGAAACAACGGATGCAGCTATTTCTTCAGGCGCGACGTCAGACGATTCACGCGGGCTGGCTGCTCGAAATCCTTGACATGTTGAAGGATGAGTGGAGAAACGATTATGAAAATGCGAGACTCACCACGTCGGCTGACAATATCTTGCCGGAGGCTGATAACGCACCGTCCGGAAGTGTTGTCGGAAAGAGACCCTTGTCGGATGATGATGTTTACTATCCGCGCACGGACTTTCGTCTCAGAGTGACAGCTGGCGACCTTCAGCGAGCACTTGTTGCAAAGAAAGCTGAGCAGGTGGCGATAGATCTTCGTCAAACCTCACTTGGTCGGTTGCTTGCGAATGTTGAGGTCACTGGATTGGGTGCCGCATTGAGTGGGCAATTAGTTGAGGACTTTTTGTCGGGTCTCTCCCAAGACTCTGAGGAGAAGGTGTCATTTCCACCTGATTTGATATCGGACAAGTATCCGAATTATCGGCTGTTCGAACCAGAACTCGTGCTGCCAGTGCCCGGCAGCCTCAATGCTGAGACTGGACAAATTCAAGTACAGCCAGGCGTTGAGCTAACTGCTGCCGCGTGGCGGGTAGAGCTATCGGCACCTTTGGAGCCGTTAGAGATTCTGCGTGGCTTTGGAGAAGTTGCTCGGGAAGTCGAAACCGAGGAGACTGTTCTGCAAGCACGACCTCGACGGTTCTGAAACATACTGTGATGTCGGAATGATTACCGGCTTCCTCACCTATATCGCGATATTCGGGATGACCGCTATCTGGGTCTTGGGTTGGATGGGTCTTTCGGTCGTCGTGGGATCTTTCTTCAGTCTGCCATTGCGAACCGTAATGCTCGTAGGTGCGACGCTTGGACCGCTTGGCTTTATCGTCACCATCATGATTGGCACTCTTGAAAGTC
>Ga0194124_10003654_pt1 | contig 15952 bp, 15 predicted proteins | sample TA2KigCas0mmetaG_FD_148605 | JGI IMG/M metagenome (GOLD analysis project Ga0194124, IMG submission 148605) | Freshwater microbial communities from Lake Tanganyika, Tanzania - TA2015031 Kigoma Deep Cast 0m | ecosystem: Environmental > Aquatic > Freshwater > Lake | place: Tanzania: Lake...
AAAACTTCGCTTGGATAAGGGCTAGACCGTGCGGGTCGTGCCGTACGGCACCGTCACCCACATCCTGGGTTTCAACGAGCCGGACAATCCGGTGGAAGACGCCCACCAGTCGCTCGGCAACGGTTCGGTCGATGCGGCCATCGTTTTCTGGCCCCGAATCCCCCGCCGGACCGTCGGCGGGCTGGATTTTCCAGTAGCCATGCGGCCAAATCATCCGCCAGTCTGGGAGCCACGCTCCCGGAAACACTCCCCTGACGCGGGTTCGTCCCGCGGTCGGGCCTCGGGGTCGGTCGTCGGATTCGAACGGGTCGCTCATGTTTCGCCGGTCCCATGGGTCGAGGCTCGCGCTGCTCGTCTGGCTGGCCGCCATCCCCTCCGCGGATGCGGTCGCCGCGGCCCCGCGCAAGCCGAACTTCGTGTTCATCTACACCGACGACCAACGCTGGGACGCGCTGGGCGTGGTCCAGCGGGAGCAGGGCGAGCGGGGGCGGTTTCCCTGGCTCGAGACCCCCAACCTCGATCGACTCGCCGCCGCCGGCATCCGGTTTCGCAACGCCTTCGTCGTGAACAACCAGGAGCCGCATCCGTCCGGCAATCTCAGCCTGCCGGCCCTGCTGCGGCCGGCCGGCTATGCCTCCGCCTACATCGGCAAGTGGCATCACGGCAGGGAGTCGGGCAAGCGTCCCGGGTTCGACTTTTCCGCCAGCTTCGTCGGCCAGGGGGAGTACTTCGATTGCCCGTTCGAAGTCGACGGCGTCGCGACGCCCACCACGGGCTTCGTCGACGACGTCGCGACCGATTACGCGGCCCGGTTCATCCGTGACCATCGGGCGGATCCCTTCCTCCTGATTCTCGGCTTCAAGACCTGCCACAAGCCCTTCCTGCCGCCGCCCCGGCGCGAGCGGGACTACGAGGGCGAACGGGCGCGGCGGACGCCGAACCTCGACACGGCCGCCGCGAAGTTGATCGTCTATCCCGGCCACGACGACTGGACGGAGGTGTTCGACCATGGATAGCCCGGCCAATGGGACGTCCGCAAGGGGCTCCCCGGCTGATGAGCGGCTCGTGTGTGCGCACAGCACAACCACCCCTTGCCGCCGGCGTGACGCCGTAGCGGAGCCGATCCGGGGCTACTTCCGCGTTCCTCGGCGCCGGGCCCGCTTGGTCGCCTTGGCATCGGCTCGGGCGGCCCGCTCCTCTTGGCGGTACACGCGGACCGCCTCGGGGTGGGCCCCCTTCCAGACGTCCGGCCGGAGCGCGTGGTAGTCGGTCTCTCCGGCCAGTAGCCGATCGAGCACGTCCTTCACATAGACGAAGACATCGAGATCGTTCCGCACGGCGCTGCTGACGAGCGTGAGCAGGTCGGCAGCGCGGTAGCCCGGCTCGACGTCGCCGATGAAAAGCCAGTTCTTGCGGCCTATCGCCACCTGCTTCATCAACTGCTCGGTCTCGTTGTTGTCGATCGGCATGAGCCCGTCGTCGAGATAGACGAGCAGCGGATCGAACTGGTTCCTGAGATACGTAAGCGCCTGCCCGAACGTGTCCTTCGGCAGCACGTCCTGCACGGCATCTCCGTTGACGTACTCGCGCATGCGGTCCCAGATTGGCTTGCCCTCCGCTTGCCGCAGATCCTGCCGCTCTGCGGCGGAGCATGTCTTGGCGAGGTCTTCGATGTCGTAGAGCTGTTGGAACATCGATAGCAGCACGGCGGCATGCGTCGGATGGTTCGATCGTGCGTTGAACACCTTGCGCCTGGCATGTGCCACGCAGGCGGCGCGGATGATCCGCCCGTCGCTCGCCGTCTGCACGGCGTCGTAGCCCGAGTAGCAGTCGGCCATCAGCTTGCCCGTGAATCCGTCCAGGAAGATCTCCGGACCGTCCCGGTGCCGGCTGACGGTGAAGTCGAAGACGTTGATCGGCACCGTGATCCCTCGATACGCCCACATGCGGGCGGTGATGCTCTTCCGCGCCTCGGCGTGCGCGGCGGCGATCACCTCGCGAGTGCGTGCGGACTTCGGATCGAGTGGATCGAGCGGTGGCAGATCATCGGGGGTCAGGAGCGTGACCGTGGTGTCGTCCGTGCCGATGATCGGCCCGGCCCGCACCACCTCCCGGAGGTGCGTGACGAAGACCGCGATGCATTCCGCGGCGGCTCGGAGGATGTTGAGGAGTGTGCTGCGGGCTGGCGTCCAGCCGCAGGAGGCGAAGATGTCCTGCTGCCGGTAGATCGGCAGATGGTAGCTGTACTTGTGGGTCACGATCTGGGCGGCCACGCTCGTGTCGTAGCGGTTGCCCTCGACCAGGCCGACAGGCCGTGGAGCTTCCACGACGCCGCACTCGTCGTGTCCCTTGCAGACACACTTCGGGATACCCGTACGGACGACGACGAGCTTGGCGGGCACGATCTGGAGCGACTCCTGCCAGTCGAATCCAGCGACCGTCCGCTCGCCGTGCTCGGGGCAGAACCGCTGGTCCTCTGGGACAGGCAGCAGCACCTCGATCCGGGGCAGGTGAGCCGGGAGCTGTTCGTTCCGTGCCTTGACCGGCTTCTGCTTCCGCCGGTTGTAGCCTTCGACCGCCTCGAGAGCCGCATCGGCGATCCCCTCAGCGGCGTCTGCCACTTCGGGTGAATTGCCGAAGTCGATCTTCAACTGATTCGGATCGGCCGTGTACCGCTCGATCTTCTTGCGGAAGGCGGCCTGCAGAGCGGCGTTGAGCCGCAGCTGCATCTCGACGAGCTTGTCCTTCTGCTCGACCAGCTGCTGGTTCTGCTGCGCGACGAGCGCGTCCTTCGCAGCGATCACCGTCTGGCACTCGGTGATGACGTTGTCCTTCTCGACAATCGTCGTGCGACACTCTGCGATGACAACATCGCGCTCGCGGAGGAGCCTGTGGCAGGCCTCGATGTCGCTCGGAAACGTCATCGTCGTGTGCATGGCCGCATCATGCACACGACGACGAACAGTTCAAGAGCAAAACACGTCGCGTGCAAAAAATAATCGTGTGCCAAACACGATGCGACTTTGATCAGCTCGCGCGACTGAATCGCTTGCGTCGGCGCGCCGTGCCGAGACGCACGCCACCCAAGATCATCGCGAGCTGTGTCGCGTCGATGCGCACGCGCTTCGCACCGTCTCCTGCGGGCACGACCTCGAACGTTCCTTGCTCGAGTCGCTTGTACCAGAGCACGAACCCGTCGCCGTCCCACCACAGCGCCTTGATGCGGTCGCGGCGCTGGTTGACGAACAGAAAAAGGCTGCCGTCAGCCGGGTCGTCGCCGAAGACGCCGCGGATGAGTCCGCAGAGCCCGGTGAAGCTCTTGCGCATGTCGGTGGCGTCGGTGTGCAGGAAGATTGTCGGAGCCGGGGCAATGCTCAGCACGTCGCCACCTCCTGCTGCGCGGCCATCCGGTCGATCGCCAGCCGCACGAGATCCACGCGGTCATCAGGGATCTCGAGCGTGGCGCCGCCCGGGAACCGCATGACGATCCAGCGGCGCGGGATCAGCTCCACGGGGGCGAATACCGCGGCCTGCGGCGATGGCCTCATGGGAGCGGGTGACCGCAGCGCCGCGAGTTCCACCTGTCTCCGCCAGTACTTCAGGAGCGCGACGGACACCCGCTCCCGCTTGCAGAACTCTGCGGCCGTCAGATTCGTCCGCTCGTATCGACCCAGCCGCCGCTGCCACTCCGCCAGCTTCTTCCGATCCACTCTGCGTCCCATGAACTACCTCCGTTGCCGATGAAAAAGGTCCACCGGCCGAAGCTATCAGGGGATGCAAGAGTGGTTGTGGTGTGCGCACACCGTGAGCAGCAGCAGCAGGGCGGTCAGCCCGAATCCGATCGCCGGCGAGATGAGCAGCGCCAGCCCCACCTCCGTCGCCTTGTGCCAGTTGATGCCCTTGAAGGCCGAGCCCTGCTCCATCCAGGCGTTCATCATGCCCACGCCCATGATCGAGCCGATCAGGGCATGGGAACTCGACGCCGGCAGGCCCCGATACCAGGTGGCGAAGTTCCAGATGATCGCCGCGCCCAGCAGCGAGAACACCATCGCCAGGCCCCGGCCCGTGCGGATGTCGACGAGCAGGTCGACCGGCAGGAGGTGCACGATGCTGAAGGCCACGCCGATGCCCCCCGCGTGGACGCCGATGAAGTTCCAGATCCCCGACCAGATGACGGCCGGGGTGGGCTTCAGGCTTTTGGTGTAGATCACCGTGGCCACCGCGTTGGCGGTGTCGTGGAAGCCGTTGATGCACTCGAAGCCGAATGCGATCGCCAGGGCCACGAGCAACAGCAGCGTCTGGCCGCTGGTGAGCGAGGCGAGGGATTCGAGAAACTCCACGGCGTCGTCCTGCCGTTGAAGACGGTGTCACCCCGAAAAGCCACCACACCGTAGGCTCTGGCCCGGGGCCCAACAAGGACGTTGCAGGGAACCCTGGGCAGGGCCGAAAATACGGCAGTCGAACCCGCGGCCCCGCGGCCGCGTACTGGATGCTCAGGAGGGCTACGTCCGATGGCGCGAGGGGACCGTCTGGAGGTCGAGCACCGGATCGCCGGCACGACCGTCACCTACCTTCATCATGGAGTCGACGTGGGGGACGGCACGGTGGTGCACGCCCGGCCGCACGACTTCCGCAATCCCTTCGGCGGCGGCTGCGTGGTGCGGACGAGCCACGCCGACTTCGCCGAGGGGCGGAGCGTCCGCGTGCGGAACGATCCACCGGCCGCGTTCCCGCCGTGCGACATCGTGGCCCGGGCTCTGGCCCACGTCGGCCGCGACGGCTACGACCTCGTGATCGACAACTGCGAGCACTTCGCCACCTGGTGTGCGACCGGTCGGCGGTCGAGCCGTCAGGTCGACATCGTCGTCGGCCGGATCGCGGCCGGCGTCTCACGGGCGGCGGCGGCGATGTCGGCGCGGGCCGCGGTCGGCACGGCCGAGCGGGTCGCCGTCCGCACGCTACTGGGCACGAGCGTTCGCGTCGGCCTCAAGACGCTGATCCCGGCGGCGATCGTGGGCGAGGCGGCGGCCCTGGCCGCCGAGTGGACGGCCCATCAGCGTGGGGCGAGCGAGCAGGCCAGTCGCAAGGCCGGCGAGGCGGCGGGGCTTGCGACCACGAGCTTCGCCTTCGCGGCCGCGGGAGCGGCCGCAGGCCCGGTCGGTGCGGTGACCGGAGCGCTGGCGGGGGCGACGGTGTGGCTCGCCGGGTCGGCGGCGGCCGCGGCGGCGACGACTGCCGCCTGGCAGGTCGCCAAGCGGGTCGCTCGTGGGTGAGCCGTAGTGAACGGGTCGAGCTGGAACTCCGGCTGCAGCGGAGTCCGACCGCAGCCGAGGCCCTTGCCTCCGTGATTGCCGATTGATCGCCATGGTTCCACGCCGAGTGGAGTGCCTCAAGGATCCGACCGTCGGCCGTCGGAGTTGCCGGGATGTCGAGGAGTCTCGCCGGGCAGAGACCCGAATCCAGCCTTGCGCCGGATGCGCTCGACGGTGCGACGGGAAGACTCCTCGCTCTCGTCGAGTTCGAGCGCGGCAGCCGTGGGCCAGAGCGGCCGCGTGGACTCGCCGAGGTCGTCGATCGCCACCAGCGCCGCGACGCGCACGTCCGAGTCGGCGGCCTGGATCTCGGCGGCGAGCGCCGCGAGGGCGCCCCCACGGGCCGTTTTGGTGCCACAGCGGAGGAGCCAGGTGACCGCGGCGATCCGCACGGCCGGATCGGCATCGGCCACGAGCGGCGCGAGCGCCGCGGTGGGATCGCCGCCCGTCTGCTTCGCTCCCCAGCCGGTGCCGGCGACCGCCCACCACCGGACGGCCGGATCGGGGCTCGTGAGCCATGGGAAAAAGACCGCGGCGTCGCGGCCGTCTGCGACGGCCCAGGCCGCCTCCAGGATCGCGTCGTAGCGGGTGCGGGCCGCGGCAGGGTCGCCGCCATGAAAGATCGCCCACTCGCTGCCGGCCTGGCGAGCCTCGGCCCGAAGGATCGGCTCCGGCACGATGCCGGTGTCGAACGTGTCGCGCATCCACGACCGCACCGCGGCGCGGACCCTTTCGAGATCGCCACGCCAGGCTGGATCGCCGGCGAGGTCGTGGAGCTCATCCGGGTCGGCGCGCACGTCGTAGAGCTCCTCGGCCGGGCGGGTCGAGCGGGAGAACCATGCCGCGCCGGGGGGCAGCGTGCCCGCCGCACGGGCCGCGCGGAGTTCGTTCGTGATCGCCACGCCGGCGGCCCCATCCGGCAGGTCGTCGCCATCGATCCAGGGCAGGAAGGTGCGGACATAACGAAACCGGGCGTCGCGGGCCGACCGGCCGAAGCCGGGAGACGCATCCATCCGGTCGCGGGCGGCGATCACGACGTCGCGGAACTCGGCGTCGGGGCCAAGAAAGCAATGCCCCTCCATCCACCCGGGCCGCTCGACGCCGGCGAGCGCGAGCATGGTGGGCCCCAGATCGAGCAGGCTGACGAGCACCGCCGTCACCCCGGCAGGGGGCGTGTTGTCCGGCAGCGTCGCGAGCCGCCGCCACGTCTCGGGCACGCGGACCAGCAGCGGCACGCGGAGACCGTGCTCGGTGAGCGACCGCTTGCCGTGCGGAATCCCCTCGCCGTGATCGCCCCAGAACCACACGATCGTGTCGTCGGCCAGGCCGTCGGCGGCGAGGTCGTCGAGGATGCGGCCGACGTCGGCGTCGAGGGCGGCCGCGAGGTCGAGTCGCTGGGCCAGCGCCCGTCGGATCACGGGCGTGTCGGGGTACCAGGGGGGCACCCGCACGTCGGCTGGTTCGGTCCGTGCCGAGGCCGGCAGGCTGCGGCGGACCTCGTCGGGCCGGTCGCCGAACAGCCCGCTCTCGTGCGTGACGTTCAGGTTGAAGACGGCGAAGAACGGCTGCTCGGGCCGCGGCCGGTTCCGCCAGTGGGCCTTGCCGCTCGACTCGTTCCAGCCGGCGTCGAACGAGGCGGCGAGGTTGTAGTCGGTCTTGGCGTGATTGGCGCACCACCAGCCCGCCTCGCGGAGCAGCCGCGGAAACCCGACCACGTGCGGCGGCGGCGTGGGGGGGCACCGCATCGGCAGGCTGCCGAGCGTGGTCGGCATCAGGCCGGTGATGATCGCGCTTCGCGACGGGGCACACACGGGCGCCGCCGCGAAGGCCGCATCGAACCGCAGGCCCTCGGCGGCGAGGGCGTCGAGCCGGGGAGTGCGGGCCTGCCCGCCGTAGCAGCCGAGCGTGCCGGCGGAGAGATCCTCGGCCGAGATCCAGAGGATGTTCGGCCGGTCGGCCGCGATCGCCGCCGCCCCGGCGATCATCGCGAACACCACGCTGGCGACCAGGCGGATCGCGACCATGCGGATCACCGGTAGTCGGTGAGGGACTCGGGATGCCACGACACGCGGAGGGCGTTGAGCACCGCCACGACGTCGATCGCCTCCTGGAGGAGGGCGCCGGCGGCCGGGGGCAGGAGCCCCGCCGCGGCCAGGCCCATGCCGGCGAGGCTCGCCACCATCCCGCCGACGGCGCTTTGCAGCGCGATCGACCGCATCCGCGAGGCGATGTGGAAGAGTTCGTCGACCCGTTCGAGCGACGGTTCCATCACCACGGCGCCGGCCGCCTCGCTGGTCACGTCGCTCGCCGCGCCCAGCGCCACCCCCACGGTGGCGGCGGCGAGCGCCGGGGCGTCGTTGATGCCGTCGCCGACGAACACCACGGGCGCCTGCCGCACCGCCTCCTCGACGAGGGCGAGCTTGCCTTCGGGCTGGATGCCCGCGTGCACCTCGATGATCCCCACCGTGTCGGCGAGCCAGCGGACCTCGCTCTCCCGGTCGCCCGACACGAGCATCACCCGGTCGAGCCGATGGGAGGGGCCCAGGTGGCTGACGAACGACCGGCCGTCGGCCCGCGGGGAGTCGCGAAAGCGGAGCAGCGCCGCCGGGCGGCCGTCGATGACCACCACGCACTCCAGGCCTCCCTCGATGGCCGGCAACCCGGCTGCCGCCGCGGGGTCGGCGGCGGCGAGTTTCTGACGGCTGGTGATCGACACGTCGCAGGTCCCGCCCCCCGCGGGCTGCTCCACCCGGCCAGTGAGCCCGCGGCCGGGCTTCTCGGCGAGCTCGTCGACATGGAGCAGCCGCAGCCCCCGCTCCGCCGCCGCGCCGGTGACGGCGGCGGCCAGCGGATGCTTGGAGTAGGCCTCGAGGCTCGCCGCCACGGCCAGCACGTCGCCCGCCGACCAGGCCGCGAGGGGCACGACGTCGGTGAGCTGCGGCGTGCCGTAGGTGAGGGTGCCGGTCTTGTCGAAGATCGCCGTGCGGCAGGTGTCGAGCCGTTCGAGGATTGCGGGATCGCGGATCACGATCCCGCGCTTCGCCGCCAGCGAGACCGCGCCGATGATCGCCACCGGGATCGCGATCAACAGCGGGCAGGGGGTGGCCACCACGAGCACCGCCAGAAACCGGGTGGCCGAGCCGCTGAAACACCAGGCTGCCGCGGCGATCGCCACCGCCAGCGGCGTATAGAAGGCACCGAGCGCGTCGGCCAGCCGCCGGAGCCGGGGCCGCCGCTGCTCGCTCGTCCGCAGCACCTCCATGATCTTCGCGTAGCGGGAGTCGCCGGCCACCTTCTCCGTGCGGATCTCGAGCGCGGCCTCGCCGTTGATGGCGCCGGAGAGCACCGCCGAACCCGGCGCCTTCGCCATCCGATACGGTTCGCCCGTCAGGTAGGCCTCGTCCATCGCGCCCCGCCCCGTCACCACCGTGCCGTCCACCGGACAGATCTCGTGGGGCAGGACGACGAGCACGTCTCCGACGGCGACCGCGCCCAGCGGGATGTCGGTGATGCCGGCGGCCACCTTGCGGTGCGCGATCGTGGGCATGCGGCGGGCGAGGGCCGCGAGCACGTCGCCGGCCCGACTCACGGCCCGCGACTCGAGGGCTTCGCCTCCGGAGAGCATCAGCACCACCAGCACGCCGGCGAGATACTCGCCGAGCAGGACGCTCGTGACGATCGAGATTCCGGCGAGGAGGTCGGAGCCGAACGTGCCGGCGAACAGCTTGGTGAGCAAGTCCCAGACCAGCGGGATGCCGCCGAGCACGAGCATCACGACCAGGGGCGCCTCGGCCAGCGTGAGCCCCCGGCCGGGAAACCAGATGGCGGGATCGACGGGGCCGAGCGAGACCGGCCTCGAGCCGATGCCGGACCAGGTGAGCGCTCCCCACGCCGCGAGCGCCAGCAGGGCGCCCACCGCGATCGCCTCGTTCACCGGCCACGCGGCCCTCGGCGCGTGCGGCGCGGACGCGGCTGGTGTCATCGTGACGCCCTCAGCTGTGCATGCGGGCGAACGGATCGCCGCGGTCGAGGATCTCGGCCTCGGCGGCGGCGAGTTCGTGGAGCCTGCGGAAGACGTCGGCTTCCCGCTGGAAGCCGCACGCCAGGCGGACGTAGGTGGAATGGTGCCGGGCCTCCGACTCGAACAGGCTGCGGTAGAAGGCGGCGAGTTCCTCGTCGGCGACATGGTCGGCGAGCGTGGCAAACCGCTCGCAGCTGCGGGCCTCGATCAGCCCGGCCACGAGCAGGCGGTCCACGGCCCGGTTCGGCTCGCCCTTGCGGATCAACTCGTGCAGCCTGGCCCCGTAGGAACTGGGCGTCAGCTTGCGAAAGGGGATGCCCCGCCGCTCGAGCACGTCGAGCACCAGCCGGAAGTGGTCGAGTTCCTCGTTCACGATCTCCGTCATCGCGCGGGCGAGGTCGACGTGATCGACGTAGGAGAACAGGAGGTTCATCGCCACGCCGGCCGCCTTCTTCTCGCAGTGGGCGTGGTCGATGATCACGTCGTCGAGGGCGGCGTCGACCTGGGCGAGCCAGCGGGCCGACGTCGGTGACTGGAGGCTGAGCATCCGCGGGAATCCAGGAAACCGGAAACGCCGGCCTGCACGGCGGAGGAATTGCCCGCGGCCACGGCGACGGGCATCATACCGGGATCGTGCTTGAACGAGTCGTTCGCCGGGGTTCGCCATGATCGCCTTCGACCACCCGGCTGCCGAGCCGAAGCCCCGCGAGGAGCGGAACGTCCTCGGCGGCCCGCTCGCGGCCTGCTCCCGCGCCCCGCTGACCGGCTTCTTCCGCGACGGCACCTGCCGAACCTGCGCGGAGGACACGGGCGCCCACACGGTGTGCGCGGTGATGACGACGGAGTTTCTCGCCTTCACCGTGAAGGCCGGCAACGACCTGGTGACGCCGCAGCCGCAATGGGATTTTCCGGGGCTCGTCGTCGGCGACCGCTGGTGCCTGTGCGCGGCGCGGTGGCTCGAGGCGGCCAAGGCGGGGCACGCCCCGCCGGTGGTGCTCGAGGCGACCCACGAGAAGACGCTCGCGATCGTGCCGCTCGAACTGCTCGAACAGCACGCGGCCGGCGAATGACCGGCTGGCCGCTCACCGCCGCGGTGTTCCTCGTGGCGGCCGTCTACGCGTCGGTCGGCCATGCCGGCGCCACCGGTTACATCGCCGTGATGACGCTCTGGGGACTCGCCCCCGAGGTGATCCGGCCGACATCGCTGGTGCTCAACGTGATCGTGGCGACGATCGGCACGGTGCAGTTCGCCCGCGCCGGCCACGTCGATCGACGCCTGCTCCCGCCGCTCGTCGTGGCCAGCGTGCCGGCCGCAGCCGTCGGCGGGTGGCTGGCGCTGCCGCGGGCGGCTTTCGAGACGCTCCTGGGCGCGGTGCTGGCGTTCGCCGCGATTCGTCTTGCCCTCGAGGCGGTTCGCCAGCGGCATGGCCCTGCGCCGGCGGGTCCATCACCGCGACCCCCGATCGATCCGGGCCGGGCGGGCGTTCTCGGGCTGATCGGCGGGGTCGTGGGCCTGCTCTCGGGGCTCACCGGCGTGGGGGGAGGCGTGTTCCTGACGCCGCTCCTGCTCGCGCTGCGAGCGGCGCCGGTGCGGACGGTGGCGGCCACGTCGGCGGCCTTTATCCTCGTCAACTCGCTCGCCGGACTTGCCGGGGGGCTCGCAGCCGGCCGTGGCATGCCGCTGCCCGGCGTGCCGCTGGTGGCCGCGGCCGCGGCGGGCGGCCTGGTGGGCTCGTCCCTCGGCGCGTTCCGGCTGCCCGTCACCGCGCTCACGTTTCTGATGGCGGCGGTGCTCGCCATCGCAGCGGCGAAATCATTGCTCTGATACGGACTCCACGTGAGCCTCGCGCATTCGCTTCAGCACCGCCGCCGAGTTCCATGGTCCCAGGAACGAGCCCGCGCCACGTGTGACCCAGTCCCCAGCGCTTCCGCGATTGGGGCTTCCGGTGGGAGGTCTGCGGAGGTGGGCGCGGGTTGGAAACCCGCCCTCCTCTCAGGCACGGGCAGCCCCGAGCCTCGCAAACTCGCGAGGCTCACGTGGAACCCGTATGAGACCCGGAGCCCGCGCGGCACGCGACCTGGCTGCGCTCCGGGCGTCAGTGCGTGGCGGTCTTCGAGAACAGGTTGAGCACCACCACCCCGGCCACGATCAGCGACATGCCCAGGATCGCCGGTGCATCGAGCTTCTCACCGTGCACGAGCCAGCCGATCGCGGCGATCACGGTCACGCCCGCGCCCGACCAGATCGCATACCCGACGCCCACCGGGATCCGCTCGAGCGTGAGCGAGAGAAACCAGAACGCCACGCCATAGCCCGCGAGGACGAGGAGCGTGGGCCAGAGCCGCGAGAAGCCCGCGGCGGTCTTCAGGAAACTCGTGGCGAGGACCTCCGCCGCGATGGCGATCGCCAGATAGAGCCAGTGCATGCCGACCGCCTCCAGGATCGCAGATCGCGGATCGCGCGACAGGAAGTCCCGTGGACGGGCACCCATCGCGGTGCGTCTGCTAGAGTGTAGTCCCCGGCGGGATCGACGCCCTCCTCCCCGGCACTCAGCGGGCCACCATCGCGGCATGACCGAGCATCCGCAGCCGCCCTCCGGCCAGACCGTCGACTCCATCCTGGCCGCGGCCACGAGCCACACCCGCGCCGCGCTCCGCACGCTCGGCGAGTTGGTGGGCAACGAGCCGACCACGACGCTCTCCCCGACGCAGTTCGCGGTCCGGCAGCTGGGCGTGGATCAGCGCGAGCTCGCGAGCACGCGGTTCACGGGGCCGAGCACATCGCTGGCGATCCTCGGCAACCTGATGCGGATCGAGATGGAGCGGCATGCCGGCCGGGTCGTGATCGGTTCGCCGGGCGACGACCTACCGCCGACTTGGTCGCAGCTCGACGTCGGGCCCGACGAGAAGCTGGCCGTGCCGGGCCGGCTGGTGGCCTACTTCCCGGCGGGTACGCTCGCCGCGGCGCCCTTGTGCGTGACGATCGACGACCGCCACTGGCAGCGGGAGTTCGCGATCCTCTCGACCCAGGCCGACAAAGAGGCTGCGGAAAAGACGCTCGAAGCGTTTCGGGCGCGGCTGAAGTCGCCCGAGAACCCGCTCCGCGGCCGGGTGCTGGATGCCTGCGTGAACGACGGGTGCGTGCGGATCTCCGCCAGCGCCGCGATCTCGGGCGCGCGAAGCGGGCTGATCCTCCCCGCCGACATCTGGCGGGAGGTCGACGTGTTTCTGGCCTCGGCCACCAGCCGCCGCGATATGCTGAAGTCGCTCGGCCTGGGCACCAACCGCGGCATGCTGATCGCCGGGCCGCCCGGAGTGGGCAAGACGCACCTGGTCCGCGTGATCGCCGCCGAGCTTGCCGGCCGCTACACCACGATCCTCGCCGATGCCAACGCGATGCGGCACACGATCGCCGACCTGTATGCCGAGAGCGACACCTTCGGCCCGACGCTCGTGGTGCTCGACGACATCGACCTCGTGCTCGGGCACCGGGACGGCAGCGGCACGAACACGTCGCTGGCCGACTTCCTCTCCACGCTCGACGGCGTCCACCAGCGGGACGACATCCTCACGATCGCCACCACCAACGATCCCAGGTCGCTCGACCCGGCCGCCCAGCGGTCGAGCCGCTTCGACATGGTGATCACGCTGCCGCTGCCCGACGCCGCCACGCGGCTGCGGATCCTCGAGCGGCACCTCGGACCGCTCGGCCTCGAGCTGGATCTGGGCGTGCTGGCGGAGGCGCTCGACGGGGCGACGGGCGCCGACGTCAAGGAGGTGATCCGCCGCGCGGTGCTCGAGCACGGCGACCGCTTCACGCAGGCCCAGCTCGTGGAGATCGCCGAGTCGGGCCGCTGGCAGGCGACCGTCAACCGGCGCAAGTATCTCTGACGCGAAAGGAGCAATCGATGGCGAATACGAAGCAGTCCGGCCGGCGGCCCGTGCCCCGCGGCAGGATCGTGATGCGGACCGGCGAGGCGCTGGTCGAGGACGAGGCCGCCTGGAGCGCCGCGGAGCCCCCCGTGGTGATCGGCGAACTCGACGGGCCGGTCGGCTACGCGATCGCAAACCTGCTCGGCGACCAGACGAAGGGACACTCGCGGGTGTTCGCGATCCTCAACTCCGACGTGCAGGTGCGGCCCGCGACCCTGATGGTCAGCAAAGTCACGGTCAAGCACGAGAAATACACCACCGTCCTGATGGGAACCGTGCAGGCCGCGATCGCCCATGGCGTACTCGATGCCGTGAGGGCCGGGGACATCCCGAGGCGGAAAGCCAACGACCTCGGTATCATCGTGTCGGTGTGGCTGGATCCGTCGATCGTCGAGGCGACCTACGATCCCGAAATCCTGTTCCGGACCAATCGTGAGGCCACGGCCAAGGCGATCGGCAAGGCGATGAGGCACGAGCCGTCGGTCGAGTGGCTGCTGGCCAACCAGGGGAACGTGACCCATTACTTCCACGACCTCGCGGTCAAGGGGGAACTATGAACACGACGGTAGGCGACGCCATGGCCGCGTCACGGCGGACGTTCGTGAAGCGCCTCGCCGCGGGAGCGTCGGCAGCCGTGGCGGCGCCGCTGGTGATCCCGTCGTCGGCACTCGGACTCGACGGCGCGGTGCCGCCCAGCGAGCGGATTCGCGTGGCGGGGATCGGCATCGGCCGCCGGGGCGAATACGACCTCGGCTGCTTCCTGCAGCAGCCCGACGTGCAGTTCGTGGCGGTGTGCGACGTGAAGCAGGCCCGCCGCGACGCCGTCAAGGCGATCGCCGACGCCCATCACGGCACGGCCGAGTGCCGGACCTACCGCGACTTTCGCGAGCTTCTCGATCAGCAGGACGTCGACGCGGTGCTGATCGCCACCGGCCCCAACTGGCATGGCCTGATGGCGATGCTCGCCGCCAAGGCCGGCAAGGACGTGTACTGCGAGAAGCCCTGCACGAAGAACATCGCCGAGAGCCTGCTGCTCCGCGACACGATGCGGCGCTGCGGGACGGTCTTCCAGGCCGGCACGCAGCGGCGGAACCTGCCGCACTTCGCCTTTGCCTGCGGGGTCGCCCGGACCGGACGGCTCGGCAGGATCACCCGCGTCTACGCCCACCCCGCCGGGATGCGGGCCTTCTCCAGCGGCTGGCTGCCCGAGGAGCCGTTGCCCGATCCGGCCGTGGACGACTGGGACATGTATCTGGGCCCTGCGGCCTGGCGGCCCTTCAACGCCAAGACGCTCGCCGACGGCTTCAACTTCGAGAAGGGGGGCGGTCTCGTCGGCGGCGGTGTCTTGGAGTGGGGTTCGCACTGCGTCGACCTCTGTCAGTGGGCCGTCAACGACTGCCCGCCGCCGGTGGACTAAAAGCCCCCCGTCGACGGGCGGATCGTCTGTCGGTATGCCGACGGGGCCGAACTGGTGTTCCGCGAGAAGGACTGGATCCCACTCGGCTCGTGCCCGGTGCGGTTCGAGGGCGAGACCGGCTGGGTCGAGGCCGGCGACAGCGGGAAGATCGTGCTCTCGTCGCCGGAACTCATGGCCGGCCGCAAGGTGGAAGAGATCGGCGGCTATCCGGCCACGTTCCACGTCCGTGACTTCCTGGACTGCGTGAAGACCCGCGGGAAGCCCAAGGGCAATGCCGATGCGGCCTGCAATGCCCACATCGCCTGCCATGCGGCGAACGTGGCGCTGTTTCTCGGCCGGCCGGTGAAGCTCGACACCGAGTCGTGGCTGTTCGTGAACGACGACCAGGCCAACCGGCTGCGGTCGGAGTCGCTCCGTGAACCCTGGAGGCTGTGATGCACGGACCGATCGTCGGATTGAACGGTTTGGTGGTGGCGGCGATCATCGCGTTGGCCCCGGCTGGGGCGGTCGCCCAGGAGGCCGCGGCGTCCCGAGAGCAGGAGTTGCTCACGGTGATCCGTTCGGAGACTCCCGAGGCCGACAAGGCACTGGCGTTCAAGGGGCTGGCCGTGCATGGTTCGCCCGCCTGCGTCGCCGACGTGGTCACGTACCTCGGTAACGAGCGGCTCGCGTCGTGGGCGCGGATCGCGATGGAGGCGATCCCCGGCGCCGAGGCCTCGGCCGCCCTGCGGGCTGCGGCGGTCGCCGATGAGAAGCTCGACAGTCGCCTCCGCGTGGGCATCATCAACTCGATCGGCGTGCGGCGCGACGCGGCCGCAGTGCCGCTCTTGGCCGCCCGGCTTGGCGATTCCGATCCCAAGGTCGCCACGGCGGCGGCCGCGGCGCTGGGAAAGATCGGCACGCCCGATGCGGGGCAGGCGCTCCTGCAGGCGCTGGCGGAGGGCAAGCCTGCCCGCGAGGACGTCGCCGAGGCCTGCGTGGTCTGTGGTGAAGGGCTCGTGGTGCAGGGCAACTCCGCTGCCGCGATGGGCCTGTTCGACGTGGTGCTGCGGGCGGACGTGTCGGAGCAGCGTCGGGCGGAGGCCGCGCGGGCGGCAATCCTGGTGCGCGGCCGGAACGGATTGCCACTGCTGACGGAACTGCTTCAGTCGCCGGTGCGGCGGCTGTTCAACATGGGCTTGTCGACGGCGCGAGAACTCACCGCCGGAGCCGATCGTGACGCGGCCCTCGCCTACGATTTCGACCTCGCCATCCTGAAGTCGCTCGGGG
>Ga0194124_10003655_pt1 | contig 15949 bp, 17 predicted proteins | sample TA2KigCas0mmetaG_FD_148605 | JGI IMG/M metagenome (GOLD analysis project Ga0194124, IMG submission 148605) | Freshwater microbial communities from Lake Tanganyika, Tanzania - TA2015031 Kigoma Deep Cast 0m | ecosystem: Environmental > Aquatic > Freshwater > Lake | place: Tanzania: Lake...
GGGGACATCTACCGCATGCAGGCCTCGGCCATCATGACCGCCGCGGTGGCGGTGCGCGATGAGACCGGCGAGCCGCCGATCGTCGAGATCATGATCCCGCTGGTGGGCTTCCGGGAGGAGCTGCGTCGCGCGCGGCGCATCGTGACCGAGGAGGTCGAGAGCGTGCTGGCGGCATCGGATGGCCCGCCCATCGCGTACCTCATCGGCACGATGATCGAGCTACCGCGCGCCGCGCTCACCGCCGACAGCATCGCCGAGGAGGCCGACTTCTTCTCGTTCGGCAGCAACGACCTCACCCAGACCACGCTGGGGTTCTCGCGCGATGACGCCGAGGGGGCGTTCCTCACGGCCTACCTCCAGGACAACGTGCTGCTCACCAACCCGTTCGAGACACTCGACATCGATGGCGTGGGGCAGCTCATCCGCATTGCCGCCCACGGCGCGCGCCCGGTGCACCCCGGCATCAAGATGGGCATCTGCGGCGAGCACGGCGGCGACCCCCCGTCCATCGGCTTCTGCCACGAAATCGGCCTCGACTACGTCTCGTGCTCGCCGTTCCGGGTGCAGGTGGCCCGCATCGCGGCGGGCCAGGCGGCCCTGAGGGGCCCGCACGGAGCGGGCGCCTAGCGTCCCGGGCACGGCGCATGGGTGTACGATCGCCGCTCGCGCACGAGTCCCCCGGAGGAGTCCCGATAGCCACTGAGGAGCGCTACAGGCCCGGAAGCCTGGCCGACCTGATCGAGATGATCATCGACGGCTGGCAGGTGGACCGCCTGCACTACGCAGACGACTGCGCCATGTGCGACGGCGACCCGCACGTGCCCGCGGCGTTCATCGAGCTCACGCGGCCCGACCAGGGCCGGTACGGCATCTGCATCCACGATGACGGCAAGGCGCTCTCGCATCGTGCGCTCATCTCGCTGTTCCGGGAATGCCCGCACATCTGGAAGCACCGGAGCGCCGCTCGCATCCACCAGATGGCCGCCGACGTGCCCATGGCCACCCCGTACGAGCAGGCTGACTGGAGCGAGGTGGTCGATCCCTTCCCGGGCGCACTGGTGTTCAGCCCGGGAACCCTGCGCGGCGTGGACGCCATCGACCAGACGCGCTCCGCGGGGCAGATCACCGTGGCCCTCACCACGCTCGAGCGCTTCCGCGACGGGGCGCGCCTGCGCTTCCTCATCCAGGCCCCTGAGGCGCGCAAGCGCCGACAGCTGCAGGTGATCGGCCTCGAGGTCACCGACGACCGGGGCCGCGTCTACACCACGGTCCTGCTCGATGAGAACCACGACGGCAGCCGGCTCGACGGCGCGTTCGCCATCGGGCCGGGGATCCCGTCCGACGCCGGGGACCTCTCGGTGCGCATCGCCGCCATCGGCGATCCGAAGAAGGAGTCCGACGCGACGCAGGGGCCCTGGGCGTTCGACGTCCAGGTCACCCACGCCGTGCCCGCCCACGCGTGAGGGAGCCCCCGCTCGATCCGCGCGCCGCGCGGGCGAAGGATGCTACCCGCGAGGTGGCGGAGGAGCCATGCCCCCTGCGCACGGCGTTCCAGCGTGATCGTGATCGCATCATCCACGCCAAGGCCTTCCGGCGGCTCAAGCACAAGACGCAGGTCTTCATCTCCCCGGAGGGCGACCACTACCGCACGCGCCTGACCCATACTCTCGAGGTGTCGGCGATCGGGCGCACGGTGGCGCGCGCCATGGGCCTGAACGAGGACCTGGTGGAGGCGATCACCATGGGCCATGACCTGGGGCACGCGCCGTTCGGCCACGCCGGCGAGCACGCGCTCGATGACCTGCTGCGCGAGGAGCACGGTCGCCGGTTCCACCACAACGAGCAGAGCGTGCGGGTGGTGGAGGTGCTGGAGGGCGACGGACGGGGGCTCAACCTCACGCGTGAGGTGCGCGACGGCATCCGCCACCACACCGGATCGGGTCGCCCCACCACGCTCGAGGGCCAGATCGTGCGCCTCGTGGACCGCATCGCCTACGTGAACCACGACATCGACGATGCCATCCGCGCGCGCATCATCGCGCCGTCGGACCTCCCGGCCGACGAGATCGCCGTGCTGGGCGGCACAACAACCGAGCGCATCACCCGGCTGGTCACGGACATCGTCGACAGCTCCGCCGACGAGGACGAGATCATGCAGAGCGACGAGGTGGGCGAGGCGTTCCGGTCGCTGCGCACGTACATGTTCCGAGAGGTCTACCTGGCGTCCCCGGCGGCGGATGAGGCCGATCGCGCGCGCTACGTGGTGCAGGGTCTGGTGCGCGCCCACATCGCGGACCCATCGCTGCTGCCGCCAGGGGGAGACGACGACCAGGTCACCCGGGTGACCGACTTCGTGTCGGGAATGACCGACCGCTACGCGCTGCGCGTGCACCGGGAGATCTTCGTGCCCCATGACGGGCCGCTCTGATGCCCCGCATCGCCGACTCCAGCATCGACGAGGTGCGCCGCAATGCCGACCTGGTGGAGCTCGTGCGCGGGCAGGTGCAGCTGGCCCGCCGCGGGGGTCGCTGGTGGGGCCGCTGCCCGTTCCACGACGAGCGCACCCCGTCGTTCTGCCTCATCCCGCCGGAGAACCGCACCTACTACTGCTACGGATGCGGTGCCACGGGTGATTCGTTTACGTGGATGCAGGAGCGCGAGGGGGCAGGGTCGTTCATGGAGGCGGTGGAGCAGCTGGCCGAGCGCTTCGGCGTTGACCTGCAGTTCGAGCAGTCGTCGCCGCAGGACGAGGCCCGCAGACGCGAGAACGAGCGCCTCCGCGAGTTGCTCGACCGCGCCTGTGCCTTCTATGCCGCCATGCTCTGGAAGTCGGACGAGGCCGCCGAGGCCCGGGAATACCTCGGCGGACGGGGCTTCCCCGAGGACCTCCTGCGCACCTTCCGCGTGGGCTGGGCGCCGCGCGGCGGCACCGCGCTCGCGGGCCGCGCGATACAGCAGGGCTTCTCGCGCGACCAGCTCGCGCAGGCCGGCCTCGCCCGCGTGCGCGGCGGCACCGCGCAGGACTTCTTCACGGGCCGCATCACATTCCCGATCACCGATGCGCGTGGGCGCGTGCAGGGGTTCGGGGCCCGCACCCTCGATCCACATGAGCGCGCGAAGTACGTCAACTCGCCCGAAGGTGAGCGGTTCCGCAAGCGCGAGATGCTCTTCGGCCTCGATCTCGCGCGCCAGCCGGCCGCCAAGGCCGGGTTCACCGTGGTGAGCGAGGGCTACACCGATGTGATGGGGCTGCACCTCGCCGGCGTGCAGGGGGCCGTTGCCTGCATGGGCACCGCCCTCACCACCGCCCAGCTGCGCCTGCTCGCCCGCGTCGCGCCCGAGGTGCGCCTGTGCTTCGACGCCGACCGTGCCGGCGAGGAGGCCGCACGCCGGACGATCGAGGCGGCGCATGAGGTTCCCGTGCGGCTCGCGGTGGTGGGGCTACCGCCCGGCAGCGACCCGGGCGAGCTGGCGGCGGAGCGCTCCGGGCGGGAGATCCTCGCCGCGGCGGTGGCCATGGCCGACCCCCTCCTGCCGTGGCTGGTCGACCGGCGCGTCGCGCGGGTGGGGGAGGGCCCGTCCGACCAGGACCGCGCGCTGTCGGATCTCGGCGAGCTGCTGTCCGGGTTCCCCGAGTCGGCCGACAAGGATGAAGCCATCAGGCGCGTGACCGCGCTCGGGGTATCGCCCGTGCTGTTCGACCGCTTCATGCGGCGGGTCCAGGGCTCGGGCACCACCGGGCGCCCGCGCCGCGAGCGCGAGCAGGGCGAGGACCATGGGTCGGAGCCGCCATCCCTCGATGAGGCGCGCGAGCGCCGCTTGCTCGCGCTGGCTATCGCCATGCCCACCGCCGGCAAGCCCATGCTCGAGGGGATGAGGGATGACCACCTCAGATCACCCGAGCATCGCCGTGCCCGTGCGTTGATCGCCGCGGGGGCCGAGGGCTGGCCTCCCGCGATGGCGCCGCTGGAGGCCGCCCTGAGAGCCGAGGCGGCCGACGGCGGCACCGAGGAGGAGCTCAAGGACGCCTATCTGCGCGTGGAGAAGCGGGCGCTCGAGCGCGGGATGCTGGCGGCGCGCTCATCGGGTGACGAGGCGGAGTTCCTGCGCATGCAGGCGATGGTGAAGAGGGTGGAGGCCGCCCTCAGGAGCTCGGCCTAGGAGATCACCGCAAGCGCGGCGGCCCGTATTGGGGTCTCGCCGTCGAGCAGGGTGACGGTGGCGGTCACGGCGTACCCCGTCATGCCATCGGGCCGACGGACGGACGGTCCGATCCACGAGATCCCGGGTGCTCTCCCGAGCATCTCCGCCCGGGCAGCCCATGCGAGCACCCTGGCCAGCGCGAGGGCGCCGGGGCTCGCCGCTCCGCGCCGGCCGCGGGCCACCACGTACGAGTCGTGCGCCTGCACGCACGCGATGAGGGTGAGGGGGTCAAGGGGGTCATCGGGATCGAGCACGATCGCATGGATGACCAGATCGGGCTCGCCACCCGCGTCGGTCTTGGGTCGCAGGGACGGTGCCAGCTCGCGCAGCCTCGCCCCGACCGCGAACCCGATCCCCCTCGCCGCATTGACGAGCTCGGGATCCAGACCCGCGGCGGGGTCGGGGCCGTCGGGAAGACGGATGCCCACCCGACGGCCCCGGAATCGCTCCTAGGCGGCGTCGGCGGCGGCGTCCGCCGAGTCGCTCACGGCCTCGTCGATCGCGTCGGCGCCATCCGCGGTGACCTCGGTGAAGGTGAACTCGTCGGGCTCACCGCCGAGGCGCTCGCGCACGAACCAGTAGACGAGGGCCCCGATGCCAACCAGGGCGAGCAGCTTGATGAAGGTCTTCATGTTTCTCCTCGGATTGCAACCCGTAGACACGCTAACACGCGGTGCCCAGGGCGGCGACACCCCCGCCGGGGGGGGCGGCCGCGCCGGCGTGCGGTGGCCGGCGGTTCCATTGGCTCATGGACGCCGTCGGGGCCGACGACGTGCTGGGCGCGGGCACATGACCCCGCGAGATCGCCGCACGCGGAGTGGGCTCTTGCCTGTCCGCCGACGGCTAGTCGACCCGCATCACCACCTTGCCGACGACGGCGTCGGCCTCCACGTGGGCATGGGCAGCAACGACGTCGTCCATGGCCACTACCCGGTCGATCACCGGGGAGAGCACTCCGTCTTCGAAGAGCGGCATCGCCCAGTGGGCGAACTCGCCCATGATGAGCGCCTTCTCCTCCGTGGAGCGCCCCCGCAGGGTGGATGCCGCGATGGTCCCCTGCGCGGCGAGCAGGGCTCCCATGTCGAGTTCCGCCCGTCGCCCTCCCACGAGGCCGGTCAGCACGATGCGACCCCCGCGCGCCAGACAGGCGACGTTGTCGTGGAGGTACTTCGCGCCGACGAGGTCGAGGATCACGTCGGCTCCATGGGCGCCGGTCATCTCCTGCACCGCCGGGGCGAACCCGTCACCCCCGACCACGAGGGGCTCGGCGCCGTAGGGCTCGCCGGCCGCCGCGCGCCCGGGCGAGCGCGATGTGCCGATGCACCGCGCGCCGATGGCGCGGCAGATCTGCGCGGCGGCGGTGCCCACCCCGCTGGCGACCGAATGCACGAGTGCCACGTCACCCGCGCAGAGCCCGCCGAGTCTCACCAGTCCCTGGTACGCGGTGATGAACACCTCCGGGATCGCCGCCGCGTCGGTCCACGACATCCCATCCGGGATCGGCATGCAGTTGCACGCCGGCACTGCCAGCAGCTCCGCGTACGCGCCCCCGCCCACGAGGCACATCACGCGGTCGCCGATGCGCAGCGTGGTGTCCGTGCCGGGGGCGATGTCCACCACCTCGCCCACCGCCTCGAGCCCCAGAACGTCGCTGACGCCCGGGGGCGGGGGATAGAGCCCGCGCCGCTGCATGATGTCGGCGCGGTTTACCGCAGTGGCCCTCACCCGCAGCAGGACCTCCCCGCGACCGATCGCGGGGTCGGGCACGTCGGCCATCGCCATCACCTCGGGCGCACCCGGCTGCGTCACCACCACGGCCCTCATGCGCCAAGCCTATCCGCGCGCATGCGGGGGCACTCGATGGGGACGGTGGGATTCGAACCCACACCCGGGGTGAACCGGAGCGGAGTTTGAGTCCGCCGCGTCTACCGTTCCGCCACGTCCCCGGCGGTCAGTACCCGAGCGTCAGTCCTCGGGCGTGATGCGGGCCAAGCCCTCCTCGATGGCCACGCGGCGCGTCTCGGCCGCCACGGCAGGCGCCACGTCGGGGTTGAACACGCTCGGGATGATGTAGTCCTCATGCCGCTCATCATCGGTGATGACGTCGGCGATCGCCCGGGCGGCTGCCACCTTCATGCCCTCGCTGATCTGCCGGGCGCGCACGTCGAGCGCGCCGCGGAAGATACCGGGGAAGGCCAGCACGTTGTTGATCTGGTTGGGGTAGTCCGAGCGGCCGGTGGCCATGACGCGCACGTAGGGCGCGGCGATCTCGGGCATGATCTCCGGGGTCGGGTTCGCCATGGCGAACACCAGCGGGTCCTTGGCCATGCTCCTGAGCTGGTCCACCGAGAAGGTGCCCGGACCGGACAGGCCCACGAACATGTCGGCGCCCTTGATGGCCTCGGTGAGGTCGCCCTGGATGCCGTCGGGGTTGGTGTTCTCGGCGTACCAGTCCTTCATGAAGTTCATGTTCTCGGTGCGGCCGTTGTAGATGGCTCCCCGGGTGTCGCAGCCGATGATGTTGGTGACGCCGGCGTTAATGAGGATCTTCGAGCACGCCACGCCCGAGGCGCCGATGCCGTTCACCACCACCTTGAGGTCCTGCATCTCCTGGCCGGTGATCTTGCAGGCCCGCCTTGCAGGCGTTGATCAGCGCGGCGAGCAGCACTACCGCGGTGCCGTGCTGGTCATCGTGGAAGACCGGGATGTCGAGGCGCTCCTTGAGGGTGTCCTCGACCTCGAAGCACACGGGCGCGGCGATGTCCTCGAGGTTGATGCCCCCGAAGGCGGGTGCGATGGCCTCGCACACCGCGATGAGCTCACCGGCGTCGTGGGTGTCCACGCAGATGGCGTAGGAGTCCACGTCGGCGAACTCCTTGAAGAGCAGCGACTTGCCCTCCATCACGGGCATGCCGGCAGCCGCCCCGATGTCTCCGAGTCCCAGCACCGCGGTGCCGTTGGTGATCACCGCGACCATGTTGCGCTTGAGTGTGTAGTCGAAGGCGGCCTCGGGGTCCTCGGCGATGCGGTTGGCCACGGCAGCCACGCCGGGCATGTAGGCAACCGAGAGGTCCTCGCGGGTCTTCAGCGACGCCCGGGGCACCATCTCGATCTTGCCGCCGTTGTGCAGGCGGAACGTGCGGTCCTCGGCCGACGCGACGGTCACGCCACCCAGCGCCCTGACGGCGTCCACCACCTCATCCTCATTCTCCACGCTGGTTGCGTCCACCACGATCTCGCGCACCACCCGCTGGTGGTCGGCCTCGACCACCTCCATCGACGAGATCGAGGCGCCCTGGTCGCTGATGGCCTTGGCCACCGCTGCGGCAAGGCCGGGTAGGCCGGTCTCGAGCTCGATGCGCATGGTGATGCTGAACTGGGCGCTTGGCGTGACTCCCACGGGTCCTCCACGTAGACGAGGGCGGGACACTACCCACCGATCAGGGATTCCCCCACGGGTACGTGACCCCTGCCGGATAGACTCGCCCGCGTGAGCACGGACGCCATCAACCCCGCCGGCGAGATCCTGCTCATCGACGGCTACAGCCTGGCCTTCAGGGCGTTCTTCGCCCTGCCCGAGAGCATCACCCGACAGGACGGCATGCCCACCAATGCCCTGTACGGGCTGGCCGCCATGACGATCAAGGTGATCGAGGAGGAGAAGCCCTCGCGGGTGATCGTGGCGTGGGACCCCTCCGGCAAGACATTCCGCGACGAGATCTACCCCGAGTACAAGGCCGGTCGCTCCGCCACCCCCGAGGGGTTCAAGGCCCAGTCCCCGTACTTCCGCGATCTCATGGAGGCCTTCGGCGCCGTGAACATCGAGAAGGAGGGATTCGAGGCCGATGACGTGATCGGAACCCTCGCGCGACGGGCGTCGGATGCCGGGCAGCGGGTCACCATCCTCACCGGCGATCGCGATGCCCTGCAGCTGGTGGACGCCAACGTGAGCGTGCTCGCCACCGGGAGGGGGGTCACCGACACCACGCGCTATGACGAGGCCAAGGTGGAGGAGCGCTACGGCGTGCCACCCCCGAAGATGCCCGATCTGCGGGGAATGATCGGCGACTCCAGCGACAACCTGCCCGGCGTGCCCGGCATCGGCGAGAAGACCGCCGCCCAGCTGATGGCCAAGTACGGATCGCTCGAGGAGGTCCTGGCCCACGCCGACGAGCAGACCCCGAAGCGCAGGGAGAACCTCATCGAGCACGCCGACATGGCGCGCATGTGCCGGGACCTCTCCGTGATCGACGTCAACGTGCCGCTCGACCTCGAGCCCGGCGACGCACCGCTCATCACGCGCGACGCCGAGCGGCTGGCTGCACTGCAGGCGGCATTCCAGGAGTTCGAGTTCCGCACCCTCGCCCGCAGGGTGTCCGAGCTCGCCGGCGATTCCCCCGGGGGCGGCGCGGCCGACGGCGATGGCGCGGGCGGGGGCACCGCACCCGCGATCGAGGTGCAGGAGGAGTCGCCCGAAGCCCTTGCGATGTCGCTCGCAGGCGGCGAGGCGGCCGCGATCGCGCTCATGGGAGACGCCCTTGCGGTGGTGGCCGGCGACGGCCCCGCCCGTGCGGTGGCGCTGGGGGAGGGTGCCGACCCGGCCATCGGGCCGGTGGTGTCAGCCGCGCCGTGGTCGGCGCACGATGCCAAGGCGATCCTGCGCCGCGGACGCCTCGATGGTCCGCTGCCGGAGCACGACACCATGATCGCCGCATACCTGCTGCAGCCCCGGCGGCGGCAGTACCTGCTCGACGAGCTGGCTGAGGAGGAGGGCGTTGCCATGCACGCCGAGGGCGCGGGCGACGACGCCTGCGCGGCCGCGGCCGCCGCGGCATCGGTTCGCCACCTGCGCCCGATTCAGGAGCAGCGCATGTCCGACGAGGGCCTCGGGCCGCTCTTCCGGGACATCGAGATGCCGCTGATCGGCGTGCTGGTGTCGATGGAGAACCTGGGCGTGGCGATCGACGTGGCGCGACTCGAGGAGATCCAGCGGCAGATGCAGGCGGAGATCTCCGAGCTCACCGAGAAGATCCACGATCTCGCCGGCGGGCCCTTCACCATCGACTCGCCCAAGCAGCTGGCCGAGGTGCTGTTCGAGCGGCTCGGGCTTCCCGCGGGACGCAAGGGCAAGACCGGCTACTCCACCGACCGGCGCGTGCTGCGCTCGCTCGAGGACAAGCACCCCATCGTGCCGCTGGTCGTGCGCTACCGCGAGCTGGTGAAGCTCGAGGGCACGTACCTGGCCCCGCTGCCGGGGCTGGTTGATCCGGCCGACGGGCGCATCCACACCACCTTCAACCAGACCGTGGCCGAGACCGGCCGGCTGTCGTCCACCAACCCGAACCTGCAGAACATCCCCGTGCGCACCGAGGCCGGGCGCGAGATCCGCGATGCCTTCGTGGCGGGCGAGGGCTTCACCCTCATGAGCTGCGACTACTCGCAGGTGGAGCTGCGAATTCTCGCGCACTGCTCCGGCGAGCCCGCGCTGCGCGACGCCTTCGCCGAGGGCAGAGACGTGCATGCTGCCACGGCGTCAGAGGTGTTCGGGGTGCCCCTTGACGACATGGACCGGGAGGTGCGCGACCGCGCCAAGGCCGTCAACTTCGGGATCATCTACGGCATCTCCGACTTCGGGCTGGCGGAGCAGCTGGGAATTCCCCGTGCCGATGCGCGCGAGTACATCGAGACCTACCTCGCGCGCTATCCGCGGGTGGAGGCCTTCGTGGCGTCGACGATCGCCCAGGCCACTGAGGATGGTTACGTCACCACGCTCCTCGGCCGCCGGCGTGCGATCCCCGAGCTCACCGCCCGCACCCAGCAGCAACGCCAGCTGGGAGAGCGCCTGGCGGTTAACACCCTCATCCAGGGGTCGGCCGCCGACATCATCAAGATCGCCATGATCTCGGCATATGCGGCCATAGCCGAGTCGGGCACCGGCGCCCGCATGGTGCTGCAGATCCACGACGAGCTGCTCGTGGAGTGCCCCCCGGACGTCGTCGACCCGGTGCGCGCCATCGTGGTGGACGCCATGACGGACGCCTACGACCTCGACCCGCCGCTGGCCGTGGAGGTGGGCGTGGGGCCCACCTGGCTCAAGGCGAAGGCGTGAGCAAGGGGTCCGCCGCGGCCCGCGGGCCCGCCGAGCCCCCCGAGCCCGGGCTCGACCCCTACCGCGTACTGGAAGTGCACGCCGACGCCCGGCCAGAGGTGATCGAGGCGGCGTTCACGGTGCTGCGCGAGATCGCCTGCCGCGACGAGGCCGACGGCGCCCGGCAGCTGGTGCGGCTCACCTGGGCCCGACGGGTACTGCTCGATCCCTGATTTCCACTACATTGCCGGGTCCCGCAACCCAACCCCGGGTGGCGCATCCCTGCGCGCATCCCGGCCAGCAAGGACAACTACGCGACGATGAGCACCACTGACGACTTGACCAGCATCGACCTGGAGATCGACATCGACCCCGACGCCCCCGTCTTCGTTCTCGAGGGCCCCGAGTACATCGAGATCGATGGCAAGCAGGTCCCCAACTACGACATCACGATCCCCGAGTTCGGCGAGGGCGACGTGGTGAGCGGACGCGTCGTCCGCATCGACAAGGACGAGGTGCTCGTCGACATCGGCTACAAGAGCGAGGGAGTGGTACCGCTCAACGAGCTGAGCATCCGCAAGTCGGTCAACGTGTCCGACGAGGTGCAGCTGGGCGAGATGATCGACGCCCTGGTGATGCAGAAGGAGGACCAGGACGGCCGGCTGATCCTCTCCAAGAAGCGCGCCCGCTTCGAGATGGCATGGAAGCGCATCGAGGCGGCATCCACCGCCGGCGAGACCGTGGAGGGCACGGTCATCGAGGTGGTCAAGGGCGGCCTCATCCTCGACCTCGGCGTACGCGGGTTCCTGCCGGCGTCGCTGGTGGACATCCGCCGCGTGCAGGACCTCGACGAGTTCATGGGCCAGAAGCTCGAGTGCAAGGTGATCGAGCTCAACCGCAGCCGCAACAACGTGGTGCTGTCGCGTCGCGCCGTGCTCGAGCACGAACGCCGCGAGGTGCGCCAGCGCATCCTCGACGAGCTGGAGCCCGGCAAGGTGGTGGAGGGCGTCATCTCCAACATCGTCGACTTCGGCGCGTTCGTGGACCTCGATGGCATCGACGGCCTCATCCACATCTCGGAGCTCTCGTGGAGCCACGTCAACCACCCGTCCGAGGTGCTGAACGTGGGCGAGACGGTCACGGTGAAGGTGCTCGACATCGACCGCGACCGCCAGCGCATTTCCCTGGGCCTCAAGCAGACCCAGGCCGATCCCTGGCAGAGCGTCATCGAGACCTACCAGATCAACGACATCGTCCCGGGCACGGTCACCAAGGTCGTCACGTTCGGTGCCTTCGTGGAGATCCACGCGGGCGTGGAGGGCCTCGTGCACATCTCCGAGCTGGCGGAGCACCACGTGGAGAATCCGCGCGAGGTGGTCAACCAGGGCGACGAGCGCGAGGTGCGCATCATCGAGATCGACCCCGAGCGCCGTCGCCTGTCGCTGTCGCTCAAGCAAGTCACGCCGGCACCCGGCGGTGAGGGCGAGCACGACGTGGTCCCGGCCCACGATGATGCCCCTCCCGACGGCGACGCCCCGGCGGCCGCGGTGGTCGACGAGCCCGCGGGCGACGCTCCCGAGGGCGAGCACGGGGCCTGACCCGGCCGCGCCCGGGCCGCTCTGCCTCGGTCTCACCGGGGGGATCGGCTCGGGCAAGTCCGAGGCGCTCCGCGCGTTCGCCGCACGGGGCGCCGCGGTGCTGTCGTCCGATGACGTTGTGCATCGCCTCTACGAGGATCCCGAGGTGATCGGGGCCGTGCGCGCGCGCTTCGGCGACGCGGTGTTCGCGCCCGGCGGCGGGGTGGACCGGCGCGCTCTCGGGGACACCGCCTTCGCGCACGAGGGCGGTTTGGCATTCCTCGAGGAACTGCTGCATCCGCGCATCGGCCGGGCACGCGAGGCGTGGGTGGCCGATCAATGCGCACACGTGCCGGCGCCTCCCCTGCTCGTGTGCGAGGTGCCCCTGCTCTTCGAGGCTGACCTGGCCGATCGCTTCGATGCGGTCGTCGTGGTGACGGCATCCGACGATGTGCGCCGCCGCCGCGTGGAGGATCGCGGGCAGGACTTCGCGGGCCGCAGCAGCCACCAGATGCCCGAGGCCGACAAGGTGGCGCGCGCAGGCATGGCCTTCGTGAACGACGGGAGCATCGCCGAACTCGAGGCCTGGGTGGACGCGGTGATGGCCCGGTACGCGTCAGGCGGTGGGTGATGGCGCGGCGTCGCAGGCGCAGGTCAGGTGGTCGGCGCATCCTGGGGCTGCTGCTGTTGGTCGCGTCGCTCGTCGCACTCGGCCTCGCCGTGCACCAGGGCAAGCCGTCCTGGTATGCGCGGTGGTGGTACCCGCTCGAGCACGACCGGGCGATCAACCGTGATGCCCGTCTGAACGGTCTCGACCCGGCCCTCGTGGCGGCCGTGGTGTGGCGTGAGAGCGACTACGACCCGCAGGCGGTGTCGCCCAAGGGCGCGGTGGGCCTGATGCAGTTGCTGCCGTCCACCGCCCGCTTCATCGAGTCGCAGGACGATTCGCCCCCGGGGAACGCCAGGGACATCAGGGATCCGGAGGTGAACATCAGCTACGGATCGTGGTACCTGCGCCACCTCATCGACCTGCACGACGGCTCGGTGCCGGCAGCTCTCGCGGCCTACAACGCGGGGCCCGAGAACCTGAGGAAGTGGCGCGCCGACGCGACCTCCAAGGGCACGGAGCTGCGTGTGCCAGAGGATGTCCCGTTCGCGGAGACCCGCGAGTACGTGACCGACGTGCTCGACGCATGGCCGTTGTACCGGCAAGCGTACGGCGAGCGCCTCGGCCCTGCGTCCTGAGCTGCCCGGAGGGCCTAGATGACCACGCTCCACGGTACCGCGCGCCAGTCGGTGATGAGGCCGGCCTCGTAGTACGGGTCGCGCAGGACGTACTCGCCGACTTCCTCGGGCTCGCACGGGGCGAACACGATCGCCGCGCCCGTGACGGGGTCGCCGAGCGCGCCCGCCATGACCACGCGGCCCTCCTCCTTCAGGCGGGTGAGGTTGGCGAGGTGCGCCTCGCGGTATGGTGCACGCCGCTCGAGGATGTCCTCGACGTAGTCGTACATCAGGAGGAAGTGGGTCTCGGGCATCGGGGCTCCTCGGTCGCTGGGCGATCCATCCTCCCACACGCCACCGGGAGGCGGCATGGGGTCAAGCGGTGCGGGTGACCTGACGCATGGCATCACGAGCGCGTCGCTGTGCGACGCCATGGCACGGCTGCACGGCCATCGCTGCCATGCGGTGGGGCTCATTCCGGCTCGCGCGGGCCAGGTGACCGCAGGCGCCGCGGCTACCGTCCGGTTTGGTCCGCGCAGGGACGATGTTCCCGACCACGACCTCGCGGCGGCGGCGGAGCGGGCCATGGCGGACGTGCCCGAGGGGGCGGTAGTGGTGATCGCTGCACCCGATGCCCCGGGCGAGGCCGTCGCCGGGGGCAAGAAGCTCGCCGCCCTCGAGGAGCTCGGAGCAGCCGGGGTGATCGCGTGGGGGTCGATACGCGACCGCGCCGAGGCGGCGGCCTACCGCAGCGGGGTGTGGGCCCTTGGGGAGACCCCACGCGCGAGCGGGGACCTGCTGCAGGTAATCGAGGTGGGTGGCCTGCTCACATTCGGCGGCATCACCGTCGCGCCGGGAGACTGGGTGTACGTGGACGAGGCAGGCCTCATCGCGGTGCCGTGGGACGAGCGCGCGCAGGTGGCCGACGCGGCGCGGTCGATCGAGGCCGATGACGCCGACGCCGTCAGGCGCATCCGCCGGGGCTGAGCGCAGGTATCAGGCCGGGAGGGTGCCGGCGGCAACCCAGGCCTCGACCACCCGCCGTATATAGGCGCCGGGGGGCGGGGCGGTGAGGTCGGCGCCGGGCAGCATGCGCCTGATCTCGTCCGCGTCGACCTGCGGCCAGCCGAAGGGGTCGTCGGGCGCGGTCACCCGCAGGTGGCGCTCGCCGGGCGGATCGGGCAGTCGCACCACCATGCGGGCATCGTGCATCCCGCCCGCGCGCAGGCACTCCTGCGCGGCCGGCAGCGCATATCCTGGGTAGGTGAGGATTCCCGGGCCGTAGTAGGCATCAGCGGGGTCCGCCACGAGCAGCGCCCAGTCGAGTTCGGCGATAATCGCCACGGGGCCCTCGGGCGTTTCCCAGGCGCGCACGTGCGCCAGCCCGTCGTTACCGAGACGGGTGGAGAAGGGGACGAGGGCGTTGATCACCGGGCCGTCACTCACAGCATGAAAACGTAGCCGCCCTCACAATCCGCTGGTGGCCGTACCGGAACCGGGAGGCCCCCGCGGGGCGAGGGCGTAGTGTCGTGCAACGGCACACCGACAGGAGGGAATCGTGTCCACCACCGCCGGCCCGCGTCCCTCGTGGCCGATCCCTGAGCCCAAGTGGCCCTTTCCCGAGCTTCCCGAGGGGCTTGCCTTCCTCGCCGGCATCGACCGGCAGCTGCACGCGCCCGCACTCGCGGACATCAGCCGCCGCATCGTCGAGAGCGGCCTGTGGCGCGAGTACGTGGCCGTGTGCGAGGAGTACCGCGATTACCGGCTCGTTTTCGAAAACGACTACGTGGACATCTGGGTGCTCTCATGGCTGCCGGGACAGGAGACCGGGTTCCACGACCACGACATCTCCGAGGTGGGCATCTGCGTGGCCGCGGGGGCCATCGAGGAGCATCACATGCACATGTACCAGCCCGATACGAGCCATGTGGTCCGCCCTGGTGAGACCCAGGAGGGCCCGTTCGGGTATATCCACCGCGTGGTGCACAGCGAGGGACACCCCGCCATCTCGGTGCACTCGTACTCACCGCCTCTCGCCTGGGTGGGCCAGTACCGCGAGAACGGCGGCCAGTTGGTGCGCCTGCCCGGCCGCACGAGGCTCGCGCCCAGCTAGCGCCGCCCTCCCGCCGTCTCGCGCTCGCCTCCCGCCGCCTCGCGCTCTTCAGGCGTGAGCGGGAACATCGGGCTCACCAGCACGGTGCCGCCGTCGGGGCAGAGGCCGATGGCCACCTCCAGCGCCTGCGCGATGTCATCGGCCTGGGCTGCGGGAACCACACGCGCCGCCATGCGGGCACGGGCCGGCCCGAACGTGACCACCGCCCGCGCGCTGGCCTGCGCCATCAAGAGCACTCGGGCCATGAGATCCGATTCCTCGGGGCTTGCGTGGACCGGCTGCCCGCCTGCGGCGTCATCACCGCCGAGCACCACCACGAGGGGCTCGGCGGCAAAGCGCTCGAGCGCCGCCTGCACCTTCATCGGGGTCGCGGCCATGGAGTCGTCCACGATCGTGATGCCCCGAGGGCCGCGCCGCGGGGCCTGCCGATGGGCCACCGGTTTCAGGTCGGCCAGGGCATCACCCACATGATCGGGGTGCATTCCCAGCGCCAGCGCAGCAGCGCTCGCTGCGAGCGCTGCGCGCAGCGGGGGCCCCGTGAGCGCGGTATCCGCCTCACGCGTGGCATCGCCTGAGCGCAGGTGCACCCCAGTGCCCTGCGAGAACGCACCGCGCTCGGCGGGTTCGGCGCCGAACCCCCAGCGCGTCCCGCGCACCGGGCCGAGCAGTGCGATGGCCTGCGGGTCGTCGGTGGGCAGCACCACGGCGTCGTCATCAGCGAGATCGGCGACGAGCCGCCTCCCC
>Ga0194124_10003657_pt1 | contig 15947 bp, 19 predicted proteins | sample TA2KigCas0mmetaG_FD_148605 | JGI IMG/M metagenome (GOLD analysis project Ga0194124, IMG submission 148605) | Freshwater microbial communities from Lake Tanganyika, Tanzania - TA2015031 Kigoma Deep Cast 0m | ecosystem: Environmental > Aquatic > Freshwater > Lake | place: Tanzania: Lake...
GGGGCTTCCACAAGATGTTCGAGCAATCATGTTTGACTTCGAAGGCTATGCGTCACACTCAATATTCCAACAGTCGCATCCGAACTTGTTGAGCATTCCAGCGTTTTGCGCTTGGGCCGTTGAGAGAATTGAAACGTCTCATCTTGCTGCTCTTGGCGGGCAAGGAGACCACGCCGTTACCCTCCTAAAGCACCATTTCGCAGGAAAGGAGCACCCTGAAGCGACAGGGATTGTCCGCTTGGCGTGCCTGCATACCATGATGCTCTTCGGTGAGTGGTTGCTCGCCGCCGAATCATTGCCGTCCAGTTGGCAGCAGCTGCGTGGACAATCATTGCCTTGGATGCTTGATAGCACATTTGTGCATTTGGACGTTTGGTCCAGGCAGGAAGCTGCTAAATTGTTAGAAAGGTCGGAGTCGAAAACCGTGCTCGCGGCCAGTCCGATCCAGTTGGAACCCCCAGTAGAGACCGTGCTCGAGCCAAGACTCGAACGACTTTACTTACTCAGAACAGGTGACAACTATTTCGGTGATTCAAGTGGCCAAATGTTCTGAAAAAACCCTAATCTTTATCGCGAAAAGACGGCACTCATTTCAGCGAGATCGTCTCGGTCGGAAACAACCGGGAGCATCAACGCCACTGATAGCGCGAATAGCCCTGTGGATTCTCAATTGAGAAAGCGTCTGATCGCAGGTGCGGCGACAGGCGATAGCAGCTCGCAAACGGCTTGAATTTCGGCGGAGGTGGGGAGAGCGTCTAGCTGTGATGCTCAGGTGTAATGGCGCGGGTGAACTCGCGCAAACAAACCTTCTTTGCGGCCCTTGTTGGCCTGCTCTTGGTGGCCGCGCTCATAACGGCGCTCGTTTGGGCGTTGACGCTTTAACAGCAGCGGCGCAAGCTCAGCGGCTCAGGCACGTCACGCGCTGAACCCACGGGCGAACTTCGCATCTACGGCGGACTGCCCAACGCCTCCAACTACGGCCACCCCGTGATCGTCCTGACGAATTTCGCTTACCCCACCGGCTACTGTGAAGCCCGGCCCAAACCTGCTTGTGCCAACAACAAGCTCACCATCTTAGAAGGATGGAGAAAATAGTAAAAACCCCTTCGATTTCAGAAAGGAATTTATCTGCCTTGCAAGAGTAAAGCTTTTCGGGACTCGTAGTCGCCCTTTGAAATTCGGCCCTGATCGCGCATCTCACGTAGCTTGATAATATGTGCGCGTACGTCGGCTGGGAGGTTGGTGGGAATGTCATCTGCTGCCGAGATGTCGGCAGGGGGCGACTTTATGGCATCCGGAGAAGGCGCAACCATCCCGGGATAGGCACTAGGGGAAGTTGCCCGGCAACCACAAAACAGAAAAAATGCCGTGAGTGCGGCAACTTGTGAGGCTGAAACAAAGGATCTCATATAAATCAAGGTTTAGAGCACGCGTTCAAAACTTGGCCTGTAACAATTCCAGCTCGCAGTTCTGGATGGGCGTCGCCAGCGGACAGATCCATCCTAGTGGTGACTCTTGGCTACGCGAGCAGGTGGTCACGACTTTTTTCAAGGGGGCGAACCGTCCCAGCGCCGAGGCCATCAGGTTACTAGGATGAAAATGCCAGAGAGCGGCTTGGAGTTCGATAAAATACCATGGTTCGTCGTAGCACCGTAAGAGGTTGTTGGCATGATACGCATCGCGCTCACCCCCGATCCCCAACAATTCCGCGCCGTCACGAATTTTGACCGAGTCCATGAAAAGGATGTGTGTCGCGGCTTGGTGCTCCGATTTAACAAAGGACACGGTGGCTCATTGATTAAGGTAGCTGAGAAATAATAGCAATCGAACTTGGCCTCCGTCCACTCCGTGATTACCTCGGCTTTCATTCGCCGGGCGACGTATTGCAGAAAAGGCCCATTAAAATAATCCAGGTCGGCGCATCAAACTCCGTCTCGTCGACCACTTCGGTGCCTCGGCGCGTCTTGGCTTTCCCGAAATCCATTTTTGGGGAGACCTTCTCCAACTCAGCTTCCAGGTTCTGGATGCTCAGTTTCACACCGTCGCTTTGGTAGGGCGGAGGATCAGGCAAGGTGATCCCCTGCCGTCGATGCGGGCAATGCGACGAAGTCATTCCACCCATAGCGAGGTGGTCATGCGCAAGGATGACAGCAGGCTGCGCCAAGGTAATTCTAGCCATGGAGCGGTGGTGACCACCTTGGATAAACACTGGGTCAGGAGGGGTTATTAGCGCACGGCCAAGATGGTCAACAGCACTCGGCCATGACTAGAATTCCCTTCGCGAGCCGGATTTGGATCGGTCAAGATCCGAGTTGCTCTGGGGTGGGTGGGAACGGCGAAGGAGGGCCCAAACAGCGCCCCCAAGCGCAAACAGCGACGAGAGCAGGCTGGGAGCGGCAGGCCAGAGCAGGCAAACCAACATCCCTAACCCAAATCCCAGTATGGCTCCCAGTGCCACCCGGAACGCCAAGCCCAGCGCCCAGTGAAACAACCGTCCAGCCACCCACCCCCCCACCATGCCCACCACCGCCCCACCCAGTACAACGGCAGGACTTCCCTCGGGCTGGAACAGGACCGCTATGGAAAAGCCCGAAAGCCCCCCGAGCGCCGCGCCAAGGAGACAAAAGGCAAGACATATGAGGATGCGGATCACTTAAAATGGCGCAAGAGAACTAATGCAGGCCCCCATCAAGCGATGGGGCATTTTCCTTTCCTTGCCCGTTACAAAGGCGTTTGAAGGAAACTTAGTCTGTTCGGAGCTTAGCGAGGGCTTAACGTCACAATGCACTGCAGATGATAAGGATTTGGGTTGGGCTGACTTCATGCTCCAGCCGGCTTAGGGACAGGGGCCGATTATCTGCGCTTGGATGTCATAAAAGAGCATTACTCCAGACTCAGCACCCATTGACAAAAATGAGGCTTCTGGCGAAAGGCAATGAGGCGGTGCCACAAGGCTCATGGGAGTGGAGCTATCGGCGGTGCCTGGGACACCCAGCTAACACTAATGGTATAGACACACTGGGGTGGGGATTTACCTGCAATCAGATTCATGCTTTTGAGGACCACCCTGCCCCTAGCGGTGATAGCATTGGAGTCGCCTGGTTGACGTTTGGTGACTCCACCCGCCTCCGCACTCACGATTGCCCCTCGCACTGCATCTGCAATGCTCTGAAGCACCGACTCCAAGGGCGTTGTCTGGGTGATCTCTTCCTCGCGGGCCCCAGCGTCCTGTGCGATTTGCGGTTCGGGGATGGCTGCACTAAGCTGAACAACATGGTAATTGCCATCGCTCTCCAAGGGGGTCACGGCAGCGCCACTGATATTTCCGGTGGTCCTGATTCTGAGGTTTCCTGATTGCAAACTAAACTCGGAGCCGGCAGCCAATAAGAGCATTTGACGCGCATGAAGCTCGGCGGTTCTGTCAGGATTTGTGGAAATGCCGGGATTTGTGGAAATGCCGTAGACCATCACTTGTCTGAAAGCGTTCTGCTGCTTTGACTTAGCGATTAGCCCATCGACCCTGGACTTTACTGGCTGAGTTTTAGCGCTTTCGACCAGCTTGATTAGTTGACTCGCATGCTCTGTTCTTAACGCATTGGAGGCGTCCACCTGCGCTGCATGAGCCTCTTGAGTTCGTACAGCCTCTTGAACGGCCTCCCTTTCCTGGACGCTGCTGGTATTTCCACAACCAGCGACGAAGGGGACACAGGCAAGCAACCATGGACCGAAGCTCGGGAATCGGTACGTCTTCAAAAGTCATCCTTCACCTTACCTGGGGTCACCTTCTTTCCAGGCAGCGGGGAGAGATTTACAGCAGAGTTGGTGCTGGATGGGGTTGGGCTTGCAATCGGGTCTGTTTTTGAGCTGTTTGGCGTCTTCTTTCCCGTCAGTCCGGGGACGCGCGAGTCAGGTGTCTCCGTCTTTGCCTTGTCCACTATTCCCAGAAGTTGTGCCTGCTCAAGCCGGCGACGGTTGTTCTCGTGCTCGACAGCGGCGGCTGCCATAGCTTGCTGCACAATTGCCGATAATGCAGCAGCTGCTGACTTCGCGTCTAAAGCATAAACTTGAACCGCAATAGATGCTGAACTGGCATCACCCGTTTTGACGATTTGCGCGGGCCAGTCAACGTCTTTATTTAATTTGCTCTGGGATCCTCGCGTATTTTGCCTACTAAACGATTGGAGTTGCTCCTTCAGATCGTATACGACCCGCGCAGGGAGATCGGTTGCGCGAGTGCCGCTGCGAGCCTCAGTCGAATAATACTGCATGCCCTTTAACCGGGAATAAAGAGGCATATAAAGATTCATCGTCGCCTGAAAGCGAGCAACTTGGTCAGAGCGATCCAACGAGTTGGGGCAAAAACCCGTGCCGATAAACCACCGGTCACCCTGATCATCAATAAAATATCGAAATGCACCAATGGAACTCAGGTCCTGTTTCTCAATCCATTGATCAATACTCTCCGTCCCTTTGACGTTGTCAGTATCCAGGGTGGGATCCCCCGTGAGCGCTGCATGTGCCGACTTGGCTAACTTGGGGCTCCAAACAAAGGCAAGTCCAACGGTCAAAGTCCCGTCAGGCGACAGATTTTCCCCCCAAGCAACGGAACTCAGCCCAAAAATGACATGATCATACGTTATTGGCATGCCGGCTTTCAAGGACTTAGAATAAGCTCTCTGATATTCGAGGAGCTTTTGCTCCAATTCCCCAATAGATGACCGTATGGACTCGAATTCTTGCTTAAACTCTGCAATTTTTTGCTTCTTTTCCTCGGCGCTTTTTTTCGGATCGTAAGAGCTATCTATCTTTTTAATGATCACGTCCGTCAGTATTTTCCATCGGTCGGAGGAGGTAAGATTCAGATCGCCCGATGCCTTGGCGCCAACAATCTCCGCCTGCTTTCGCAGGGCCGCAATTCTCACCTCCAACTCTTTTTTGGCCTGAGCATACGGCCCCCCTGCCGAAGTCTGAGGGTTACCTGGGTCGTTTAAACACACATCCATGGACGCTTCGGCTCCCAGCCATTGCGCTAAGCTGCTTTGAGCAGTCAACATAGCGCCAAGGGATGCCAGCTGTCGAAAGGCGAAGTAGTCTTCCAAATTGACTTTTTCCCCTTGCCTAAACTTATAAACTTGAATGCCGCCAAATCGTTGCTTTTTGTCATCCCAACCTTGTTTTATCCCTCCCTCCTTGAGCTTTTCCGAAAGGTCGTTTTTTATGGAGTTCGCATCCCTAGAGACGGACGCAGTTGGTGGGGACTGCTTTAGGCGGCTGGTTTCAACCACCGCCTCAGCACCGCCATCGGTTGGCTTTGGCCCCTCCTGAGCCGCGACATCGGCGGTGCCGGTCAGCAGCCCGAAGAGGACGGAACCAGCAAAGAGCGTAGCCTTGAGGCGGGAAAAGTTTATGGGACTAATGATTTGGAGATGCATAGAAACAAGTTTTTCTTTCATTTGAAAACATTGTCAATTTCATTCTTAATGCTTGGAGTTTTTGCTTCCGCTGTTTTTTTGGGTTGCTGGGGCTTGCGGCAGACAGCGTCCGCAACCACTGGCTCGGTTTTTTGAACGATGCGGGCGTAGGACACCTTAGGGAGCACGCGGATGATTTCCGCGGTGGCCACCTTGCGCTCTGTGACCCCAAGGGATTCGCCGGTCGCGGGGTCCTTGATTTCATCACCCGGGTTGAAGAGTTCCACGATTTCACCCACCAACAGCGCTTCTCCGCCGCGATTGAGAATCACCTCGTCAGGTCCGTTCAACGCGGCAACCTTGAAGGGGTAGATAGTTTCCAGAATGCGTTCCGCCATCACCCGCCCAGTGGCGTCCACGAGGAACGTCTCTGGATTGGAGCCATCCAAGCGAAGAGAGGGTAATTCATCCATTTGGTAAGCAGCAGCCAAAACTGTTTGTCGTGATTTTACCTCAATGACCCGGAGGCTAGCAGAACCGGTGGGCCGGCGAACGGCCAACGAGGTGCCAGCCGAGCTGGAGTCGACCCCGAAGCCCTCCAAGGCCCCAATCACAACGTATTGGGCTCCCAGCCTCACAGCGGCCTGCAATGCCCGCTCAATGGGGTCCGTTGCGGGGGTCACGGCCGCTAAACGGTCCAACTCCTCTTCAAAGGTTTTGTCGACCACCGCAAACTTGCGGCTTTGCACAAGGTAGGTAAGAATGGATTCCCGAAACATCCGGCCGGACTCAGCCGAACTAATGGTTTTGTCGAGCACCCGGGCTGAACCCGTGGCGCGAAACGGCAGCACTGCGAGGGTCTTACGGGTGGTATGCTCCCCTGATGGAGCCTTGATCTTGGCAATGACCCCTACCACTTGCACTTTATATAACTCAGCATTGTCTTCTTCGCGTTTGATGTCCCACCAACGGATTAGTCCATCTGTCGTGCGGGCGAAATCCATGCTTAGGGATTGATCGACCCGACGGTTGTGGGTCTCGTTGAATCGCTTTGTCTCTGATAGAAGCTTCATGCGCACCTCGGCCGACATCTGAGATCCCTGTTTGCTTAGGGTCTCTTCCAAAGCGTTGAACACGGCTTCTGCCCTGCTTTTTCCGGTTCCGGCACCCGAGGATTGGAAATACTCCACGACCTCCGTGTTATCAAACTTGGGTACCTGGACTTCGTTGTTGTAGACGGTAGGTTCACGCGGGACGGTGATTGCAGGGCGGATGGGGAGTTGGGTTTCCTGAGATAAATTGGCAGCGGGTCTGCTCACGGCGGCAGGAGAGCCACCGGGACTAGTTGGCACCACGGCGGGGATTTCGGACTGTGGCGACCCAATCTTTCGGGCACTCAGGTCGCTGTCAGGCCTCTGGTTGGGTTGCGCCAAACCGACGGCGGGCTGGCCGGGCGCATCAGCCTTTGGGGTAGAATTTGCTGTTACCTGCGTGTTGGGTTGCGCCAAACCGACGGCGGGCTGGCCGGGCGCATCAGTCTTTGGGGTAAAATTTGCTGTTACCTGCGATTTGCCTTGAGTTCCTTCCCTTTCATCCACGCCGGCAAATTTCATGCCCTCTTTCTCCACCAACGGTTTAAAAAAGACTCCGACCAAACTGAAAAAAACGCCGACAGTGCCGGTAAAAATCCACCGCCCCTTTATGGAAAAATTTTTCATGACTAGCCCTTTTTAATAGCGTTAGGTGCAGTTGCGTTATTAACCAACACTAGAAGTTATCAGCTGCGTTCCGCTGTAAGTGGAACGCCAAGGGCCTACTCACTTACAGCGGAACCGATTACCCAACTATTTGATTTTGTTTACAGCTGCCACTGCATCGCCCATTTTTTTGATGGCGGGTAGGTCTTTGACTGCTTGCTGAACTACAGGAATGGCTGCGGCCATGGCGGCATCTGCCCCCCCGTCTTTAGCTGCAAGGGCCAAAGCGGCGGCGAGTCCCGCCCACTTTGCCAAACCTTTGGTAAAAGCCGCTTGGCCATCTTGAACATGTTTCTTGGCTTCTGCATCCAGCGTTTTGCCCGCTTTCAACTTTTCATCAGCCGCTTTCTGTAATTTTCCCGAGATCTCGGATAGGGCCTTCGAATCGGACTTACCTTGTAAGGCATCCACCTCTGCCTTCAATTTTGCGGCTTCTTCTTTGGGCAACAGTGCATCTGAGTAGTGTTTCGCCGCCACATTAAAGAAATCCATTCCCGACGTGACATCTCCAAGTAAACCTGCTGCCGTAGGTTTCTTGAGGAGACCTCCCAATTGGGCTTGGAGTCCCATTGGAATTAGCATGCTCAGCACAACGATTTTGATTAGTATATTTGCTTTCATTTTTATGTATTTATTGGGTGTTTTTGGTGTTTCCTTAACGGATGCCTCTGTTTCTGAGTTGATCCGCTAAATGTTGCGCAGCCTTGGTCGCTGCTAAATCCAAGCCAACCAGTTCGGCTTGCGTTTGATCAGATCCAACACCCTCAATTTGCAAGGGACCGATACTGCCAACCTTGATAGGTAATGGTTTGCGGCAATCGAGTATTTGCGCATCTACAATCACGTTCACAATTACTTGTTGTGAATTAACTGGGTCTGGACGCTTTACCCCCAGAGTTAGCGTTCCATATGCCAGCATTGGCGCCCCCGCCTCTCTACACACTTTGGTGGCTAATACCTGATTTTTTTGGCTAAACTGAGAACTCGTCTCAAAATCTTTTTGTAATTCGTCGGGGTTGAAAATCCCTTTGGAAACTTCTACCAGGGCTGCCGCAGGAACCGTGTCAAAACCTCGATCAACGAGCACTTTCGTGATAGCTCGATCAACGCCAGCTTTCAAGTTGTCTTCCAATGCATAAATAATGCGGTCTGCTGTTCTGGTAGTAACGCCAATGGAAGTGATTAAATTTTTACTTACTTCAGACTCATCAATCAAGGTTTTGTTCGGCTTCGACTGCGATTCAACCTCCTTGGATTTTGAAGAACTCTTCTGAGTGCCGGTGATAACCTTGGCATCGCGAGTCTCAACCTCAACTTGCCGGCGCGCCACAAAAACGAAGACTACTGGATTTTTTTCTGCCGGCGTTGAAGAGACATCAATTATGCTGTTTATTTTCGGTAAATCAATTTGTCCCTCAGCCGAAAGAGTTAGTATTTTTTTATTTTTATCGAATTCTTTGGTTCGGATATTGAATTGCGAAAACAAATCATCGTGATTTCCGTTTCGCTTAGCAACATGAGGCCTGATCAACTCTCTTCTCACATCACTCAAACTAGCTAAAAATATTTCGAAAATTTTAAGCTTGAGTTGACGCTCAGCCAGCGCCAGCTCTTCCGGTGCGGGACCGCGCGTACTTTTGCAGGTGAATTCTATTGCAGCAATTGGCTTTGAGTTCTCCGCTACTACGCGGCATACCGCGAAACATAAAACGCCCAACCATATGTAATATTTGAGCATGTTTTTGTCTGTAATTTTAAGCGTTTCGTTTCATGAGCGCTCTGAATTTTTCAAAGCGTTTTAAAATATCTTCCTCGGGAAATGCAATTTCCCGAGCTAGCTGTAAGAGCAACTCATCCATGTAAATCGAAAAATTCATGAATAATTCCTGAGGGTCTGATATTTTGTTTTTCAGAACGTTGAATTCTGAAATTGCCCTATACCGAGCTGCCAAACGACCAAGATTTCTCCCTTCGCCGGCTAATTTAAGCACCACTTGTTCTGAAAGTTTTCCGGAGTCAGCATTTTTTAGCGAAATACATATCTCGGCACCGTAGTTAAGTGCGGTCTGAAACGTTCTTCGCTTTTGGACATCGCTAGATTCTTCGCAGGTGATTCGTTGTAACTGCAATTCCAAAAAGTATCTTGGCGGGGATATTTTACCGAGGATTTGTTGATTTTCAGCAGTGCGCATTGTGAGTGCGGCCGCTTGAGATAAAACAGATAAAGAAGAAAACTGGTCATTGGTATTGTTTCCAACATAGGGATTTATTGGCAGACCAGTATTAGCTCCTAACAGAGCGGATAGATTACGTCCCATCTGATCAGGCCACGTCAAAACATTATTGGAGGGAATTTCTAATACCGAATGATCAAGCAACGATTTATTGTAAACAGAGATATTGAGTTTTCCATTCAATGGTTGGAGATCGACAGGTAATACAGCGACCGGGGGAAGAACTGCTCGCGGGATGATAGCTTCATTCTCAAGCAAAAAAAGGATCTGCTCAATAAAGCCTAGTGGTTTCCCATCTCGCGCTTTTTTTTGGTTAAAGATGCAAAAGTAAGCTAGTTTTTCGGCGGTTACCTCTCCTAATTCGGCTGTGATTAATGAGATCGGGTAGGCTGCGGTCACCTGCATTGCAGCTCTAGTATCAAAAAATACAATTTGCCCAAACAGGTGGTAACTAGTTTTCTTTAGATCTCCTATTACGGTGGAAGTGGTTGATTCATGCTGTAACACAACATGCATTTGTAAAGACGTCACTTCGGTCTCGGCACGTCCAGGCAGACCTACAATTTCTAGATTTGAAAAAACTGATTTTTGTGTAAGTCTCTTGACTAATTCATCTTGGATAGCTGTCAGATTTGCACTTGCCACCGGAGCAAGATTTTTTCCACCTTGTTCTATTGCTGCAACGCCTCCCCAAGTTACGCGCTCTAGCGTTTGTAGCATGCGAGATTTTTCCATCCGATTTTTTGCAGAATTCCCACCGATCGAGTTTACTATTTGAGAGCTTCTTTCGGTAGTTTTTCCACTCCAATCATTTTTAGGAGCACTAGCGCAACCGCAAAAAATCAAGGCTATTCCACAGTATACTACTAACACGCAGCGCCTAGGATAAGCTGGGAGGAGTTTTTCTATTCGAAAGATGAAGTTCATCTTTAACAAATCAGTGAGAATTAAAATTACTGCATTCACCTTGGTTTCCACGCTGCACGGTGGCATTTAAATGTATCTCCTAAAGATGCTACATATCTCTTAGTAGCTGTCAAGCTTTTCGAGCAGGGAAACTCCAAGGCCGCGATGGCCACCTCGCCGCTCAGGCTGGCGGGTACGGTGGTTTGGGAAGCCACTTTGCCATCGGAATCCTTATTGCTTACCCACGCCACCACGCCCGGGTTTGTAGCCATGGAGACGTGGGGCAAAGTGCAAGCCCACAGTGCCGATAAGCTTGCGAGCAAAAGCGTCAGAAGTGCGCGTACTCTCATCTCCCCCGCATTGGTGGTCAATTTGGCTCCCAACTCAATCACCAACTTGCGAAAGACGGTTTGTCTTCTGCGTTGCGATTCGCCCGGCATTGCGCGCACCTCCGTGCACGTTGCGCTCCTCCGACGCGTGGTGGACAGTCCCGCCATGCTGCATTGCTCCGCAAGCTGTCACGGCGAAGGAACCTTCGAGCCCCACAACCCTTTGGCCTTTGCCAACCGGATTGCCCCCGGTGTAATGGCGCGGAGTGAACTCGCGCAAACAAGCCAGCCTTGCGCTCGCTGCATGACCAGCCGGTCTGCGTGACTCAATTCCACGCCGCGAGTGTGTCCGGTGGTAGGGAGCGGCTAAAGGAGAAACTCAAACTGCCGACGGTGACTTGGCGGCAACCCCTAACGACCCAAGCTCAGCGACCCGGCCCGCGGGACGCCGAGCGTTTGGAACAACCTAGGAGGCGGGGTCTGCTGCAGCGCCTGGTTCGGCCTCTTCGCCATTCGCTGACTGGTTCGGGACGCTATTTGACCGCTATCATTTCGACGAGAGCCTCGGCGAACGCCTTGCCGATGGGGGCGAGAATCTTCGCCGCCCCGAGGTAGTGGTAGCCGCCGTTCGACACGCCCGTCTTCAGTCGCGTCAACTCCTCCGGCTTGAATTCTTCGTCTAGGGCCTTCTTGCGGGCGGCCTGTTTCTCCGGCTCGGTCGGTTTTGGTGTCGCCTTACGGAACCCCTGCTCCAGTTTCCCGTACACCCGCTCTTTCCGCTCAACAAAGGTCTGCAACTCATCGTCCCAGAACGGTGCGGTCTCCACCACGAACACGTTCCCCTTGAACTCGTCGAGGGTGGTCGGTTTCCGCTGGGCTTCGCGGAAGTGCTTCATCTCCCCCTTATCGCCCTTCAAGCCATCGATACCCATGACGCCGATGACGAACGGCAGCTTCGGGGCCGACAGGTCTTTCCGCACGTCGCGGATGAAGTGGCCGAGCAGGGTGGCGTACAGGTCGTACCCGCCGGCTTTGCCCTGATTGGGGTACACCCCGCCGTCGACGAGGTCGTTGAATCCCTAGAACCAGACGAAACCAGACAGTTCGTACCCCGCCTTCTCGTCGTAGTCGGGCACCACCTGTTTGATGTCCTTGAGCACCTTCCTCACGTGTGCGAGCATCTCGCGGTAATACACTCCGGTGGCAGCGGTCTTGTCGGCCCACCACTTGGGCCGATCCTCGGCTTTCGGAACGCCGTGGGCACCCTGGGGATTCTCGTCCCAGATTTTCTGTGTCTCCTTTGCCAAGACGAACGGTCCCCCACTGGGCGAGCGGAAATCGGTGTGCAGGCTCCGCCCGCCCCACGAGGTCTTGATGATCAGAACCGGCTCGTTCAGGTGCTTCCGCAGGGTCAGCCCGAACGTGAACTCCGGGCCGATGTTGTCCTTGCCTCCCGCACCGAACCCGGCGGTCAGCTTGCCGGTTTGTTCACGCAGGTCGTCGTAGCCGTGCCGACAGGATGCCCGCCCCATTCGGCGATAAAGCATCCACCGGGCTGGTGATCGAGAAATCGCAGCCAGTCTTGCGGCCTTTGGTTCCATCCCGCCAACGCGCGCAACGAGTCAGCAAAGGCGATATCGTTCTTCCTGAATAGTCGGACTCGCAAGAAACTCACATGGCGAGGCTAGTCACCGCTCCGCCAAAAGCAAACCGCGAGACCCTGCGCCGTACGGTTCGCGGTGTTTGAACTAGCTCCGCTTGCTTAAAAAACCGCCCGCCGCCACTCGCGATCGCTTTGGCAGAAAATCATGCTCAACAAGGAGGCCTGCGGTTTGCGAGTTGGTGCCGGTGGCGGATTTGGCAGGGAGAATTTTTTGTCAAAAGACCCCTCCTCAAGCCTCGGCCTGCGACTGGACTGGATGTGCCCATCGCGCTCCAGGCTTTAGCGTTGCCATGCGGAAACCACCGCTTACGCTTCTAACCACGCCTGTGCATTGGAACGCCCCCACCGAAAAAGACGCCGCCTCCACCTAAGGGAAAATTCAAACTGCCGACGGTGACTTGGCGGCAACACCTAACGACTCCGCCAGTCAGAGGGTTGCTCGGGCCATTTCCGGGGTGTCGGCCTTGCTCTCAATCACTTTTGTTTAGCCAAGCGCTCGCGGGCCAGCTCCACCGCTTCTTTCGCCTTGCCACGGAGGCGAATTACTCCCTCGTGCTGGGCCAACGCCTGCGCGGCGGCCTCGCTAAGGCTCGTTAGTCCTTCGAGGTAAAGGTCTCCCTTGTGCTGGGCCAACGCCTGCGCCGCGGCATCGCTCAGGCTCGTTAGGCCATAGAGGCTAAGGTTTCCCTCGTCCTGGGCTAACTTTTTGGCCAATGCAAAATGCCCCGGCAAATCGCTCAGGCTCGTTAGGCGACTGAGCCAAAGGCCTCCCTCGTGCCGGGCCAACGCCTGCGCGGCCGCATCGCTCAGGCTCGTTAGGCCATCGAGGCCAAGGTATCCATCGTGCTGGGCCAACGCTTGCGCTGCGGCATCGCTCAGGTTCGTTAGGCCATAGAGGCCAAGGTATCCATCGTGCTGGGCCAACCGCCGCGCGGCGGCATCGCTCAGACTCATTAGGCCACCGAGGTCAAGCCATCCCTCGTGCTGGGCCAACGCTTGCGCGGCGGCATCGCTAAGGCTCGTTAGTCCTTCGAGGTAAAGGTCTCCCTGGTGCTGGGCCAACGCCTGCGCGGCGGCATCGCTCAGGCTCGTTAGTCCTTCGAGCCCAAGGTCTCCCTTGTGCTGGGCCAACGCCTGCGCCGCGGCATCGTCCATGGATGTGTAATCCTCCAAACTTACTCCATCGGGGTCATTGAGAAACTTCTGGGCGATTTCAAGGGTTAGTATCTTGCCCATGGCATTGGTTATGGCTGTGTGTTCTCCACTGGTTGCTTCGGCTCACTAAGAAGAAACAAGTTGGCGGCGCTCCGCAAGGCCAGAAAGAATTGCTTTTGCCAACCGGATTGCCCACGGTGTAATGGCGCGGGGTGAAATCGCGCAAACAAGCCGTCATCGTCGCCATTGCTGGCCTGCTCTTGGTGGCCGCGCTCATCACGGCTGGCGTGCTGCCAAGTCCAACTTCTTCAACTGAGCACAATAGCAGGCCAGATTCTTGGGCAATCTCCGGGCCACATTTTGCGACCCTCTTGGTTTCGCGAGTGCAGGCAATTTGACAAGCATGGTATCTAAAACATGTACTTGAGTGCGCGTCCTGAAAGTCTTCTTCCAAAGTGAATTGTTTATTGAGCAGACCTGCCTTAAGCCGCAAAAAACCTGTGCCAGCCCTCTCGCATTTATTCAGCACTTTCTTCATAGGCTGCCTAAAAACGCATGGTCGATGGGGAGCTTCTGCGATGCCTGAATCTAAGGCCGGGGTGCCCCGGAAAATATTGATCACAAGATGAGATTCAAACATGTGGCTTCTCCGCTGACCCAGCGTGAAGCGCGCTGGTCATAAGAAAATAAACCCCCAAACTTGGTGCCAAGCTTGCCACATGCTGCTAACAAAATTGGATTACAGTCGATTGCCATCATTTTGCACCTAGTTTTAGGGAGGCTCCAATATCAGCATCTCACAGATTCAGTCACATTAACACCAAATCTATTTTTTAGGATTTTAACCACGTTTATGGAAAAAAACCTCGTCATGAACACCACGCAAAATGCCAAAAAACTAATTAGACAGCTAATTAATAATCAACGTTTCGAGCATTCACCACATGCTTTTCGTGCTGGCCACGTTGGCATGCACGACTTTAATCGCTTAGCGCCCCTGTTACGCGGTCTGCCAAAAAAAGAATTGCACAAGTGGTTAGATCTCATTGATGAAATGGCAGCAACCCACTCTTTTTGTAACAGCTGCTACGGGAAGATTATTGCGTATTGCATTATCATGACAAAAAACGTGCCAGATTTTGAACTACGCCATGAAGGTTATAAAATGCTTTATACCGACTGCATAGCTGCTACTCGACATAACGAGCCGCGTGACTATATGCGAGAAGTCCTAGACTCTATGTATCACGGCAAAGATCATGCACAGAGGCAAAAGCATGTGCGATATTGGCACGAAATCGCCGAGGTGATGAGCACTACCGGGCATGCGGCCTAAACATGCGCGAAACGGCCCAGCAAGTTCACCGCCTTCACCGCGCGGCTTGCTAACTTCGAGGGCAGCAGTCCAAAATCTCCGTTCACAATATCAAATGCACTTGGAGCATTTTACGATAGAAAACGTAGGGCCTTTCAAGGGTATTCAGCGAGTCGACTTTGGTTTTTCTCAAGAAAAGAACAGCTCCGTGATCTGCGGCGGGAATGGAAGCGGCAAGACATCACTTTTCAAGTCTATCGAATAAGCACTGGGAAGAGTCGGACAAAATGAGGGCCATCTCTGCTCGCGTAACTTGGTTCACGACGGCACCCGGTTCGCATCTGTCACGCTCAGGTTTTCATTGGGCCGGCGGGATTACGAGGTCTCCCGGAGGCGATTAGTCGTGGACCAAAAGCTTCGGGGCGTCCAACTCTCAGTTCGAACCAATCGTGATGAGGAAGTGGCCCAGGTCAGCGATCCGGAGGAGCAGATTCAAGCACTGCTTCCACAAGATGTTCGAGCAATCATGTTTGACTTCGAAGGCTATGCGTCACACTCAATATTCCAACAGTCGCATCCGAACTTGTTGAGCATTCCAGGGTTTTGCGCTTGGGCCGTTGAGAGAATTGAAAAGTCTCATTTTGCTGCTCTTGGCGGGCAAGGAGACCGCGCCGTTAACCTCCTTAAGCACCATTTCGCAGGAAAGGAGCACCCTGAAGCGATGGGGATTGTCCACTTGGCGTGCCTGCATACAATGATGCTCTTCCGCGAGTGGTTGCTCGCCGCCGAATCATTACCGGCAAGTTGACAACATCTGCGTGGGCAACCATTGCCTTGGATGCTTGATAGCACATTCGTGCATTTGGACGTTTGGTCTAGGCATGAAGCTGCTAAATTGTTAACGAGGTCGAAGTCGCAAATCGTGCTCGCGGCCAGTCCGATCCAGTTGGAACCCCCAGTAGAGACCGCGCTCGAGCCAAGACTCGGACGACTTCACTTACTCAGAACAGGTGACAACTATTTCGGTGATTCAAGTGGCCAAATGTTCGGAAAACCCTTGGTTTTATCGCGAGAAGACGGCATTCATTTCAGCGAGATCGTTTCGGCCGGAAACGACCGGGAGCATCAACGCCACGGATAGCGTGTATGGCCCTGTGGATTCTCAATTGACGAAGCG
>Ga0194124_10003667_pt1 | contig 15919 bp, 15 predicted proteins | sample TA2KigCas0mmetaG_FD_148605 | JGI IMG/M metagenome (GOLD analysis project Ga0194124, IMG submission 148605) | Freshwater microbial communities from Lake Tanganyika, Tanzania - TA2015031 Kigoma Deep Cast 0m | ecosystem: Environmental > Aquatic > Freshwater > Lake | place: Tanzania: Lake...
GCGCAGGACGTGCAGCTCGCCGCCGGCAGCCTCGCCAGCTTCCTCTACGGCAACGCGACCAGCATTCGAGAGCGCTTCCGCCATCGCTACGAGGTCGACCCCTCGTTCATCACGCAACTCACGGCAGGCGGAATGGTCTTCAGCGGTCGCCATCCGACGCATCCGATCATGCAGGTCCTCGAACTGCCGATCGGAGCGCACCCCTATTTCATCGGTGGCCAGTTCCATCCCGAACTGACCAGCCGTCCGGTGCGGCCGCAGCCGATGTTCATGGGACTGATAGCCGCGGCGATCGCGCGCAAGAGCCCCGAGTTCGCCACCACCGCCCTTGGACGCCGCTGGCTTCGCAGTGCATCCGCAGCGACGGCCAGCGCCGGAGCCTGAGGACCGTTGTTCCGCTGCGGTTGCAGGAGTCGGCCCATGGCCCCTACACTCCTCGACCCTTCGCCGATGTAGCTCAGCTGGTTAGAGCGTTGGATTCATAACCCGAAGGTCGGCGGTTCGAGTCCGCCCATCGGCATTGCCTTCACCAACGAGCGGCCTCACTGCCCCGAGCGCAGCACGAGAGCGAGCAGCGCAAGCAGGCTCGTGACGATCCAGAGGATCGTGTACAGGCGGGAAAGCCGCCCCTGCTTCATCCACATCGTCACCTCCGCAAGAACGCCCGATGCGCGATTTGAACGCGCGACCTCCAGTTTAGGAAACCGGTGCTCTATCCAGCTGAGCTAATCGGGCAGGATGGCTGACTGGGGGCGCAACAGCGCCCGCCTCGAATCACTGATCCTTGTACCTGCTGCCGGAGCCACCGTCGGCCTTGGACTGTGCGAAGTACAGCACGCACCAGAAAGCAAGGAACAGGACCCAGGCAAGGTTGGCAAGGAGGACGGGAATCATCGGGTTCCTTTGGTTGGAGGGGAATCATACTCCGATGCCCGCCAGAGCGGCGCGGCCCATGTGCGGCCCGCTTGCCAAGTCCCAGGCTCCAGCAGCATGGCGAATGAGTCCGCCACGCACCAGGGCCCCTCGTTGCGGCTGGCCACCCGTGCGCGCATCCCCAGAGGAAGTTGGATCGCCGGAGGGGCCTGAGGCGCCCGATCCGACAGCGCGCGAACCTCGAACCACGGCTCACCGTCACGCCAGACGATCCCACCCTCCCACCAACGCCCGCTGTCGGCTGGCGCCATGCGCCGAGCCGGATCGCCCACGAAGAGGAAGCCATCGCGGTCCCACAGGGCACCCATGCGGGCCTGCCGGGCCTCGCTCGGTCCGTCGGTCATCCATGCATTGCACGCAGCCTCGAAGTCCCGTCGCGCGCTGCGGTCGAAGGCATCGACGACCCGTCGCAAGTCATCGGGGTGGCTCCGTTGCATCCGCGCCAGCAACTCCGTACGCGACCACTGAACGGCCTCGGCAAGCGACCATCGACCCGGCTCATCGAAGAGCCACCGTGAGCAGCCCCAGCCCGCGCGACCGTCCCACGTCACGCTCGCGTAGCCCGCGAGCTGGTCGACACCTCCCGCATCGAGCAGGGCCATGGCCAGGCAATCCTCGTCACGCAGGTGCGCCATCAGGCAGTTGCCGGCAGCGAGCATGGCCTTGCTGCGCGGGCTTCGGATCGGCGTTTCGATGCCATCAAGTTCACGCACCCAGAGCTCGCCCCGGCGCGGCACCAGGCGACCGCTCGGGTAGGAGTAGCCCACGAGCCATCGCATCTCGTTGCTGCGTCCACTGGTGAAGATGAGATCCGCCCAGTCTGCGGACCACTCGCGCGCGAAGGCACCACTCTGCTCGACGCCACGCGCCTCGACGATCCATTCCCTGCCGTCGCGGCGATGCACCTCGCCCTGCACACCTTCGCTGAACCAGGTCGCTCGCGCGAACGCGGAGTCCGGAAGCGGCGTCGTGCCAAGCGCCGAAATCAGCACCATGGGTTCCGTTCGCTGTGCGATCCTCAGTGCCACACCTGGCGAAGGTCCGGTCACGATGCCCCACATCGCGTCTTCGAAGGGATCATCGTCGATGGCACGGAATGCGCGCTGCCACGCGGCAGACTGCGCGCGGCCGGCCTCGCCGGGCATCGCCACCACAATGGCATGATCGACGCCATCGGGCTCGACCACGCCCGGAAGGTCCATTGGTCCGCCGACTGCCAGACGCCATCCACGGACCGCTGCTGCCGCGTGAACGACTGCTCTCCATCCCGGATCATCCAGACATGCGCGACTCGCCAGAACGATGCCGCGCGCTGCGGGTGCATCAGCCGCGCTCTCCGAGCAGCCGATCATCAGGACGAGGATGGAGGCCGCCAAGCCCATTCGTACAATGATACGAGCATGGCAGACTGGATCCTCGTGAACGATGTGCTTCTGTCCACCGGAGCGCTCCTGCTGCTCCTCGCGGGCACGCTCGCCCAGCGCGCTTGGCGTGGCCGACTCGTGAACTGGAGCCCCTGCTGCCGGGCATGCGGCTTCAATCTGCGCGGCCATGCGGGCAGCTCTTGCCCGGAGTGTGGTGCCGCGCTCAATCGCGCCGGCGCGGTCACCGAAGGCCTACGGCAGCATCGGCTCGGGTTGATGACGGGCGCTGGTGCGCTCGCCGTGATGGCCGCGGCGCTGCTCGTCTCCTCACGCTTAGGCCTGCCCGCGTACGCGTGGGTATGGTGGCTGGACAACCGCCCGGTCTGGGCCATGCAGGGCGTGCTGCGGGACCAAGATCAGCTCGCCTGGCAATCGATCGAGAGCCGCGATCGTGCCGGCACGCTCTCGGATGCTGATCTTCGCCTCGTGCTCACGGTGGCGATGGAACTCCCGACCTACTCAGGCAGGTTCATCACGCCAAGCTGGGCTTGGCTGATCAACCAGCACGCCGCGGGGCGCGTGAGCGGCGAGGCGCTCAAGCCGATCGTGCTCCGTGCGCTTGAGTCGATGGACGTCGGTCTGGGCATCGTTCCTGCGGGTCAACGAGCCGGGGGCTTGGTGCAGATCACCGCCAGCCAGAATGTCGAACCCATGGCGGGAGAAGTCGACGAGGCCGAGTTGCTGGCCGTCGAGGCCAACCTCGACGGTACATGGGTGCCGCTCGAGCTCGAGCGGCAACAGCCCTCCTTCGACGGCCGGATCCCTTTCTCGAGCGCCACCATCGGTTTCTCGAACGGCACCATCGGTGTCAGGGCACCCGATCGACTTGGCCCCTGTTCGTTGCGAGCGACGATCCGTCTCAGTGCGCGTGAGTCAGCGGCAAGCCTTTTGAGCCGAGGGGCCGTGATCGCGGAGTGCGAACGGGTGGTTCCCCTCGGCACGCTCCGCGTGCTCGACCCAAAGGCAACCTTCGGGCTCGGTGCGCACGACGAGACCTTCCGAGCGCGGGTGCACGCGCTCGTGATCCAACTGGTCGGCAGCTTCACCCCTCGTGTCGGCAGTTCGGGACGGTCCCGAGCGAGTGGATCGAGCGCCTTGGCAACGAACGAGGGATTCGACTTCGACATCGAGGGAGCGCAAGGCGATCGGGTCGTGCCACTCGGGCAGGTGTCCTGCATCGGAGGGCTGCAGTCGACCATGCTGGTGGGACGAGCGGGCATCGATCCCAACCAGCCGTGGATCCTGCGGCTTGTGCCGCGGCTCGACCGCATCGAGGCGCAACTCACCGAGCCCACCCGCATCTACGACAGCATCATCGAGATCCCCCGTGGGCCGATCGATGCCCCCGAAGGTGATCGCAGCGAGCGCGGAGGCGACCCACCATGACCGAAGCGGCCCCCTGCCCGCTCATTGAGCCCACGCTCAATGTGGTGCTGTTCCAACCGCAGATTCCCAACAACACCGGCAACATCGGCCGGACCTGCATGACCACACGGTGCCGGCTCCACATCATCCATCCGATCTCCTTCTCGATGGACGAGAAGGCCAGGCGCCGGGCCGGGCTCGACTACTGGCACTTGGTTGATTGCCGAGAGCATGCTTCGTGGGAGACATTTCTGGACCTGGAGCGCCCCCGGCGACTCTGGCTCTACACCACGCGGGCCACGCGCGTGCACTGGGACGCCGACCTCCGCCAGGGCGACTATCTGCTGTTTGGCCAGGAGAATGGCGGCGTGCCCGAGTGGCTGCACGAGTGGGTCGCCGCCACGCACGGCCCCGAGTCTCGGCTCACCCTTCCCATGATCGATGACCCGCAGGCCCGCAGCCTCAACCTGGCCACCGCCGCCGCGTGCGCGATCTTCGAGGGCGTACGGCAGATGCACGCCCACGGCGCGTCGCCCTACCCGATCTCCCGCACCTGAAGGACAGGTCGATCCGTCAGGGTCATGTTTGGCGGATCGATTCCGGCAGCCCGGCCGTATACTCCCTCCGGATGAGCGTGACGAGGCATCGGCCCGTCGCCGTCCTTGCCCTTGGCATGGATCGTCGCCGGGCGTCTGGCCCGCAACGCCCCGAGGAACCCATGACGAAGCACCACACCGCACGCGCCTTCTCACTGACCGAACTCTTGGTCGCCATCGGCATCATCGTGATCCTGATCGGCCTCCTCCTGCCGGCGCTCGGCAAGGTATCGGCGCGCGCGAAGGTCGCGCAGACCCAGAGCCTGATGAACGAGTTCTCAAAGGCCTGCGACGCGTTCTACCAGGAGTGGGGCTACTACCCCGGCATCGTGCCCGAGAGCGTGCTGGCGGGGACCACCAATCCCGCCATCACGGGCACGCAGAATGCGCTGCTGCACCTGATGGGTGGCGCAGTGCGCGATGATGATCCGTTGTATGCCGATCCCAACAACAATAGCCCTATCCTCACCTTCAACGACGGCACGCGCACCGTGCGCATCAAGGTGAACACGGCACAGATCGGCCGCGGCACCCGCGTCGAGGGCAAGGACCGCCCCTCGTACTTCACGCCCAAGGACAGCGATCTCGGCGAGCTCGAGAGTCCCACCGATTCGATTGTGAACTATGCGGGCATCCCGCACTTGAAGGATGCATGGGGCAAGCCGATCGTCTACATCCGTGCCCTGCGCGGGACAGGTCCGCTGATGGGCACCGGCTCGAATGCGGCTGCCGCGCTCAACACCAAGCCGCAGTTCGTTCGGTTGACCGGCGACTCGTACTTCCGTGCGGAACCGCAGACGACCACCAACGATCCGGTGAAGTACAGCGTGCTCAACAACACCACCAACGGCACGCAGCTGCTTGCAGCGCTCATGCGCCACCCCGGCTTCGGCACCTTCAACAACGCACTGACTGATCCCCTCAACGGCACGGCAAAGGGCAAGTACTACCTCTTCTCCCCTGGACCTGATGGCATCTTCTTCAGTACGACCGATGGCCCGGGCCTGACCAGCTTCACGGTGCCGCAGTTCACGGTGCCCAACCTCGTCACCGAATACGACGACGTCGTCGTCACTGGCGGCGGCTGATCCAGCCCAGGATCGTTCGTGAACACCGCACGATCCTGATTGCGCACAATCCTTCAACGACAGCGGCGCAGCCCACTCGGGCTGCGCCGCGTTGCTTCATGCGTGATGCGATCGATCACTCGGGGAAGTCGACCGGCTTGTCGGCTGGCGGAGCAGCCGGCTTGTCACCGGGCTCACCCGCGGGCGGCTTGCCGCCACCGGGGCGCTTGCCGCCGGGGCCACCAGGTCCGCCGGGGCCACCAGGTCCACCCTGCCCACGACCCTTGCCCGCGCCGCCCTTCTCAGCAGCTTCCTTCTTCATGGCTTCCATCTTGGCCTTGACGGTCGTCTGCTGGTCAGCCGTGAGCACGCCCATGACGGTCGCCTGGAACTCCTCGGGCTTCGGTGCACTCTCGCGCAGCTTGGCCATTTCCTCCTTCAGCGCTTCCATCGCCTTCGGATCGGCCTCGCCGGCCTGACGAGCTTCCATCATCTTCTTCATGAGTTCCTCCATCTTGGGCTGGAACTCCTTGGCCTTGGCGTCGAACGCCGTACGCGCCGCGTCGATCTTCTGCTTCTGATCGGGGGTGTACGAGCCTTCGACAGTCTTGAGTGCCTCGTTGAACATGCGGTACTGGACCATCAGCCCCTGCGCGCCGCCGGCGCGACGCCCCATGCCTTCGCGACCACCGGGGCGAGCGCCCTTCTGGCCGTCCTTCGCCCCGTCCTGCGCGGGTGCATCACCCCTCGCTGGAGCATCTTGGGCCATGGCGGGCAGGCTGACGAGGGCAGCGGTCAAGAGGGACGCCGCTACGGGCAAATATCGATTCAGGAACATGCTGTGCTCGCTTTCCGGGGCGTGGCCCCTGTGTCGGAAGGGTATTGCCCGATCGTCACCCCGGGGGACAGCGATTCATGAAAGCCCTACCATTTGGGACTCGATCGCCATGGCAGCCCTGACACCAGATCTCGTCACGCAGGCCCTTCGCACGGTCAACGACCCGGAGTTGCACAAGGATCTCGTGACGCTGGAGATGGTCAAGGGCATCAAGATCGAGGGCCACACCGTGACCGTGGGCATCGAGCTCACGACGCCAGCCTGTCCCATGAAGGACCGCATCCGCAACGATGTCACGGCGGCGATCGCCGCACAGGCTGCGTCGATCGGCGCCACCACGCCAAGCGTCACGGTCGACTTCACGGCGGATGTCCGCCGGCCGAACCAGAAGGCGCGCGAGGGCGGCAACCCCCTTCCGATGGTGAAGCAGGTGATCGCCGTCGGTGCCGGCAAGGGTGGTGTCGGCAAGAGCACCATCAGCGTGAACCTTGCCGTCGCGCTGGCACGCATGGGTGCCAAGGTGGGTCTGCTCGATGGCGACATCTACGGACCGAGCCTTCCCACGCTGCTGGGCCTCGATGAACTCGGTGCCGTCGCCCGCGGCAACATCCTGATGCCCTTCGAGGTGCACGGCATCAAGGCCATGACCATCGGCAAGCTCGTCGACCCTGAGAAGGCGCTGGTCTGGCGCGGACCCATGGCGCACGGAGCCTTCAAGCAGCTCGCCACCCAGACGGACTGGGGCGCACTCGATTACCTGATCATCGACCTCCCGCCCGGTACGGGCGATGTGCCGCTCACGCTGGCGCAACTCCTGCCGGTGACCGGTGCCGTCGTCGTCTGCACTCCGCAGCGCGTTGCCCAGGATGATGCCCGTCGCGCGGTGCGCATGTTCGAGGGTCTCGGGATTGATGTGCTCGGCGTCGTCGAGAACATGAGCTACTTCGTCGGCGACGATGGCAAGGAGTACGACCTCTTCGGTCGAGGCGGCGCTGAGATGATGGCCCAGCAGATGGGCCTGCCCTTCCTTGGCAGCATGCCGATCCACATGGCCCTGCGGAAGAACTCCGACGCCGGCACGCCGCTGGCCAACTGGGATGTGCCGGCGATGGGGCGCCAGCTCGACGCCATGGCGCAGGCGCTCGCTGGACAGATCAGTGTCGCCAGCCTGCGGAGCCAGTTCGTGCAGCCCACGATCAGCGTGCGCTGATCAGCAGTGGGCCCGATCGGCGGGTGCGCCGCACATGACTGGCAGCCCTCGCCCGGCCCATGGCCAGAAGCCACCGCGCAGATTGCTCACCCGATACCCATGCCGCTTCAGGTACGCGCACGCGCGCGCACTGCGACTGCCGCTGCGGCAGTAGGCGATCAACTCGCGATCGTTGGGCAGGTCACCCAAGCGATGCGGCAACTGACTGAAGGGCGCAAAGATGGCATCGGGTAGGTGCCCGGCTTCATACTCGCCGCAGAGACGCACATCGATGAACGCAGCGCCGACTGACCAGCGGCGGTGGGCCTCGACGGCGCCAATCTCCTCGATCCCATCGGCGTCGAAGACATCCTCGGGAATCGCGTCGAACTCATTTGGCGTGGTCCAGCCTGTGAAGTCGTCGATGCCGATTCGAAAGAGGATGCGCACGGCCTTCTCAAGCTCTCGTTCCTCGCACACCAGGAGGACCGCATCGCCCTGCTCGAGGTAACTGCCTGCGGCGTTGGCGAAGTGGCCGTCCAGCGGTGCGCTGATCGAGCCGGGCAGGAAGCCCTCGCAGAAGCGGCTCCAGGCGCGGCAATCGATGACCACGTTGGCAGGATCGGCAGCGGCGTGCATGAAGCGCTCGGCGTCGAGCCGATCCGGCAACCGCAGCTCGCCGCTTGCACCATCGATGTTCCGGCGTTTCACCCGCACGAAATAAGCAGGCGGATCCGGCAGGCCACGGAGCACCTTGTCCATGAACGCACCATCGTCACCTGCCGCTCGGAGGCTGCCATTGATCTGCCGCTCGATCCGCAGGCTCGACTGCGGCAGGGCGCAGATCGATCTGCCGCACAGGCTGCCCGCGGTGTGGCCCGGCAGGATGCGGACATCGTCAGGCATGTCGGCGAGCCGACGGAGCGCCTGCTGGAGCTCGCGAGCGTTGCGCTCAAGCTCCTTCCGATCGCCTGAGCGTGCACCGAGGTCCGGTCGACCGACCTCGCCCGCGAAGAGGAAGTCCCCCGTGAGGATCGCGCGCACGGCACCGGTGGCGTCGACCAGCTCGAAGGAAAGGCTCTCGCGCGTGTGCCCGGGGGTATGCAGGACGCGGACGACCACGCCGCCGATCCGCAGCTCGTCGCCATCACCCACGGATGTCGTGCGCCCGGGGCATGACTGGACCCAGGCAGGCGCGGTGCCCTCCCGACTGAGGTAGCCGTGCGCACCATGCCGCTCAACGAGTTGGCGCAGCCCACTCACGAAATCGGCATGCAGGTGGGTGTCGGCAGCAGCGACGATCCGCAGCCGGGCCTGTTCGGCCACCTTCAGCACGCGGTCGACATCGCGCGCGCAGTCAAAGACGATCGCATCACGCGAGACCGGACAGCCCACCAGGTACGCCGCCTGCGACAGCGACTCGTCATGGATGCGTCGAAGCAGCATCTCGAGGATCGTACGGTCGTCGGCCGTTCAGGCGAATTCACGCTTGAGCTGGGCGAGTCCCCGGAGCAGGGCATCGATGTGCTCGGGCCTGTGCGCCGCCGAGACCTGCACGCGAAGGCGTGCGTGGCCCTCAGGCACCACTGGATAGCCAAAGCCGATCACGAAGACGCCCAGGTCAAGCAGTCGGCGGCTCATGGCGATGGCCTTGGCCGTGTCATGCACGATGATCGGGCAGATGGCGGTCGAGCTCTTGAGGACTTCGAAGCCCACGCCACCGATCCCCTGCCGCACGGCCGCGACATTCTGGCGTAGCCGCTCGACGCGCTCGGGCTCCTGCATCAGCACCTCGATCGCCTTGTCGGCGCTGCAGGCGATCGTCGCGGGCAGGGCGTTGGAGAAGAGCGTGGGTCGACCGCGCTGCACCAGGAGATCCGTCGCCGCACGGCTGCCGCAGATGTAGCCGCCGGCACCGCCGCCAAGAGCCTTGCCCAGCGTGCCGGTGAAGTAGTCGACCTTGGATGCCGCCAAGCCCCAATGTTCGTGCGTGCCTCGGCCGGTCCGACCCATCACGCCCGTGCCATGGCTGTCGTCGACGACGAGCTTGGCACCGTACTCGTCACACAGCGCGCGGATTCCCGGCAAGTCGCCCAGATCGCCTTCCATGCTGAAGACGCCGTCGGTCACGACCCACGCCGTGCCCGTGACCTCGGGGTTGGCGCGCGCCTCGGCAAGCTTGGCACGCAGTGACGCGAGGTCGCTGTGGCGATAGACAGTCTTGTGCAAGCCCTTCTTGATGACCGCCGCGAGGCGGATGCCATCGATGATGCTGGCATGGTTGAGCTCGTCGCTGATGATGATGTCGCCTGGCTCACAGAGCGTGGGGAAGATCGCCTCATTGGCGTTCCAGCAGCTTGTGAAGGTGTAGGAACTCTCGACCCCGTAAAAGTCGGCAATGCGCCGCTCGAGCCGCTCATGGCAATCGAAGGTGCCGCAGATGAAGCGCACGCTCGCCGTGCCGGCACCGTATTGGCGCAGGCCCTCGATGCCGGCCTCGACCACCCGCGGGTCGTTCGCCAAGCCCAGATAGTTGTTGCTGCAGAAGCAGGCGACCTCGCCGTATCCGCGGAGCCGCACCGTGGCATCCATCGGCCCTTCGATCGTCTGCAGGATCTTGAGCTGGCCGCTCTCGCGCAGGCCCGTCAGGATCGTTTCGGTCCGGGATTCAAAGGCATTCACAGCCAAGGTCGTCATGCTCGGATTCTAGCGGTCGAGGAAGCGGCGGCCCGGCGCCGAGCGAGCTTGCGACTGGGCCAACTTCCCGCAGCTTGGTGCACAGTCAGCCGTAGCGAGCCCGCACGGCCGGCACGAGATAGTCACGGAAGGCCTCATCGAAGCCATGCGTCGGCGACCAGCCCCAGTCACGGCGGGCGGCGGAGTCGTCCAGGTCCATTGGCCAGCTGTCGACGATGCGTTGGCGTGCCTCGACGGGTGCGTAACTGATCTCGGCACGCGGGAAGAACTCGCGCACCTTCGCTTCCATCTGCGCAGCCGTGGGCGCGAATGCGGTGACGTTGTAGATCTGTCTCGAGAGACGCGACCGCGGCGCCTGCGCCAGGTGCACCAGCGCACGCACGGCATCGGGCATGGTCATGAACGAGATCTGCGCATCGGGACGCACGAAGCACGAGTACGGCTTGCCCTGCGCCGCGGCATGCAGCATCTCCGGGCCGTAGTCGCTCGTTCCACCCATCGGCACCGTGTCCGCGGAAATGATGCCGGGAAAGCGGATCGACCGGAAGTCGACCCGGGCATCGCCGCGATCGGCATCGAGCAGCCTGTAGTGGAGCATGTAGTAGCGGCCCATCTCCTCGACAGCACGCTTGTTCAGCCCGTACATCGTGATGGGATCGCCGCACTCATCCTCGCTGACCGCGCCTGCAGCGATCTTGGCCACGAGCGACTCGACGCCATACGCAGCGATCGTGCTCGGGAACATGAAGAGCACGTCATGGTCACGGCGGCGCGCGGAATCGGCAGCCAGTTTCAGGAGCGTGCAGCTGCCCATCACATTGACCGAGAGCGCCAGTTCCGGATTGCGCTCGCCGCTCGAGGAGAGCAGCGCTGCAAGGTGCCAGACCTCGCCGATGTCATGCTTGGAGGCGAGCGCCTGCACGAACTCGGCATCGGCCACGCTGCCGCAGTAGGAGTGGGTCGATGCGGCGGCGGCCTCGCCGTGCAGTTCGCGAAGGTCGATCGAGACGATCTCGCGCTGGCCGCCCCACTGCCCGTGGAGGTGCTTGAGGAGTGCGTGGCCCATCTCGCCGCCGGCACCAGTGACGAGGATCGCACCGGTCGTGCTGGCGCTGCGCGTGGTGGACTTCGGTTCGGTCATGGTGCTTATCATTGAGCCCCTTGAGTGTAAGACAGGGTGCCTCAGGCTCCACAGCCCAATCGCGCCAGAAGTTCCTTCGTTGCCTTGATGCCATCGGGCTCCGACAGCCTGCCGCCCTCGTACTCGATCCCGACCCACCCGGAGTACCCGGCAGCACGGACCAGCCCGAGCATTCGCGGATAGTCGATCTTCGTTTCGTTCCCCTGCGCATCGAAGTCGTAGCTCTTGGCGCTCACGGCCTTGGCGAACGGCATCAGGTCCTCGACACCCTTGTACCGGTCGTACTCGTAGAAGTTGCCGAAGTCCGGCAGCGTGCCGCAGTTGGCCATGCCGACTGACTTGATCACCCCTGCGAGCCAATCTCCACGGCTCGACAGCCCGCCGTGATTCTCGACGATGACGCTCAGCCCGAGCGGCTTGGCCAGTTCCGCGAGCCGTCGCAGGCCGTCGGCGCTCAGCCGTGCCTGCTCGGCGCGCTTGCCCTCGCTCTGCGCGTTCACACGGATCGAGTGGCAGCCCAAGTGCTTGGCAAGATCGAGCCACTTCCGGTGGTTGTCGACGGCCTTCGCGCGCTTGGCCTCGTCGGGGTCGCCCAGCGCACCCTCGCCATCGCACATGATGAGCACGCTCGTCACCTCGGCATCCGCGCAGCGCCGGCGAAGGTCCTCGGCGAAGCCCTCCTTGCCGACCAGGTCCCTGTAGAAGCTGTTGACATACTCGACGCCGCGGATCCCATGGTCGCGCGCGGCAACGAGCGGGAAATCAAGGGGTTTCACCGCACCCGCGAAGAGCGACTTGTGCAGGCTCCACTGGGCGAGCGAGATCCGCAGCGGCTTGGGATCCAGAGCGACGGGCTTGGCCGCAGCCTGAGGATCCTGGCGCGCCCCAAAAGCGGCGCTGCCGAGCGCGGCGACCGCGACACCAGCGCCCAGCACGGCCCGGCGTCCCACGAGTCCCATGGGACCGTCACCGTGATCCCTGCCTTGCCACGACGCGCCTTGTGCCATGCGCCCCGCACCGGTGTTGCCTGCATCGACCATGATTGGCTCCTTGGAGGACGGCTCACTCCCACTCGATGGTGGCCGGCGGCTTGCTGCTGATGTCGTACACCACACGGTTCACGCCACGCACCTCGTTGATGATGCGGTTGCTGATACGGCCGAGGACATCGTACGGAAGGTGCGCCCAGTCCGCAGTCATGAAGTCCTCGGTGGTCACCGCACGGAGCGCCACCACGTTGTCATAGGTCCGGCCATCGCCCATCACCCCGACGCTGCGCACCGGCAGCAGCACGGCGAAGACCTGGCTGGTGCGGTCGTACAGCCCAGCCGCCCGGATCTCATGGATCAGGATCGCATCGCACGCCCGCAGCACCTCGAGCTTGTCAGGCGTGACTTCGCCAAGCACGCGGACAGCCAAGCCAGGCCCGGGGAACGGGTGCCGCCAGACCATGTCACGCGGCAGCCCAAGCACTTCGCCCAAGCGGCGCACCTCATCCTTGAAGAGCATGCGCAGAGGCTCGACAAGCTCGAAGCCCAGGTGCTCAGGAAGTCCGCCGACGTTGTGGTGCAGCTTGATGTTGGCTGCGGTGCCGGCATGCCCGTGGCCCGACTCGATCACATCGGGATAGAGCGTGCCCTGAGCCAGGAACCGCACATCGCCATCGACGCTCGAGGCCGCCTGCTTGAAGACATCGATGAATCGATGACCGATGCGCCGGCGCTTCTCCTGGGGCTCATCGATGCCCGCAAGGTCACCGAGGAACTCACGGCTCGCGTCGACCACGCGCAGATCGACGTCGAAGTGGCTCCGAAAGGTGCGCTCCACAAGCTCGCGCTCGCCGCTCCGAAGCAGCCCGTTGTCAACGAAGATGCAGGTGACCTGCGTGCCGATCGCCTTGGCCAGGAGCGCAGCCACGACGCTGCTGTCGACGCCGCCTGAGAGACCGCAGATGACCCGCGACGAGCCGACGACGGTACGGATCCGCTCGCACTCGGCCTCCATGAAGTCAGCCATGGTCCACGAGCCGGTGCATCCGCACTCGCCGTAGAGGAAGTTGCGCAGAAGGTCCCGGCCTTGCGGCGTGTGCGTGACCTCGGGGTGGAACTGAACGCCCCAGAATCGCTTGGCCGCATGACGCACCGCAGCGTTGGGGCAGGTGGATGTGCTCGCCAGGACATCGAACGAAGCGCCGAGTCCAGTGACCTGATCGCCGTGGCTCATCCAGACTGTGGTCCGCGAGGGCATTCCCTTCATGAGGTCTGCACCGTCACCGACATCGATCTCCGCCCGACCGAACTCACGATGGTTCGCCGACACCACCGTGCCGCCGAGCATCTGGCAGCCCAGCTGCATGCCGTAGCAGATCCCAAGCACCGGTATCCCCAGCTCGAAGAGGCCCGGATCGCACCGCGGCGCGCCCTGCTCGTTCACGCTTGCAGGACCGCCTGACAGGATGATCCCCTTAGGTGCGTACGACCGGAGCTCATTCAGCGATGCATCAGGGCGCACCAGCACGCTGTAAGCCCCTGCCTCGCGCACCCGCCGCGCGATCAACTGCGCGAACTGGCTGCCGAAGTCCAGGATCAGGATGGTGTCCGTCGTGAGCGCCGAGGGCTTGAGCGTGGCCGTCATGGTTGGGGTCGTCCGGGCCCGGCCGTTGCATGGTCCGGGAAGCGGCCGAGTCTACCCCTGCCGCGGGCCGGCCGACCACGTCTCGCGGAAGCTGAGCGCCGCCAGGACAAGGCCCGCCTTCAGCCCCGTCAGCGAGCAGAGTCGGTCAGGATCGAGCGCTGCACCGGCGTCCGATTCCGCCGCCTGGATCCGCGACACGGCATCGGCCAGTTCGGGCCGAAGGCTGGATGGCGGCGGCCCCCGGCGGCAGGCCGCCAGCAGACCGGGCGCACCACCGAGCGCCTGAATGACCTCGTTGGAGCTGGTGACGAGCGTGGCCCAGCCCTCGCGGATCATGCGGTGACAACCGGCGGCGCCTGCCGAATCGACCCGGCCGGGCACCGCCATCACCTCACGCTGTTGCCCGTCAGCGGCCAAACGGGCCGTGATCATGGCCCCGCTGCTCAACCCGGCTTCGACGACCACCACACCCACGCACAGCCCCGCCAGAATGCGGTTGCGCCGCGGAAAGTGGTGCGCAAGCGGCTCAGCATCGCACGGCAGTTCGGTCATGACGCAGCCCCCCGCCTCGACGATCGCGTTGAGCAGCCCAGCGTTCTCAGGCGGATAGGGCACGCCAAGCCCCGAGCCAACCACGGCCACCGTGGGGCCACCCACTCGGAGGGCGCCACGATGGGCCGCCGCATCGATGCCGCGCGCCGCCCCGCTCACGATCGTCAACCCCGACTGGGCAAGATCGGCCCCGAACCGCCCGGCCACATCCAACCCATACGCGCTGGCCCGTCGGCTGCCCACGATGGCCACGCACGGTGCGCCGACAGCCGCCAGCGAGCCACGCAGCCAGAGCGCCCGCGGCGGATCGTCAACCTGCCGCAGCGCCGCAGGCCACTCGGGATCGGTCGGCACGAGCACCGTGCCGCCGACTTCGTGGAGGCGCTCCAGTTCGCGATCGGCACCGCCCACCCAATCGGGAGGCAGCACGCTCGCAAGGCGCGTGATGGTCAGGTCGCGGAGGTCGCTGGGCACGCCGCCACGGTAGTGGCGCCGTCGCTGGATCCCGCTGAAACCGCAGGAAGTTCGGCGCGTTCCGCCAACGCACCACGGCGCCGGGGCGCCGTCATCACCAGCCCGACGAAGATGCACAGCACACCCCCGCCCATCACCCAGAGGCGCGTGCGCCCGAGCGCCCAGCGCGACAGCAAGCTGTCTCGGAAGGGCTCCGCCACGAAGTCGCTCGCCGGAACCGAACCTTCGATCCATTCGGTGATCGGTACGGTCGCACTCTCGGCTCGCACGATCGGCACCTCGCCCTCGGGCAGCAGGTTGAGCTGGCTCACCGCCAGCCGGCGCATCAGGGTCGGGTCGCTTTCCTTCACGCGCGCGGCGAAGTCGTCATAGGCCCCTGCCACCGCCTCGGACCGCTCGACCAAGTGCTGCATCTGCGCGAGCTGCTGCTCGCCCTGGTGCAGCTTGGCCTGTTCGGGAAGCACGACCGCTCCGAACACGAGCCCAAGCCCGGCCAGCAGATACGGCCAGCCGGGATCGATCTCGAAGAGTGGCTGCGTCGACGCCATGGGGCGAGTATCGGACAAACGCGCTGAACTCCCTCACTTTCCCGAACGACAACCGCCCCACACGGCGTGCGGGGCGGTCGACGATGGCGTGATGACGGTCCGATGCATCCCGGCACCGGCGCGTCCACGGAGGTCGGCTCAGCCGAGCTCAGGAGCCAGGTTGCGAACGACCCCGACGAGGTCCTTCACGTGCTGGGCGCTCTCGTTGAAGAGCTTGGTCTCGTCAGCGTTCAACTGCAGCGGGACGACGCGCTCCATGCCACCCTTGCCGAGCACGCACGGCACGCCGACGAAGTAGCCCTTGCCCTTCTGGCCAGGCGCCACGCCGAACTCGTCCTCGCAGTAGGCCGCGCAGGGAATGATGCGCTTCTTGTCCTTCACGATGGCCTCGACCATCTGGATCGTGCCCGAGGCCGGTGCGTAGTAGGCGCTCGTCCCCATGAGCTGAACGATCTCGCCGC
>Ga0194124_10003679_pt1 | contig 15885 bp, 16 predicted proteins | sample TA2KigCas0mmetaG_FD_148605 | JGI IMG/M metagenome (GOLD analysis project Ga0194124, IMG submission 148605) | Freshwater microbial communities from Lake Tanganyika, Tanzania - TA2015031 Kigoma Deep Cast 0m | ecosystem: Environmental > Aquatic > Freshwater > Lake | place: Tanzania: Lake...
GAATTGAAGACCAGCGGAGTTGATCAACTGGTGAGAAACTTGTTAGCGGTTCATAGATGCGAAGGGATGCCACATAAGGAGTTGGGCGCATTACTAGAACTTATTTTCTCGGGATGTAATTGCCCTCAGCATATGGATCAAAGTCATCATCATCGCCCTTATCAACCTCACCATGGAGTTCCTTTGATAGGCGTTCAATGTCAATATCTTGTGAACTGTATTTAAGATCGCGTGCGACTTTAGTCTGTTTAGCTTTTGAACGGCCACGCCCCATAGCGAGCCCTCCCAACCTTAGGTCTTCTGTGATATCCCAACTCTACCTCTCGCCCTAAATAGGCGCAAAAAGAAGGGCAAGCGCTAGCGAATTGGCCCGGCTTTATAGCTGGCGGCCTCAGGCTTCCTTGCAAGAAGGGGTGAGATCTTGGCAAGCAGCGCTTGGCATTGCATAACAGCATTTCCAGCAAAGCTAAGGGGCTGCGAGATTAGTGCTTCAATTTCACCTCGGCTTAGCGGCAGCTTTCCATCTTTTGTAAGAAGTTCAATGAAATCAAGATCTTGGGCCTGCCTCATGGCAGTTGCTAGAGCAAGAGATGCGCTTTTAATTGTCTGATGAGCATCTTCTCTGCCCATCCCCTTCTTGACTGCAGCTAGAAGAATCTTTGTTGATGCAAGTAGGGGCAGATGGGTCTTAATCTCTTTTTCAATCATTGCAGGATAGATACCAAACTCATCAAGGACTGTTAGAGAAGTTTCAAGGAGTCCATCGATGCAATAGAAGGCATCTGCTAGAGCAACTCTTCTAACCACGCTATCTGAGACATCGCCTTCGCTCCATTGGCCACCTGAGATCTCACCAAGCATTGCTGCATATCCTTTAAGAATTACTGCAAGGCCATTAATTCTTTCGCAAGATCTGGTATTCATTTTATGAGGCATTGCAGATGAGCCAACCTGGCCCTTCTTAAATCCCTCACTAACTAAATCATTTCCTGCCATTAGCCGAATTGAGATGGCCATATTCGATGGCGCTGCAGCAAGAGAGACAAGTGAGCTAACTACCTGATAATCAATTGATCTTGGATAGATCTGCCCTGTTGAATAAAGAACTCTTTCAAAGCCTAGAGACTTTGCTATAGCGCTCTCTAGCTTTTCAAAGTTATCACCCATCAAATCCAAGCTATCTTGAGATGTTCCAACTGGTCCCTTTAGACCGCGGAGTGGAAATAGCTCAATTAGATTTTCAAGCCTTGCCTGAGCAAAGAGGAGCTCTTCAGCAACGGTGGCAAAACGCTTACCCAGCGTAGTTATTTGAGCAGGAACGTTATGTGAGCGGCCAACGATAGGAAGGGCTTTATATTCCTCGATCTTCTTTGCAATGCTAGATAAAAGGGCAAGGGCCTTGAAATTAGTTAGCTCTAACGCTCTAAGAATCTGATAGGCCTCGATATTCTCAGTTAGATCTCTACTAGTCATTCCAATATGAATATATTGATGGCCGGCAAGGCTATTGAATTCATCAATTCTTGCCTTCACATCATGGCGGAGTTCTCTCTCGAGCTTATCAATACTCTCTAAATCAATGTCTTCAAGAACTCTTTCATAATCTTTTATAGCAGGCGCTGGAATGTCAAAGCCAAGTTCGCTCTGAGTCTTCATCACAGTAATCCAGAGTCTTCTCTCTGCAATAATCTTTGATCTAGGTGACCAGATATCTTTCATCTGATCTGATGCATATCTATTAGCAAGGATGCTCATGTTCTTGCCACCTCTGCCTGCCAGGCTGAATCAATCATCTCTTCAAGGCTAGCCTTTGGGCTCCAGCCTAGTTGCTCTTTAATCTTATCTATCGAGGCAATTAGCTTTGGTGAATCTCCAGCTCTAGCCTGTGAAACTTCAGGGTTTATCTCTCTTCCAATACTCTTTGAAATCTGATCCATCATCTCTTTAACTGAGTAGCCCTTACCTGAACCAACGTTATAGACCTGGCTTATATATCCTGACTCAACTTTTTTAAGAGCAGCAAGGTGAGCAAGTGCTAGATCCTGAACATGGATGTAATCACGGATGCAGGTGCCATCTGGGGTTGGATAATCACTGCCATAGATCTGCGGGCGCTTACCGTTTTTTAGAGCTAGAAAAACCTTAGGGACTAGATTGTCTTTGGAATTATCGCCAAATTCAGTGATATTTGAGCCAACAACATTGAAATAGCGAAGGCTGATATTTGAGATCTGCTCAGCTGAGCCAACACTTGAAATCAACTGCTCAGCAAGGAGTTTGCTTGCTCCATATGGTGAAAGTGGCGCTGTTGGATCATCTTCTACAACTGCTTCTTTATCATTTGGAGAATAAACCGCAGCGCTAGATGAATAGACCAGCTGCTTAACTCCCTTTACAGCCATTGCTCCAAGAAGGTTTAGAGTGCCACCAACATTGTTTTCATAATATTTCAAAGGATCTTTCACGGATTCTTCTACTGCCTTCTTCGCTGCTAGATGAATTACTGCATCAATTCCATCAAGTGCTGCAAGAAGTTTTACTCTATCGAGCATATCTCCATCAACGATATCTCTAAATTTTCCATCTACTCGTCTATGAAGGCCATTAGAGAAATCATCATAGATTCTTATGCTATAGCCACTCTTTAAAAGCTCTGCTGCAACATGTGCGCCGATATAACCAGCACCTCCTGTAACTAAGACCTTACTCATGAGATTAGATCTCTAACTGCAATAGTTTCATCTCGCCCTGGTCCTACTCCAATAGCGCTCATAGGAGCACCTGAAATTTCTTCTAAAAACTTAATATAGCTCTGAGCGTTTTTAGGTAGATCGGATAACGCACGTGCTTTAGAGATATCTTCGCTCCAGCCTGGAAGGTATTCATAGATTGGCTTTGCATGATGAAAGTCGCTCTGCGATGCAGGAAGTTCTTCAACTCTTCTGCCATCTATCTCATAGGCAACACATACTGGAATCTTCTCCCAGCCAGTTAACACATCTAGCTTGGTTAAGAAGAAATCTGTAATGCCATTGATTCTCACGGCATATCTTGCAATTGGAGCGTCATACCAGCCGCACCTTCTTGAGCGTCCGGTGGTAGTGCCAAATTCGCCGCCAATTGAGCGTAGTTTCTCGCCATCTTCATCAAAGAGCTCAGTTGGAAAAGGGCCAGAGCCAACGCGAGTTGTATAGGCCTTAACAATTCCAATCACTCTTGAGATTCGGGTTGGTCCAATTCCAGAACCAGTTGATGCTCCTCCTGCAGTTGGATTAGATGAGGTAACAAAAGGATAAGTGCCATGATCAACATCAAGAAGAGTTCCCTGCGAGCCTTCAAGTAAAACGTTCTCTCCTCTTTCAAGTGCTTGATTTAATAGAAGCGAGGTATCAGTAACGTATGGTTTTAGGATCTCAGCAAACTGGAGATACTCGTTTAAAACTTCATCAACTTCTAAGCCTTTGCGATTAAATACTTTAATTAAAACCTGGTTCTTATCTCTTAGAGCGCCCTCTATTTTCTGCCTGAGGATTGAGGTATCAAAGAGATCTTGGACTCTAATTCCAATGCGATTTATTTTATCGGCATATGCTGGGCCTATTCCTCGTCCGGTTGTGCCAATCTTTGACTTTCCTAAAAATCTCTCTGAGACCTTATCTATCGTGCGGTGATAAGGAGTAATTAGATGAGCATTAGTTGAAATCTTTAGATTTGAGGTATCAACCCCGCGCTCATTTAAACCAGCAATTTCTTCAAGCAATACCGCTGGATCTATTACAACGCCATTTCCAATAACTGAAATGCAATTAGGGGTGAGAATTCCTGAAGGAAGAAGATGAAGTGCATATTTTTGATCGCCTATTACAACGGTATGTCCTGCGTTATTGCCGCCTTGATAGCGGACTACATATTTGGCTCGATCACCGAGAAGATCTGTGGCTTTTCCCTTGCCCTCATCGCCCCATTGAGCACCTAGTAAGACAATGGCTGGCACGCGATTTCTCCTACCTATGAGGATTACGGATAATTTTCACACATTTGGCCAGATAGGAGAAATCGCTAGGAGCTGCCAGCCCTATCTATAGCCCGATACGGGTTAGCGCGCTTCTAATGATGAAGGAGGCTATCGTCCTTAAAATCTCAGAGCCCATCACTCTAAGGAGGAAGTCATAGATATTGGTGCCAAAGAAGCCCATTGCTGGAGTTAGTAGATACATGCTGCCCTTGCTTTCTAGTTCTGGTCTATTTTTCGCATCTTGCGAAGGCAGGCAATATGCCCAATTTGTTTTTAAATAACTCCTCTCATTGGGCCGTAGTGGGGAAAACTCAACGCTGGTAATCTGACAATGTGAGTGAAGCCCTATCAAACCTAGGACATGAAAATAGAACATTTCCACCAACAAAAGAATTTGCCTCTCAAGCAAATGCTAAACAGGAAATCTATGAAAGAGCAGATAAAGATTATTTAGCATTCTGGGAAGAACAGGCAGGAGATCTTTACTGGCATAAGAGGTGGAATCAGGTTTTAGATTGGCAGAGCCCTTTTGCAAAGTGGTTTATTGGAGGAAAGCTCAACGCTTCGTATAACGCACTTGATCGCCATGTTTTAGAGGGACGCGGAGATCGAATTGCATTTCTCTTTGAAGGTGAACCTGGAGATAGTAAGCAGATTACCTATAGCCAGCTTCTAACTGAAGTTAAAAAGTGCGCTAATGCACTCACATCTCTTGGAATTAAAAGTGGTGATCGAGTCGCTATCTATATGCCGATGATTCCAGAGGCAGCAATTGCAATGCTTGCCTGCGCAAGAGTTGGCGCTGCCCATAGCGTGGTCTTTGGGGGATTTTCTGCAGATTCACTCCTTGCAAGAATTCAAGATGCTGATGCGAGTTTGGTAATAACCGCAGATGGTGGGTTTAGAAAAGGTAGCGCTTTTGCCCTTAAATCAATTGTTGATGAAGCTCTAAAGGGTGAAACTAACGTTAAAAACGTTTTGGTAGTAAGAAGAACCGGGCAAGAGGTTTCTTTTACGGATAGAGATATCTGGTGGCATGAGTTAGTTGATAAGCAAAGTAGTGAGCATGAGGCCGAGGCTTTTGATAGCGAGCATCCTCTCTTTATTCTCTACACCTCAGGAACTACTGCTAAACCTAAAGGCATTGCCCATACCACCGGGGGATATCTCACCCAGGCCGCCTTTACTCACAAAATGGTCTTTGATCTAAAGCCTGAAAAAGATATCTACTGGTGCACAGCAGATGTTGGCTGGATTACTGGCCATTCTTATGTCGTTTATGGACCGCTAATTAATGGCGCAACACAGGTCATCTATGAAGGAACCCCAGATACTCCACATAAAGGGCGAATATTTGAAATTATTGAAAAATATAAAGTTACGATCCTTTATACTGCCCCTACTCTTATTAGAACTTGGATGAAATGGGGCGATGAGCATCCCAATAGATTTAACTTAAAATCCTTAAGACTTCTTGGCTCTGTTGGCGAGCCAATAAACCCAGAAGCATGGATCTGGTATCGAAAGGTAATTGGCTCAGATAACTGCCCAATAGTTGATACCTGGTGGCAGACCGAGACTGGCGCAATCATGATCTCGCCTCTTCCAGGAATAACAGCGACAAAGCCAGGATCTGCAATGAGGGCCCTTCCTGGAATTAGCGTGAAAGTTATTGATAACGAAGCATCAGAAGTTGGTAATGGTGGCGGCGGATACTTAGTAATTGATAGACCTTGGCCATCAATGCTGCGAGGAATCTGGGGCGAGCCAGAGCGATATAAGCAGACTTACTGGTCAAGATTTGATGGGCTTTATTTTGCAGGAGATGGCGCAAAGCTTGATAGCGATGGCGCGCTCTGGCTTCTTGGAAGAGTTGATGATGTTATGAATGTCTCTGGACATCGAATCTCAACAACGGAGGTTGAATCAGCTCTAGTTTCACATCCATCAATTGCTGAAGCAGCAGTTGTTGGAGCAAAGGATGAAATTACTGGCCAAGCAATAGTTGCCTTTGTGATTCTTCGCGGCGGAGTTGCTGCGGATAAAGATCTGGAGCAGAGCCTTAAGAGCCATGTAACAAAGGAAATTGGCGCAATAGCAAGACCGCGCCAGATCATGGTGGTGTTAGAGCTTCCCAAGACTAGAAGCGGCAAGATCATGCGCCGCCTTCTTCAAGATGTAGCTGAAAATAGAGCAGTTGGAGATGCTACGACCTTAGCTGATCCCAACGTAATGAAGTTGATTTCAGAAGGTCTGAAATCTGGAACGAAAGAAGATTAAAGTCAGCAATTTCTCTATAGATATCGCTACTACCAATAATTGAATCTGGTAGTTGCCAGGGCAGATATTTGATTAAAGTAATTACTACATAGGCAAAAAGTGCTACTTGGGCAAGTGAGAGCGCTGCTCCAAGAATAGAATTAATAAATTTAAAGGGACCAAAGAGAATCCTTTTGTGAATTCCAATCCCACTCTTTTCTAGGACCCAACGCCCTAAATTTGCTCCGGCAAATATGGCAAAGAGATGGAGAAAGATTATTGCAGTAAGACCTTTCCACTCAGCGCTATACCAATTAGCAAGGGCAAAGCCTAAAACTCCGCCGCCAAAGTATCCAAGGATTGATAAGAGGGTGGCGAGTGCTCCCTTGTTATAACCAGTTGCGATTGCAATGAGAGCGATAACAACTAGCGCAATATCTAAAATCATCCAATATCTATCTCTAGATACTCTTTTACTAACTCCCGCATCTCTTCATAGGTAAAAATTGGTCCAACTTTCTGGAAGGTTAAAACACCATCTTTATTTATAAATTGAGTTATCGGAACTCCTGGGCCAAAGTAACTAGTTGATCTGCCATCAGGATCATAGAGCTGCGGGAAAGCTAGACCATTTTCAAGTGCGTGGTTATAGCCATCATCTTTAGTGCGCTCTTCAACATCTACTCCCACCACTTGCAGTAGATCTCCTGCCTCTTGGTGAAGCTTTATAAAGTTCTTCCGCTGTGCTGCGCAATTTGTGCACCAACTAGCCCAGACTGAAATAACAGCAGGTCCTGCAATAGATTTAATTGATATCTCTTCATCGTTATCAAGGCATTCAAGGAGCATTCCATCACTTGATGACGCGGTAGTTTTTATAGAAGAGCATGGCGCAAGTGAGTCGACAGGAGTTGCGCTCTTATCACTCTGTGTAGAGCAAGATGTCAGTAGTAGAAGTAAAACAACTAGCCATATTCTCATCTAAAGTCCTTATCGCTCTTAAGTAATGCTTTTGCTCTCACCAAATCTACTTCGCCAATTCCATAGCTAGGGCATAACTTAGCCAGTGCGCAGGCTCCACATGCTGGTTTCCTTGAGTGACATACCCGCCTGCCGTGCCAGATCAAGCGCTGAGAGAGATTGGTCCACTCTTTTTCAGGGATTAGCTTCATAATTTCAAATTCCACCTTCACAGGATCCATCTCTTTGCTCCAGCCAAACCTTCTCACTAAGCGCCCAAAGTGGGTATCAACTGTGAGCCCTGGAGTATTAAAGGCATGTCCTAAAACAACATTTGCTGTTTTTCTTCCAACCCCAGGAAGAGTTATTAACTCATCTAAAGTCTCTGGAACTTGGCCTTTGTAATCTTTCACAATTTTATTTGCAAGGCCCTTAATGCTCCGAGCTTTAGCCCGAAAGAAGCCAGTTGATTTAATGATTCTTTGAAGCTCGCTTAAATTTGCTCCTGCAAAGTCTTCAACCTTTCGATATTTCTTAAAGAGAGCTGGGGTAACTGAGTTAACTCGCTTATCGGTGCATTGGGCTGAGAGAACTGTTGCAATTAGGAGTTGAAGTGGGTTCTTAAAATCTAATTCACATTTAACATCTGGATAACTCTTAGATAAAACTCTATACATCACTCCGGCTCGCTTTTTCTTTGCTACAAAGCTCTCCGCCATAGCGTTAAAAATAGCCCGAATTGGTATGTTTTTCACCAGAAGGTAGAGTTGGGCTATGGCTCCGCGCTTAAATGACCAAGTTGATGAAGTAATTGTTCGTAAAACCCCGCTCTTTTCTGGTCTTGATGAAGCTGCCGCCGCAACACTTCGAGCCTCAATGAATCTAGTAAAGCTTCGCAAGGGCCAGGTTCTCTTTAGAGAGGGCGATGATGGCGATCATCTCTACATCGTCTCTAGTGGAAAAGTAAAACTTGGAACCAAGGCAAGTGATGGACGAGAAAATCTTCTCATGATTCTAGGTCCTGGAGATATGTTTGGTGAGCTATCACTCTTTGACTCAGGGCCAAGAACAGCAAGCGCCATTGCTGTTACTGATTCCAAAGTATTAGCACTAGGACAGGAGAAAGTGATTCCCTGGGTGAGAGAGCATCCTGAAGTAAGCTTTCAACTCCTTGCTCGACTTGCAACCAGGCTGAGAAGGACAAATGAAGTTGTAGGAGATTTAGTTTTCTCTGATGTTCCAGGAAGAGTTGCTAAAGCTTTAATTGATTTAGGTGTGAAGTTTGGTGAGAAGCGAGAAGAAGGCCTCTATGTAAACCATGATCTCACCCAAGAAGAGCTTGCTCAATTAGTCGGCGCATCAAGGGAGACTGTTAATAAAGCCCTTGCTGATTTTGCTCAGCGCGGCTGGCTCCGCCTTGATGGAAGATCAGTATTGATTTTAGATTACGATCGCCTGCTTAAGCGCGGTCGTTAATCTTTTATCTCAACCGTTAGCTCAACCTCAACTGGTGAATTAAGTGGAAGTTCAGCTACTCCAATAGCACTCCTTGCAGCAACTCCAGCATCGCCCCAGATATGAGCAAATAGCTCTGATGCGCCATTTGCAACCGCTGGATGGCTGGTAAAGCCTGGTGCGCCATTTACATAACAGACAATTCTTACCACTTTAACAATTGAATCAACTGGAGCAACTAACTCAACAGCAGCCAGTGCGTTAATAGCACACATCTTGGCAAGTTCATATCCCTGCTCAATACTGATTTCAGCGCCTAATTTTCCTGTCTTTGAAATAGCGCCTTCAACCATTGGAAGCTGGCCTGCAGTAAAGACTAGATTTCCCGTTCGAACTGCTGGAACATAGGCGGCAAGTGGCTTACTAGCTACTGGAAGAGTTAAACCCTTCTCAGCTAACTTAGCTCTAACATCAATCACGCAATCACTCTTTTCATATAAGCAACTAATTGATCTCCGCCGCCAGGTGCTGGAATTACTTGAATTAACTCCCAGCCATCAGATCCCCAGGTATCGAGAATCTGTTTTGTGGCATGAGTTAGAAGTGGAACAGTGGCATATTCATATTTCATTTAATTTCCTCCTGATAGCGCAGCTTTTACAAGTGATGAGACTAGGCCGCCATCTGCGCGCCCAGCAATTTTTGGTTGAATAGATTTCATAACAAGACCCATCTGCTGCGGCCCGCTTGCCCCTGTTTCAGCAATTGCAGCGTATATAAGATCTTTAATCTCAGATTCACTTAACTGGGCTGGAAGATATGTTGCAATAATTTCACCCTCAGCCTTTTCAGTAGCAGCTCTATCTTTAGCGCCAGCTTGCTCATAAGCCTCAGCAGCTTCTCGTCTCTTTTTAGCTTCTCTTGAGAGAACTGTGATTACTTCAGCATCACTTAGCTGCCTTGCTTCTTTGCCTGAGACCTCTTCGTTTTTGATTGCTGTTAAGACCATACGGATAGTTCCGGAGCGGAGCTCATCTCTATCTCGCATAGATTGAGTTAAATCGCTCTGTAGTTTTTCTTTTAGCGCCATAGCGGTATCTTCTCACGCCTATGGCCTATCAACTACGTCAGGTGAGCCTGCCTCTACTTCCATCTGGGGCAAGTGATATTCGAATTCTGCACTTCTCGGATCTTCACCTAACTCCTGCAAGAAAAGGTGAGATTGCAGATATCAAGGGCTGGGCCAAGTTAAAGCCTGATTTAGTAATAAGCACTGGTGATTTCCTAGCCCATAGAGAGGCAGTTGGTGTTGCTCTTAGCGCACTAAATGAACTTCTAGATATCCCAGGTCTCTATGTCTTTGGCTCTAATGATTACTACGCACCGAAATTCAAAAATCCCCTCTCATACTTGAAAAAGGATTCCGGTGAGCGAAATTTAGGCGAGAAGCTTCCGATAGAGGAATTTGATAGGCAGTTGCAAAATCGTGGCTGGATAAATCTAAACAACAAGAGAAACTCAATAACTATCAATGGAATAACAATTGATGTTCGTGGAGCAGATGATGCACACCTTGAATTAGATGATTATGAAAGAGTTTCTGGAAAGAAAAGCAGCGATCTCTCAATTGGAGTAACGCACGCCCCATATAGAAGAGTTTTAGATGCCATGGCTCGAGATAAGATTGATTTAATTTTTGCTGGCCATACCCATGGTGGACAGGTGCGCATGCCCTGGTTTGGCGGTAGTAGATCTCTAACTACCAATTGCGACTTGCCTAATTGGAGATCAAGGGGCTTAACAAAGATTGATAGCCAACCCTATTTAAATGTCTCTGCAGGAATGGGCTATAGCCCTTTTGCTCCCGTTAGAATTTTCTGTCCCAGTGAAATATCACTTGTGACTTTAACTAAGCGCTAAATTCCTTTGCAACCAGCTCAGCAATCTGAGCGGTATTTAAAGCTGCGCCTTTTCTTAAGTTATCTCCACAGACAAAGAGATTTAGCGCATTTGGATTATCAAGAGACTTTCTCACTCTTCCAACCCAAGTTGGATCTGTGCCAACAACATCTGCTGGGGTTGGGAATTGATAGCTCTCTGGATCATCTACGAGCTTCACACCAGCGGCAACGGCCAACACATCTTGAGCATCTTTTCTCGAGACTTCCCTCTCAAAGACAGCGTGAACCGCCAGGGAATGGGTAGTTAGCACAGGAACTCTTACACAGGTGGCTGAGACTTTTAGGTCCGATATTCCAAGAATCTTTCTAGATTCATTTCTTACCTTTAGCTCTTCTGAGGAATATCCATCTTCCTTTAAAGATCCTGCCCATGGGACAACATTTAGGGCAAGAGGAGCGGGAAATGGACCGTTATCTTTAATCAGAGTTCGAATATCACCAGCGGTATCTCCAACAGAGCTTCCAGCAACAGCGCTTATCTGAGAGCGGAGAGCATCAAGGCCAGATTGTCCTGCACCAGAAGCTGCTTGATAGGAGGCAACTACTAATTCTTTTAAGACATATTTCTTATGAAGAGCTCCCATTGCAACAATCATGGAAAGAGTTGTGCAATTGGGATTAGAGATAATTCCTTTAGGGCGATTTTTTATTTCTTGCGGATTTACTTCTGGGACAACTAGCGGAACCTCCGGGTCCATTCGAAACGCACCTGAGTTATCAACGCATACTGCTCCCCTTGATACTGCAATCGGAGCCCATATGGCAGAGATTTCATCTGGAACATCAAACATGGCAACATCAATTCCATCAAATGCCTCAGGAGAGAGTGCAACAACAGTAAGTTCTTCTTCGCGGCAGAGCAATTTCTTTCCAGCGCTTCTCTCAGATGCAATAAGTCGAATCTCGCCCCAGAGATTCTCTCGTTTGGTGAGAATATCGAGCATCACAGTTCCGACTGCTCCTGTTGCTCCAACTACTGCAAGTGATGGCTTTCTACTCATATGCCGCTGCCGCCATAGACAACAGCTTCAATCTGGTCAGCATCTAGATCAAATGCGGTATGAGCTGCTTGAACTGCTCGCTCAATATCAGCTTGGCGACAGACAATAGAGATGCGAATTTCAGAGGTTGAAATCATTTCAATATTAACTCCAGCAGAGGCCATAGCAGCAAAGAAGTTTGCTGTTACTCCAGGATGTGAGCGCATACCAGCGCCAATTAAGGATAATTTGCCGATCTGATCATCATATTGAATCGATTGAAAACCAATCTCTCCCTGCAACTTTTGAACAATTGATGTTCCTCTTGAACCTTCAGTTCTTGGCAGAGTAAATGAAATATCGGTAAGGCCTGTGGCTGCTGCAGAGACATTCTGAACAATCATGTCGATATTGATATCGGCATCTGCGATTGCCTGAAAGATTCGAGCCGCTACACCTGCTCTATCTGGCACCCCAACGATGGTGATCTTGGCTTCACTCTTATCATGAGCGATCCCAGAGATGATTGCTTGCTCCATGCTTCCTCCTTCAGGTTGGTCTTTAACGACCCAGGTTCCTTCTAAATTGGAAAATGATGAACGGACATGTATTGGTAGATTAAATCGTCTGGCATATTCAACGCAGCGTAGATGTAATACTTTTGCCCCCGATGCTGCAAGTTCTAACATCTCTTCATAGGTGACGCTCTTTAGCTTTCTTGCAGTTGGAACGATTCTTGGATCTGCGCTAAATACTCCATCAACATCTGTATAGATCTCACAGACATCAGCATCAAGTGCTGCAGCAAGTGCAACAGCTGTAGTATCAGAGCCGCCTCTGCCAAGTGTTGTAATATCTTTTGTATCTTGAGCGACTCCTTGAAAACCTGCAACGATTGCAATGGCTCCCTCTGCTAGAGCCTCTTGAATTCGCCCTGGGGTCACATCTATTACTCGCGCTCTTCCATGAGTTGAAGTGGTAATAATTCCTGCCTGGCTCCCGGTAAATGATCGAGCCTCAAGACCAAGATTTGAAATAGCCATTGCAAGAAGAGCCATAGAGATTCGCTCGCCTGCAGTTAGAAGCATGTCTAGCTCGCGTCCATTTGGCATTGGGGAGACTTGATTAGCTAAATCAATTAGCTCATCTGTGGTATCGCCCATGGCAGAGACGACTACAACTACCTGCTGGCCAGATCTCTTGGAGGCAGCGATGCGGGCAGCAACCCGTTTGATGCTCTCAGCATCGGCAACGGAGGAGCCCCCGAACTTCTGGACGATTAGACCCATGGCCTCATGTTGGCAGAGAGTTAAAGCAAAGCGGAGTTTATCTCATATATCAAGACGGGCTTTGTCTCACTATTAGAGATCTAAAGACCTTCGACCTTCAAATGCTCTTCCAAGGGTGACTTCATCGGCATATTCAAGATCCCCACCAACAGGAAGGCCGGATGCAAGGCGAGAGATCTTTATCCCAAGTGGCTTCATTGTTCTTGCTAGATAGGTGGCTGTTGCCTCACCTTCAAGGTTTGGATCGGTAGCGATGATGATCTCTTTAATCCGATCATCTGCAAGGCGAGTGAGAAGCTCTCTGATTTTTAGCTGCTCAGGACCAATGCCATCTATCGGGCTAATTGCCCCTCCTAGCACATGATACTTACCGCGAAATTCTCTAGTTCTCTCAATAGCGACAACATCTTTACTCTCTTCAACAACACAGATCAGAGAATCATCTCGCCTTACATCGCGGCAGATCTTGCAGAGCTCTTCTTCTGCGATATTAAAACATTGGCTACAGAACTTCACTCGCTCTTTGACTAGACGAAGTACCTCAACTAAACGATTGACATCAACGCTCTCTGATTGAATAAGGTGAAAAGCAATTCTCTGGGCGCTCTTTGGGCCAATTCCTGGAAGGCGACCTAGCTCATCAATTAACTCTTGAATAATTCCTTCGTACATCACTTATCACTCTCGCCAATAACGCGCGCGCCAAGTTCTTTCATCAATAGCTCTGTTCCAGAGAGGCGAACTCCATCATCTGGATCTTCATAAACTCTTGTACTCTTTGCCTCATTTGAGTTACCAGCAGTTGATGGATCTACTACTACTTCAATCTTTCGTCTAATGCCGGTTACTTCATCAAATGCATCAATTAGAATCTGCTCGCTCTCAGATCTAATAAATGAATCCCTTGCTCCAGCATTGACAATTCCAATTGTAATTTGCTTCTCATCAACACTTAGAATTTGAGCACTTGCTGAAATAAGCGACCAGGTGAGTCTTCGTCTTCTCTTAACGCTCTCAATAACATCTGGCCACATCCGCCTTAGAGCCGCAATATCAGCGCTACTTGGAGCCTTTTCACTCTTTACCGGCTCACTCTTTACCTGCTTTGGCTCTTCTTTAATTGCTTTTGGCTCAGCTTTTCCTTCAGTTTTATTTACCTTCTGAGTAGAGGCTGAAGGGGCGCTTGCAACATCAAATCCTGATTGGCGTTCAAGTCGCTCAAGCCTTGAGATAAGACCGGTATCACTGGAATCACCTTGAGCAATTGTTATCTTCCCTGCAACTAACTCCAGAATTAGCCTTGCTGGCGTTGCTCCTCGCATCGCTGTTAACCCTTCGGCAAGCAGAGCTGCTGCCCTATTTAGTGATGCGCTGCCAATTCTTGATGCCTGTGATGCCATTCTTGTTAGCTGATCTTGAGGATAGCCGCGAAGAACTGTGGCTGCTTGATCAGCAAGGGCATCAACAATAACTAAATCTCTTAAGCGCTCAAGTAAATCAAAGGCAAAGCGCCTTGGGTCATGGCCTGATTCAACGAGTAGATCGATGGTTTTAAATAGAGTTGCAGTATCTCTAGCGCCTATTGCATCAATAGCATCATCTAAAAGTGCGCCATCGGTATAGCCAAGTAGTTGAACTGCTATTTCATAGGTGACGCCATCTTTTCCAGCACCTGCTAACAGTTGCCCAAGAACAGAGAGCGCATCTCTAACAGATCCACCTGATGCTCTAACTACTAGCGGGATAACGCCCTTTTCAACCTTTACACCCTCTGCTTGGCAAACCCTCTCAAGGTGCTCTCCTAAGATTCCAGGTGGCACCAATCTAAATGGATAGTGATGAGTTCTTGAGCGAATAGTTGCAATTAGTTTCTCTGGCTCTGTAGTTGCAAAGATAAATAAAACATGTGGTGGTGGTTCTTCAACCACTTTAAGTAGGGCATTCGCTGCCCCTGGCCCTAATTGATGGGCCTCATCGATGATATAGATCTTGTATCTAGAACTAACAGGTGCAAAGAAAGCTTTATCTCTTAGATCTCTTGCATCATCTACAAGGCCATGAGTTGCTGCATCTAGCTCGATAACATCAATAGATCCTGGGCCATTTGCTACAAGATCAGTACATGATTGGCATTTGCCACAAGGATTTGGCGTTGGTCCTTTTTCACAGTTAAGTGAGCGAGCCATAATTCTCGCACTTGATGTTTTGCCGCAGCCGCGAGGACCAGAGAATAAATAAGCGTGATGAATTCGACCTGATTCAAGTGCATTTGATAGCGGTGTTGTTACATGTTCTTGGCCAATAACATCAGCAAAAATAGAGGGGCGATACTTGCGATAAAGCGCCAGTGACATTTTGACCTTTCTTAAAGGATCCCCCGTACACCCATTAGAGCGGGCCTACCCTTGCTGCCTTCCAGCCCTGGGGGAGTTCGGCACGGTAATGCCGCACGGAGGATCTGCGGTGAATCATAGTTTGAAGCACCGATAGAGTTCTCCTCTTACTTCAATACAAGGTGAGCTCGGGAGGATTCGCATAGCGGCCGAGTGCGCACGCTTGGAAAGCGTGTGTAGGGAAACCTACCGAGGGTTCAAATCCCTCATCCTCCGCCAGAACATAGGGAATTCCCCAAAACAGTGAAAGGGGTTATGAATGCGAGCAATAACTCAAAGCGAGTACGGATTGGACTCCTTCGCTTTATCAGAAATACCAACGCCCAAGATTGATACAGAGCAAATTTTAGTAAAAGTGGAGGCAGCCAGCGTCTACGCCGCCGTCCTACATCTAACAACAGCAGATATCTCCCTTGTTAGATTATTTGCAGGGCTTCGTAAACCACGGAGGCGTCCAGGGCAATCATTTGCTGGAACAGTGATTGAGATTGGCAGTGAGGTAAAGGATTTAAAAGTCGGAGATCGAGTCTGTGGAACTGCATCGGGTGCATTTGCAGATCTAGTGGTTGCCCG
>Ga0194124_10003680_pt1 | contig 15884 bp, 30 predicted proteins | sample TA2KigCas0mmetaG_FD_148605 | JGI IMG/M metagenome (GOLD analysis project Ga0194124, IMG submission 148605) | Freshwater microbial communities from Lake Tanganyika, Tanzania - TA2015031 Kigoma Deep Cast 0m | ecosystem: Environmental > Aquatic > Freshwater > Lake | place: Tanzania: Lake...
GGAGTATGAGAAAATGATATTCCTGTTTTGCCAGGAAAGATAAGTGATTTTTTTTCTCGATCAAGAAAAAGATTAAGCATTCAACAGTTTTATCCATTAAAAGATGAGGCTGATTTCAAGTGGACAATGAATGGCGCATCATATTATAACTGTGGAATGATGCTGCTATCTAACAAGATAAAAAAACACTTTGAAAAAGAAAATGCTAGACACTTTTTAGATAGAAAAGAATTTGAAAGATTCATAGAGGGTGAAAATTCTTGGTATCTAAGTACCGAACAAACCCTCATCAATTTTTGGTTAAGAAAATATAAGATTAAAACAAAAGACTTGAGTTGGAAATGGAATGCACTCTATGGAATTCTAGATATGAAAACCATAAACGAAGCATTTTTTGTGCATTTTTTTCAGGACATGAAATACTTGCCTGGTAAAAACATATATGAATCGGAATTAAAAGATCTAAAATGAAAAATTTAATATATCAATACAATTTTGACAACGACAATATAGTAACTGATTATTGTATTGGTAGCGTTAAAAAATATTGTGCAAGACATGAAATTGATTACTTTTGTCAGAAAGATCCAATTTTATATGTAAAGGAATCAAACTTAGATGACAAAAGAGGATTCATAGCCGAATTTGAGAAATTCAATTGCTTTTCAATGATTGATTACGATAACGTTTGCTTTATTGATTCAAATGTTTTTATGAAAAGCGAATCCGAAAATATTTTTGACACTATAAAAAATATACCAGATTATGAGATTGGTATGGTCCATGTTTTTGATCAACCATACGTTAATCGGAAAAATATAAAATACTTTGTGTCAAAAATTGCAAATAATTATCTTGGATTAAGAGATGATGTTTTTCTACCCATAAAAAAAATTCATGACTCAAGCATCATTGACATTGCGTTGGATGATGTTTTTGTCTTTAGTAAAAAAACCATGAAAAAATATTTTGAAAATGTCAAAATTTATGATTGGATTAGGCAAGAAGATTTTGTAAAGTTTACTAAACTTTTGACATATGGTAACGCATCAACACAAGTAATGTTAAACTATTGGTGTTGGAAAAATAACATACATATAAATCGTTTGAATTGGAATTGGAATCTAAATTTCATAGAAAAAAATGTTGAACAAGCAATAGAACATTCAGATAAAGCATATTTTTTTAGTTTTAAGTCAAAAATGGAATATCTCGACTTTGGTTATCATTTGGCAACAAATATCGACACAGGACAAAATGAGCATAACAACAACTTTACAACACGACTAACCTTTTTAAGAAATCTAATAGAGAGCATTGACAAGCCATCAAAAAAAGAAATGGACAATTTGAAATTTTCACATGAAACAATCGAGAAGATAAAACAAAAAGCAATCTCAATTGCAAACGTGCATGATGAAAATGCAAGTTTTCAATCTAGTGATGTTGGATTCATAATTCATCAACTACTAAAAGTAATTCGTCAATTACAAAGAGAAAATATATGAAAGGGTATTTAACTCTTGCACATTCCGAAAATGAACAAGAGCCTGGAGGTAGTTTAGTACATCAGATCTCATGGAGAAATATTGAATATCTAAAAAAACTGGAAGGAAGACATTCAGTAGCAGGACTAATACGAGACTACAAAAAAGTAGACTACATACAAATGGCCTACTTGCAATGTCTTAGTCAAAAGATAAACAATCCCGAGTATCCTTTTGCTGTTATTACTGATGGGAATAGTTTTGATAGACAACCTAAAAAAATACAGGATGCCTTTGATAAGGTAATCTTTCTTGAAAAAAACAGGACTATAGACAAAAAAAGAATAGACTGGCAACTATATGATCTAACTCCCTTTGACGAAACAATTAAAGCTGAATCGGACTTGATTTACACGACGAACATGAAAGATTGGTGGAATGTTCTTACCCAGTATGATGTTGCATTTGGTATGGGTGCACGAGATTACACAGGTAATCTTTCAAAAGTTAGAAAATATAGAAAAGAGTTTGACGATGCATTTGTTCCCGATGTCTATAGCGGTTTGATGTTTTGGAAAAAAACAGAAAGAGCCAAAAACTATTTTGATCTCACGAGAAAGATATATCAAAATTGGGATAGCATACAGAAAAAATTAAATACAAGAGATCCATGTAGCAATGATTTTGTTTTTGGTCTTGCTGCCAAGATGTTTCCAGATGCGACAAATCATATAGATTTTTTCAATCTTGTTCACATGAAACCTGCAATTAATCACATACAAGAACACGAAAAATGGTTTGAAAAATTTTCATGTGTGATTAATCCACCAGACATAGTGATCAACAACATAAAACAAAAATATCCTATTCACTATTTTGAAAAAGATTGGATTACAGATGAATTGATAGAAAAATATGAGACATCACTATCATTGAAAAAGATTTCTATCCTTACTTAACCAAATGTTATCCAATTCAACAAAATCATTTATCTTATTTACAAACAAAGAATTTTTTTGTGCAAATAGCACACCTTCATTCGCACCCATCCAAATCATGTCATCCCATGAGTTGATCCATTTGCTAATTCTAGAATAATCTTTTCTAAAATTATATGTGGGAACTGAATACAGTTTAACAACCTCACGAAAAGCCGATCTCCATTTGTGTTTAGGACTAGACATTCGTATTTCACTAACTATCTCAGTATTTGTCATCGCGTAGTGAACGACATTTTTGTTTAAAGTTGTTTTTTTTAAACTAACTTTCATCATATTGTCGCCAGGCAAATTATGTTCCTCATCCTCTTCATTTTTTTGAAGATATAAACTTTTGTCCCATAATTTTATGCTGGCATTTCCATAGGCATCCCTAATAAAAGGATTCCAGGTTCTCCAGAATTGAATGTGTTTAGATGTTCCTTTTACTTCAGGAATCGGTTTTACTAAATATGTATCCCCATCCACGGTGTAGAAAAAATCTTCATCGCATTGAGTAGCACATGCAAGATGTGCATTGTAGACACCTTTGACGCCATGAACTCGTTGGGCTTGCGGATGAAATTGCAAAACTCGTTCGTAATGCTCATCAGCCTCAGGTTCATCATAAGATATAAAAAAGATAGGATACATGATAGACTTTCACATGATGATATATCATATATATGTGACATGTAATAATAATAAGGCACACAATGTTATTTTTTATACTTGCTCTGGCAATGATTCTATTAATGTTTCAAATTCATATAATTGACCCTTGACATTTCCAGAACTATCGAGTAGTATGATGAGCATGAAGATCATCTACGTTCGTAACAGTTCTGGAAAGAAAAAGCCTTCCAATTCCAAGAAGATGGAAGCACTTCGTCTGGAACATGCAAAGTTTCTCGCATCGGTTGGCTACAAGGGCGGCACCTCGCAACTTGTCAAAGCCAAACCAGTTTTTTTGGAAAAGTCGGATGCGACTGAGATTCCTTCCAGTTCCCTGCAAAACATGATTGCACCCTGTCCAAAGCGCGATATCTTTGAACGCACTCGGAATGAATCCGATGAGGTCAAAGAAGCCATTCGGCAGAAGGCTGCCAGAACTGCGCCGGCTTATAATAAGGGCGCGCTGCAGTACATCACCGATGGTGACAATCTCAAGACTTTGGGAAGAAAGGTGTAACATGAGAGACAATATCAAGCCAAGCCTAATGGATACTGCAATTATTCCAAGGAAACAAAAGAAGATTTATCACCAGTCAGAATCCATTTCATTGATGGCAAATCAAGTGGAAAGTCTCAAAAATGCCCTTGACAACATTCGTCAGATATGCGAGAATGAGAACATTAGACCAAAGATGAAGTTGTGTCTTGTGGAAACCATTTCGGGTCTTGCTCTTGGACTAAATGATGACTGAATATACCCCAGAACAGATTGAAACTATAAAGTTGCGAGCAAGGCGACTGATCAATGGTGTTTCGCACACACCAACTTTCATTGATGCCAATCATCTAATGATTGAACAGCTCCTAAATATAATTGATCAATATGATAGGCTCAAGGAGGCCTCAAATGCGTAATGTTGTTCTTTCTGTTATTGCTGCTTCTATGCTTACCGGCTGTCTTGCTACTGGTCCTAATCAGACTGGCGGTGCTGTTGTTGGCGGTGTCGCTGGAGGCGTTCTTGGTTCTATGTTTGGTGGTGGTACCGGTCGTCTCGTTGGCACTGGCCTTGGCGCTGCCCTTGGTACAGCTGTAGGCTCTTCTGTTGGTGCGTCGATGGATCGCCAAGAGCAGATGCAGAATCAGCCCGTGCATCAGCCATATCTTTCTCGATCATACTCTTCAGCTGGTGAAGAGTCTGCATATAATCGTGGTCGTGCAGAGCGTGAAGCTCAGATTCAGCAACGTCGTGAAGAGAACGCATATATGCGAGGTCTTCGCGGCTACTAATGAGGGTTTTCCGTGATAGAATTTGTTGTTTATACCAGCCCCTCCTGTGGATACTGCAGAATGGTCAAAGATCTAATCTTGGCAAATGGACACAAGTATATTGAAAAGTCCATTGGAAAAGATTTGACGAAAGAAGAGTTTTTCGCTAAGATGGGTCCAAACGTCAAGAGCGTTCCCCAAGTTTTCTTTGGTGACAAGAGAATTGGTGGATATGAAAGTCTTCGTGAGTATTACGAAGAAGTGACAAATAATTTTGGAAAGCAGGGATTCTAATGTATACAAAGCATCAACTCAAGGAATTTTGCCAGAATGGTGTTGTTACCGTGGTCTTTACAAAGGCTGACGGATCTGAACGCACCATGAAGGCCACTCTTCTACCCGAGTATGTAAACAATGGAAAAACTTTGCTTCAGGAGAGCGAGAACAAGCGCCCAGAAAATCCTGATGTCCTTGCTGTATGGGACGTTGATGCAAATGGGTGGCGGAGTTTTCGCATTGATTCAATCAAGGGAGTTTCATAATGCCACACGCACACAAGAATCGTCCACGCAAGGGCCGCCGCAAGATTGGCTCCAAGAAGCGTCGCGCACGTTCTCTTCGTAAGTAAAATATCTGCCCACATAGACCAACTGGCAGAGTCAAGGGACTTAAAATCCCTGTGTTGTGAGTTCGAATCTCACTGTGGGCACCATTTTGGAGAATGCAATGGCTCTATCTGTCAAGATCGCAAGAAAACCCAAGAAGCCTCGTGTAACTCGTGAGATCAATCTCGGATCTGAGCCGCGCTTTGATCCAAATAAGATCGCCGAATCATCTGAGCTTGCTAATGCATACTCTTGGTACAATACCGAGTATGACTATGCCGATTCGCGTAGATTTCTTTTGACCTATCTAAAGGCCAATGGATATGACAAGGTACAGATTGAAAAGGTATCTAATCTTCCTCTTACATTTCATGTGACCACAGTTGGTTGGATTGCGCGTATTCTTTCACGTGGAGCAACTGTAAACGATCAATGTCGTGAATGGTTTGATGATCAGCTTCAGAACATTCAGGCTCATGAACCCAAGAATGTTGTCGTTGAGTTGAAGCCTAATGTTGATCGGTCATTTCTGTTGTTTGATCGCATCGTATCCACGATTGACGAGCAGCTGGATCTTTTCTTTGATGATAAGGTTGAGTCTTGGAATCTAAAGGAGCATCTTGCTGGTGTGACCATCACTCCTGCTGTGGCCAAGCGTGTTGTCTCCCATTATCAGCGACTCATGGACGAATATGATGAGGCTCTGACTCGCAAGGACGAGCAGCTAAACGAGGCTTATTCCAAGATCTCTCGCCCCAAGTTGAAGCGTATGCGTGAGTTTCTTGCTTCCATCATTGCGTCTCTAAGCGCAGAGAGTCACAAGGCCAAGGTTGTTCGTGCCGCTCGTGCACCTCGTGCAAAGTCTGCTCATCAGCTTGTGCAGAAGATGAAGTATCAGCTTTCTTCCAAGGAACCTGATCTTCTTAGCGTTGCTCCTGAGTCCATCATTGGTGCTTCCCAACTGTGGGTATACAATACCAAGAAGAGAAAACTTGGCGTGTATAACGCACAGGGTGCTTCTGGACTCAAGGTCAAGGGTTCAACGATTGTTGGTTTTGATGAAGCGACTTCGGTATCCAAGAAGCTTCGCAAGCCCGAGAAGGTTCTGCCTACAGTCACTCAGGGTGGAAAGGTCGTACTACGTTCTGTGCTGGATGATATCAATGCTGTTGCTTCTGCCTTGACTGGGCGCATCAATGGTGATACAATTCTGCTTAGAACTGTGAAGTGAGGACAGTTATATATGACCAATAAATCCAAAGTACCTCTATCCCTGAGAATTAGACCTAATAGTGAGGCAGCTCCTTACATAGTTGAGGAAGTCAAGGAGCTTGAGAAAGAAATCCAGCTACTGAGAGATATTATTAGGCACCTCCTATCAGATCGTACAGGTGTTTATTTCATCTGTGGTGAGAGCGGAGATAAAGATGTGATGGGACTGCCTGAACATATCCTCGTATGTCCTAGTTATGGCGTAGCTGGAACGGCTATGTACACCAAGACACAGGACTATAAAGAGCCAGAGTGGTGAGATGAAAGCACAACTTTTACTCAATGGTCGATTGATTTCGCTTGATAAATTTTCCATGGAGATTGTAAATGGAATTCTATTCATCTCTGTTTTGGTTGTGGATGTATCTTCGCGCCAACTCAAGGAACTTGCTGATTGGTTTGCTCGGAAATATCCAGAACAAACGATAATCGCCGTAATTTCTCAAAATTCAAAGGATGATAAACAATGAGTGAGCATTATCTTCATCTCGTAGAGAAAATGATTGACGAACGAAACAAGCCATCGTGCGAAGAGCAGATTGCTGAGTTGTCTGAACTGGCAAATGCATACATGGATCAATATGTGCATTTCAAGGACATGGTGTTTGATGTCATTGAAGGTAAGCTAAGTATTGAAGACGCCAAGATCCAAATGTATGGACTTGAAAGGGGACATGACCAGTGAGTGAACAGACACCAACTAACGTACTTTCGTTTCCAAAGAAGAAGATGACTGGCACTCTAAGTACAACCCAGTCCAAGGAAGAGTTTGTCAAGCAGCTTGGTGAACATAAAGAAAAGTACATTGATATAGTTCTTTCAAGGACTATGAATCAATTGTATAATCGCATGGCCGCAGAGGGATTTAATACTGAAGATGAGGTATTTTTCAATGATTTCTGTTTTGTCGTGGAAGCATTGAAGGCAGGTATGCTTCGTCAATGCGGACTAGAACATCCAATCCAGAAGTTTGTTGATGAAAATTTTGAGGCAGCTTCTCAAGAAAATCCAACTAATGATGATGATGATGATGCTGGGTGAGCGAATAAAAGTTCTTGATTTTTTTTAGATTATGATGTATGATTAGTTTATGATTATCATTGATTATAACCAACTTTGTATTGCCAACTTGATGAAACAAATTGGCAATACCTCAAATTTGGAAGAGGGCCTTGTGCGTCACATGATCCTCAATTCCATTCGTGCAATTGCCAAGAAGTTTCGAAATCATGGTGACATTGTAATTGCATGTGATGGTCCCACATATTGGCGGCGTGAGGTTTTTCCTCAATACAAACAGCATCGTAAGAAAGATCGCGAAAAGTCTGGACATGATTGGTCAACCATATTTACAATTCTACACAAGATTCGTGAAGAAATTTCTAATAATATGCCCTATCGTGTCATTCGTGTTGATGGGGCTGAAGCCGACGATATCATTGCAACTTTGACTAAAAAATATGCACCACACGAATCCGTTGTGATTGTTTCATCCGACAAAGATTTTGTTCAGCTTCACACAAGTAATAATGTTAAGCAATGGTCTCCCATTCTTGGCAAGTTTGTTTCTACGGAAACACCAATGCGTGATAAGTTGGAACATATTCTTCAAGGTGATCGTGGTGATGGTATTCCAAATGCCTTATCTGCTGACGATTCATTTATCACGGGTCAGCGTCAGAAACCTATAAATAGCAAGAAGCTATTAGAATGGGTAAAATTGTCATATGATGATCTATCCAATCACAATCAGCTCGGACATGGATTTACTCGGAACAGAATGCTTATTGATTTTGACAACATCCCTACTGCAATTTCTCAAGCCATCGTTGCGCAGTACGAATCCATTACGCCTAAGCCTCGTGCAACCATGATAAATTACTTTATGGTTTCAAAGTTAACCAATTTAATTTCCTCTATTGATGAGTTTTGAAAATGATATTGACAATTGCTGAAGTATTTAATTTATTTGAGAAGGCGGAAACGGATGCTGATCGCATCAATGTTCTTCGCACAAACAATACAAAGACACTACGCAAGGTTCTTGCCTGTGCATTTAATCCAAATATTCAATTTACAACTGAAGGTCGTTGGCCCAATTGGAAACCATCAGATGTTCCTACGGGGATGACATATTCAGATCTTCATCGTGAGTTTGATCGCATGTATCTATTTGTGCAGAATCATCCAAAACGACCACCAACTCTAACCGAGAAGAGATCAAATGAATTGCTAGTCCAGATGTTGGAAATGATGCCTGAGGGTGATGCAATTGTCACTTTGAATATGATGGGTAAAAATTTAAAGATCAAAGGTTTAACCAAAGAAATTGTAGAAACAACTTTCGGCCCTAATCTATTGAATGAAAGCATTTGATTATGATTACCGCAAGAAGGAAACAACCAAATGCGAAATCGTACCAAATCAAAACTAGCCAAAGAGATGTCACGCACACATGAAAAGTGCAAATATGTTCCGACAGAGAATGAAATTTCTCGTTGGTTCAATATAATAAATCGCGAGATTTTCAAGGATGAACTTCCACAGTTTAGGAAAGTTGAAATTCGTCGTCGTCATGGTTGTTGGGGTGAGTGCATTGGTGATACCTGCCAGACAAAAGGTCGCTTCTCTGATCTTTCCCTCAACCACTATCAAAAATCCAAAAAACATTTCATTGAGGTTCTAATACATGAAATGGTCCATCATTATCAATGGGTTCATGAGAACACAATGACACATGGCGAAAGTTTTTTCGCATGGAAGCCAATCCTGGCCAAATACAATGTAAATCTAACCGCATAAGGAGTAAAATTACAAAACATGTCAAAGCGTAAGTATAATACTGATGATCAGTACGAAGACGACGATATTGATTATGATATGAATAAAGCAGTTCGCAAGGAACGAAGACCAAATTCCAAGAACCTACTCAAGAAATGGCAAGATGCCGATGACGAATTTGATGATGATTTCTACTCACGCTAAGGACATGCAATGATTATCTTAAATACGATACAGAATGTTTTGGTAAAGAATTCAACTGAAGCACTCTGCACGGAAGAAACTTCTCGCATTCTTGTTCATGCTTTTGATATCATTCAGGTGTATGAGCAGCATACAAAGCGTGACACGCATACATATGCTATTATTAGATCTCCAACTAATTCAGCCGATAGATATCGCATTCGCGAAACGATTGATGATGTTCAGAGACAGATCTCTGAAAAGCAGTTACCATCTGGTTGAGTCATCGTCATCTATGGGAAATATGGGATCAATAGGTTCAAACCAACCGCCAAATCTATTTCCCATGTTTGACAGCATTTCAATGTTTCTTTCTGATTTCACAGCCTGCAATTGGCGAGAGCGACGAATTTCTTCTTGTTCTGGAGTAAGTGCTTGAACTCCCCAATTTCTATTCTTCGCACCACAAACCTTGGAACAGAATCGGACTCTTCTCCTAAGTCTTTTGGTGACAAATTCCTTTTTGCAGTACTCGCAAATCTTGGGTTGTTGTGTTTTTTTTCTCATGGAGATATTTATGAGTGGTCTTAAAAGATTTAGTGAGGACATTAAATTTGTTGATAGAATTGCACGTTCTTTATATGCAGAGCAATACAAGATTTCTACATGGGACTCCATAAGTGAAGAGAAAAAACAGTTTTGGAAAGATGAAGCAGAGAGATTCATTGAAGCTGCAAATGAAACTGGTATTGCATTGTATGATGTAGATGATCATAGATGAATATAAAGAATACAAAAAAGTTTATTGAAATACTCAACATAATTGTCTCAGATGTTTTGAACACATACATAGTGGAGAAAAGGAGAGACTAAAATGAAACGTTTCTGTGTGCTTGCATTTCTTCTTCTAGGTGGTTGTTACGCACACGATCCGTATTATCAACGTCCGCACTATTATCATCATCACTACGCACAGCCATACTATTATCGACACTATCATCGTCCTGTTTGTCATACACATTATCAATGGAATCCATACACTCATAGATACTATCCACGTCGCATCTGCTATTGATTTTAGCCATGAAAATTGTTACAGCGCACAATCCACCTACCCACGATTCTAATTTTTGTTACTACGACGGAAACAAAATTCACTATTTAAATCTAGAGAGATTTTTACAGAAAAAACATTTTTGTACCGATAAAGATCGTATTGAATTTTCGAAATTAGAAGAAGATCAATATGGTAAAAATTTTACAAAATTAATTGTAGATAAAATTTTTCATCAACATATCGATGGTCTTGATAAGCCTAGTAATTATTATCAAGAGATAGGTTTATCAAGAATTAGCCATCATGGAAGACATGCACTCAGTATGGAATTTTTTTCAAAACAAAAATATGACTTGCATGTTGTGATTGATGGTATGGGTGGTTTTTTGATCTGGTCAATAATCAAAAATGATCAAATTATTTACTCTCAAAATGTCTTTGAAGCTACTGGATCTATCGGAGACATCATGGTCTTTTTAGGAATTGAGATGGGTTTAAAAGGATATGGTATGGATTTTCCTGGTAAAATTATGGGTCTTCAAAGTTATGGTAAATTTGATGAAACACGTTATGAAAGTTTGAACTCCTATAATATGAATCGTTTAGGTAACGCAAATGTTTTACAACATAAAAATTTAAAGGATTTAGGACGCAATGTCGTCATTTTATTACGTTATTTACGAACTAGTAGTTATGATGCATATAAAGTGTCAAATCTTGAAAAAGACAAACAATTAGACGCACTTCATACCATTCATAAAAAACTTGGAGAAATTGTCTTATCTATTTTTGAAAAATATATTGATCCAAACGATAGAGTTGCATATTCCGGCGGAGTCGCACAAAATGTAATCTGGAATACAGAAATAAAAAAAAGATATCCCAAATTAGAAATACTACCGCATTGTGGTGATGAAGGTCTTTCATTTGGAAACATGGAATTCTTTAGAAGAAAGCACAATTTAAATTTTGATCTTAGTCGTTATCCATTCATGCAGTCAGATGAAGCGCCAACAGATGAGCCGACGATTGAAACAATACAAAAAACGGCAAGACATCTTGCAAATGGCAAGATAGTCGCTTGGTATCAAGGCCATGGAGAAGTTGGTCCAAGAGCATTGGGTCATAGATCCATACTCATGGATCCAAGAATCAAGAATGGAAAAGACATCATCAATAAAGTCAAAAATTCCGAATCATTTCGTCCATTTGGTGCGTCAGTACTATCTGAGTATGGAAAAGAATATTTTGATCTAGATTTTGAAAATCCATACATGCTCTATATTGGAAAAACACAAAAAGATAATCTTCAATCCATAACTCATGTGGATGGCACATGTCGCGCACAAACAGTAAATAAGAACTTTGATCTTCATTTTAGATTATTACTAGAATACTTTTACGACATGACAGGATGTCCTGTGCTATTAAATACCAGTCTAAATGAAGCAGGAAAACCAATTGCTGGATGGATCATAAATGCCATGAATGAATTTAAAACAAAAGCAATAGATGTTCTCGTAGTTGGAAATACCATCTACGAAAAATAGTATTGACATTTTGAATGGAACCACATATCATGTTCTTAGAGTTCTGGCAATTTTGTGTTCTTACATTGGTTGTTGGATTTACCATAACAATTGGAATATTGCTTCTTACAGACATTGGTAAAGATGATGATCGAAAAAAGAAAGATTGAAATCACCATGAACGAATTCTACGAAGCCATTCGGCTTTTCGTCCATGAGACGCACGGTGTCGTCATGCCAATAGATCGCAAGGAAATAAAGCTGTCAACAGATGAACACAAATTGACATTTGAATGGGAGAGCAAATGAGCAAGAAACTTTGGAATACAATAGATCATACTGCACTCAAGGCTTTACCAAATGCTGCACGAGGATACGAACAGAGAATCACGATTCCCGAGTTCACCTTTCTTGGTGCAAAGGAGCAGCCGGACTTTGGTATCATTACCATTTGGTACTATGGCAATGAAAAGACGATTGAGCTGAAAAGCCTAAAACAATACATCTATCAGTATCGCGACACAATTATTTCATATGAACGCTGTTTGGATGTGATGTACAAGCATTTGATGGAAGTATATAAGCCAGACAGAATTCGCATTGAGATTGATTTCCGTCCTCGTGGTGGAATTTCTAGCAAGTTGACTGTGGACTCTGACTGGGGTCATCTTGGCGGTTCAGATAAAGTTTGGCAACACCACAAATAAGCCTTGAATCAAGTCTGTAAGCAAGTTGTTGATCTAACACGGAAATTTCTTCCTTGACAGAAGGCTGGTACTGCGTTACTCTGTGTTCATGATGAAGATTCAGCTTCCCAATCCAATCAAACGGCGCAATCCAGCTGCTGCGGCTCTGGCCAATCCGGCATATCGCCGTAAGGTCATTCAATCCAAAAAGCTGTATTCGCGAAAAAATTTTCGCAAGGAGCAGTCATGATTCCTAAGATTGGCGCTGAGGTTACTGTGATCGTTCGCTCGGAACTGGCGCCGCACAAGCATCTATATGCTGATGGTGTGATCCGTGAATTGGTCACGTTCACGGGGACTGTGGCTCCCACCGAACGGTGGCAAGATTCCAAGCGGACTCTGAACCTGACCACAGGCATCAAGTCGTTTCCCGTCCGTTCCATTGACATGGCGCGTGTCGTGTCCATCAATGGTGCCAAGGCCAAAGCCAAGATTGTTGTTGCACCCAAATCGCGCACCTGGCTCGTCAAGGGATCTACAGGTAACACCTATACAGTAACAGAGGACAATGGTCGCCGTTCTTGCACCTGTGTCGGTTTTGGATTTCGTCAACATTGCAAGCATCTGAATATGGTTTGAGGAGAGATATCATGGAAATCATGTATACTATTCGCGCATTTGAGACTGTGACCAAGGAGTTTTGGATGCAGGCGGATCTTCCCGCAAAGACCATGGCTGAGGCGCTGCGAATCGCGCGGAATGCCATTCCGTCTTCGCCCGATTCACCGCTGATTTTTGTTGTGGAGGCTGAGTGATGACCAAGGAGATGGATATGAATTCGGTCAATGACTATGGTCTTCCCGTGGAGCACCGCGAGCATCCCGATGCTTGAACTCGCGTGAAGATCTACAAGACTGACAAGCGGACCAAGTCCGGAAAGCGTCTGATGGACAGCATCGTCATGGATGCGACCAAGGCGTTCAAGCTAAAGATCAGTAGCCGCGATGGCTTGATCTATGAGCTGAATCCCGCTTATCGGCTTGTCACCAATATCATGACGGGTCAGAAGGTATAGGAGGATGCTGATATGTCGCACAACCTCTCCGTTTCTTCCGAAACGTATTGGTCTTCCTGAGAATAATAAATGAAATCCATTCGTAATGAAGTCGAGGATCAAGTCAGGGATCAATTCGTGCGGCAAGTCTCGAATCAAGTCTGGAAGCAGCCATGAAAAATGTTAGACATCAAGTCCAGAATCAAGTCTGGTATCAAGTCTATTGGCAAGTCAGGAATCAAGTCGGGAATCAAGTCTCGGATCAAGTTATTGGTCAAGTCGGAAATAAAGTCTGGAATCAAAACTGGAATCAAGTCTGGAATCAAGTCTATGATCAAGTCGTGGATCAAGTCAGAAACCAGCCATGAAACCCATCGCCAATGTAAAATGCATCGGAATCGGGGTTTGAAGCGTGTGGAGACATGCACATATACGGGGTATGCCGGTGTAAGCCATTGAAAAAACACGGCAATTCCAGCCCTTGACTGAGCACCAGAAAACGCCTATACTAACCACATAATCAAGGAGACAGAAATGACCGTCGAACTCTCCCGCACCGGTAACCTCAGCGCCGCATTGCGTCATCTCCGAATCGCAGAAGAGGCGCTTGAAGCGCCCGGCGATTTCAGCGAGTCTTCCACGGAACAGCTGCAGGAAGTCATCGATGAGGTCGTGTATCAGCTGGCAATGGAAAAGGAGTCTGCATAATGCTATATCCAAAGACTCGGCATCGTCCGGGTGTATACTTCGGACCTCAGTCGCGCACCTTTGCACGACGGCTGAATATCATCATTCAGAATGAGCGGCGCAGAGAACGTCGCGAACGTCGTCCCTGGTCGCCGACGTATATGCGTCTGTTCGGCGCACTGTTATGCACAGAGTTTCGCCGGCTTGACGGGCTACCGAAACCCAAGCATCCTAGATCATTGATCTGACACGGCAATTTTGACCCTTGACAGAAGCATGGATCTACCCTATACTGGTATCATGATCGGAAAACAGGAAAGGCGGTGAAGCAGATGGCGTTCATGGATCAGAAGCGTAAGGCGCTCCTGGCGCCCGGTATCAAGTCGGTGCTTCAGAAGTATGGTCTGAAGGGTTCGTTGAAGGTGGGCAACCACACTTCGCTGAGCCTGACTATCACTGAGGGTTCGCTGGACTTCATCGGTAACGCGGTGGAGATGCTCAACCGCGAGGCAGACACGTGGCCGCATGAGACCAGGGGCAAGTGGATGCGTGAGGCAGCAGCCAACATGCTGAAGTCTCAGAGCATGGATGTCAATCCCTACCATGCGGACAAGGAGTTCACGGGCATATGCCTTAAGGCGGCCCTTGAGCTAATCGAGGCGATGAATGTGGGCAACTATGACGAGTCCGACATTCAGACGGACTACTTCAATGTCGGCTGGTACATCCATGTGAACATCGGTCGGTGGAACAAGCCCTACAAGTACACCGGCACCAATCGGAAGGTTGCGTAATGGAGACAGACATGAATCAGGAACTCATAGCGACGCTGATGCGTGAGCGTGACAAAGCGCGGGCTGATATCGTGCGGCTGAGCGACTTGGCGATAATCGCTAGCGACTCGATGGAGTCTGCCATTGAGGCGATGGAACACGAGATGAACGAAGTCCGCAAGGTGATGGCCCAGCAGGCTGCCGAGATCCAGACCCTTAGGGCCGAGGTCGAGCGTCTGCGGGCTGGAAAGCAGGGGGAATCTGCCGGATCCGCTAACCCCTTGATCTGACACAGGAATTTCCGCCCTTGACATGGGCACCAATGCCAAGTATGATGTACATATACTGAAACGAAGGAGACGACAATGCGTAACTATGAAATGGTTCTCATGGCCCTCAAGTCGGGTCAGACCAAGACGATCTCGGATCTCAAGGCGGAGATTCCGGGTCTTGAGTGGTGGAATATGGCGAAGTATGTGGCTCGCATGAAGTATCTGGCGGCCGCTGAGGTTGAGCTGATGAAGGCTGGTAAGCCTCTCAAGGCTGCCCGTGCGCGTGATGCCGAGACGCTTCGCCTGGTCAATGTGGATAAGTTCAAGTCCTGGAATCCGGTGACCAAGACCGGTGGTCCGCTCTTCCGCAAGGCCAATCCGAAGGCCAAGATGAAGGCGGCGACCAAGCCTGCGGCGCAGTCGGCCAAGACCAAGCCGGCTCAGCCGTCGGTCACCGACATGATCAAGGCTGAGCTTGCTGCGACTGCGCCGACGAAGCCCAAGGCGAAGGCGGCGAAGCCCATCGAGACTCCTGTTAAGGATGTATCGCATGGTGCGTCTGTTGTCGAGATGGTTCGG
>Ga0194124_10003681_pt1 | contig 15877 bp, 18 predicted proteins | sample TA2KigCas0mmetaG_FD_148605 | JGI IMG/M metagenome (GOLD analysis project Ga0194124, IMG submission 148605) | Freshwater microbial communities from Lake Tanganyika, Tanzania - TA2015031 Kigoma Deep Cast 0m | ecosystem: Environmental > Aquatic > Freshwater > Lake | place: Tanzania: Lake...
AGATCAGTCATCCTGGGCTTCACCCCCAGGCTATAAAGTAGATGGGGATCAAGTCGTTGATTTCAATAACTAATCAGCATGTTATCGACCGAAAGGTCACGGATTCAGGTTAAGGTTACGTAAAACCGCGCCATCAGCCACTTCCACAGCGGGAGCCGTACCAAGCCGACTGGTCTGACGCAGCGCCTGGGGCGCGTGCGTCGAAGTGGACGCCCAGGGGAGGGGCCACAGTCGCTCCACTGAGTTCGAATCCTCTGCCCGACCAGCTCAGAAAACCTCGTGACAGCAGACTGTTTGCAACCCCATCGCTTCTGCCCCGCCGGAACAAGACCTATGAACCAATCGAGTTAAGCCTACGCTTCAGATCGAAGGCTCTCGGCACCAAGCGGCCATCCGCCCCCGCCGTCGCGCGTTTCACCGCCTGTCTCGCCTGCTCGACCAGCACCTCGATGAGTCGACTCCTGACCGATGCTCTGGGCCAGATGATCCCGAACCGCCGCCGGTACGGCTCATCGGGCAGCGGCAGCTTCGCGACCCGGAGCCCGTGCCACCAGGGCACCGATGCATCGGGTGCCAGGGACACGCCCAGCCCGCGGTCGACCAGCATCGCGATGGCGGGCAATGAACTGAGTTCAAAACGCTCGCGCGGCGTGATGCCTGCCTTGCGCAGGTAGGCATCTGCCTGCTTGCCGCCGCCGAGCTGCCGGTTGAATCGGATCAGCGGCTCCTCGCGCAGCAGCAGGTGCGGCTCGCGATGTCCCAGGCGGGCGGGCGCCAGCACCACCAGCGGCTCCTCCGCCAGAGGCTGCCAGTTCATGCTCTTGGGCAAAACGAAGGGCGGGTGCAGGCAGACGGCGGCATCGAGTTCGCCACGCACCACTGCGTCGTACAGCTCGAAGGACAGGGCCGAGCGGATCTCGACGCGGGCGTCCGGGTACACCCTGACGAAGCCGGCCAGCACCTCCGGCATCAGGCTGTGCAGTGCGGTGTTAATGGCGCCCAAGCTCAGCTCCCCGGTAGCGGCGTCCTCGTTGATGGCTGCCTTGAGGTTGCGCATGTCATCCAGCAGGGACCGGGCGCGCTCCACGAGCCGGTGTCCGGCTTCGGTGGGTGACACGGTGCGCCCCGAGCGGGCCAGCAGGCGTGTGCCCAGCTCGCGCTCCAGCAGACGCAGCTGATGTGCCACGGCCGCCGGCGTGATCTCCAGGCGCCGCGCCGCCTCGGACATCGAGCCCGATTCAGCCACGAGCACGAAGGTGTCGAGGTAGCTGGTTTCCATGCACGAAGCCCCCTTATCTGATAGCTCAATTATCAACTGATAACAGAATTCACTGCTTTTCTTACTTTCCCGGGCTGCTCATACTGGCCCAATGTCGTCGCCCAACTACCTGCCGGTTCGCGAGGAATGGTTGCAGCGCCTCGAGGAGCAGGTGCTAGAGCCCGACCTGCCCATCGTCGACGCGCACCACCACTTCTACGATCGAGCTGGCTGGCGATACCTCCTGGACGACTACCTCGCTGATGCGCGCTCGGGCCATGCGATTCGCGCCTCGGTGTACATGCAGGCGCTGACGCGCTACCGGCCTGAAGGTCCCGGGCCGATGAAGCCCGTCGGCGAGACCGACTACATCGCCAAGGTCACTGAAGCCAGCAATCCGCAGGTCGCCTCCGGCATCGTCGGCCATGCCGATCTGCGCTTTGGCGCGGCCGTGCGCGAAGTACTCCAGGCCCATGTCGAAGCCGGCCGCGGACGCTTCCGCGGCGTGCGCCACCTCACCACCTGGGATGCCGATGCCAGCCTCGCCAACCCGCTCACGGCCTCGCCGCCCGGGCTGCTGCTGGACGCTTCGTTCCGCGCCGGCCTGGCTCAGCTGGCACCGCTGGGCCTGAGCTTCGATGCGTGGCTTTTCTTTGCGCAACTGCCCGAGCTGATCGACACCGCCAAGGCCTTGCCGGACACCACCTTCATCGTCGACCACTGCGGCGGCATCGCGCGTATCGGCCCGTACGAGAGTCAGCGCGCCGAGGTCTTCGAGCGCTGGAGCCGGTCGCTATGCGATCTGGCCCGGCTACCCAACGTGCACATCAAGCTCGGCGGTCTGGGTATGCGCATCAACGGCTTTGACTTTCACCTGGGCGAGTTGCCCCCGTCGTCCGAGCACCTCGCCGCTGCCTGGAAGCCCTGGATCGAGACCTGCATCGAGACCTTCGGTGCCAACCGCTGCATGTTCGAGAGCAATTTCCCCGTCGACAAGGGCTCGTACAGCTACCGCACCCCCTGGAACGCCTTCAAGCGGCTCACCGCCGGCTGCAGTGCCAGCGAGCGCCAGCAGCTCTTTGAGGGCACGGCTGGTCGTTTGTATCGTCTCGCCTGAGCCGGCTTCAGCTTCCTACCCGTCACACGCGACCCCCGCTTTCGCAAACCACAGGACAAACATGAGCCATACCACCCGCAGGCGCTTGATCGCCGCCTCCGTCCTGCTGCTGGCCACCACCGGCGCGGCCTTGGCGCAGAGCTACCCGAGCAAGCCGATCACCATCGTTGTGCCGTATGCGGTGGGCGGTACCACCGACATCGTCGGACGCCTTATCTCGACCCAGATCGGCAGCAGCCTCGGTCAGCCTATCGTCGTCGACAACCGGGTCGGTGGTGGCGGCAACATCGGCTGGGGCTCGGTGGCCCGGTCCGCGCCCGACGGCCACACGCTGCTGACTACTGAAATGTCTTTCACGATCGCGCCAGGTTTGGGGATTAAGCAACCTTTCGACGCAAAGAAGGACTTTACGCACGTCATCACGGCTGCTTCCGCGCCCCATGTCCTGGTCGTCAACCCAGAGGTCCCAGCCAAGACCTTGAAGGAGTTCATTGCCTACGCCAAGGCTAACCCGGGCAAGCTCAATTACGGTTCGGGGGGAAATGGCACCAACACCCATTTGGGTGGCGAACTTTTTAAGCGCGAGGCTCAGGTCTTCATGGTGCACGTCCCGTATCGTGGAGCCGGCGCCGTGCTGCAGGACCTGATGGCCAATCAGGTGCAGGCCCTGGTCACGGCGCTGCCAACGGCTCTGCCCCATATCAAATCGGGCAAGCTTCGCGCGCTGGTAGTTACCAGCGCGAAGCGCTCGCCTTTAATGCCCGACGTGCCTTCGGCCGAGGAGGCAGGCCTGCCGAAGTTCCTGATGGACTTCTGGGTGGGCCTCGCTGCGCCGGCCGGCACGCCGCAACCGGTGATCGACACGCTCAACAAGGCGGTGGCCGCGGCACTGAGTTCGCAGGAAGGCAAGAAGCGCCTCGCGGACCTCGGCCTGGAGTCGGAGGCCAACTCGCCTGCCCAGGCGGCACAATACGTCATGTCCGAGATGACGCAGTGGGCATCGGTCGTCAAGAGCGCCGGCATCAAGGCTGACTGAGCGTTCGGGCGCCCCCGAAATCCATCTCACACCCCGTTGAAATGCCAAATAGTCGCTGGTACTGCACACTTTTTCGAGGCATGGAGGGCAATGTGATTTCAATCCGGATGGCTCAAGAGGCAGACTTCGAAAGTTGCCGCTTTGGAAGGGGTGCCAAACGTTCAACGAGACAAGCACTTCTGAGGAAACGACCGCCATCCCCTGGTCGCTACTTTTGCAACTTATCTCGCTTCATGACCGCCCTGCTTGATTTCCAACGGCTTGAGCATGCGCTTTGAAACAGCCGCCGTCAGCGCTCGTGGGCTGAATCGATTTCCCATGATCATCAACTGGTTGGTAAGCCCAACCACTCGGGTGAGCCCTCCGCTCAAGAGAAGTTCAACGCCCGCCGCGGCCACGTCCGCCGTTTTGGCACGCTGCGCCTTTCCAAAGAAGTGGTCGCCGGCAATGCGTCGCGGATCAACTCCGTCGAAGAACGCGGTGTCCGTTGGACCCGGAGCGAGGCAGCTCACGCTCACCCCGTGGTCTTCCAACTCCTTGGCCAAGGCCTCCGAGAAGTTGAGAACAAACGCCTTTGCCGCGCCATAAGCCGCAAAGTACGGAGTGGGCTGAAACGCTGCTGTTGACGCGATGTTCAGGATCCGGCCGCTACGCCGTTGCTTCATAGCCAAACCGTAGAGCTGACAAAGTTCGGCTACGGTCACCACATCCAGTTGAAGCATGCGTTCCAATTGGGCTGAGTCGATCTCAACATGCTCATCAACGATGCCGAATCCGGCGTTGTTCACCAGCACATCGATTTGCATCCCGAGACGCTGTGTATGCTCAAACAGTCGCTGGGCTGCACCGCGTTCGGACAGATCGATGGCATGGATATGAACCTCATGCCCGTACTTTCGCTGCAACTCCGCAGCTGCTTCGTGCAAGCGGTGAAGATCACGACTGACGAGAATCAGGCGATGCCCCCTCGCGGCGAGCAGGTGCGCCATCCCCAAGCCAATGCCCCCGCTGCCACCGGTCATCAAGGTCACGGTTCCACTGTTCACGGCCATCTCCCTGTTCAGGTCGTCAATTGCCATCAAATTCCATCGAAGGCCCGTCAATACCGCAGACTGACCTTGAGCACCAAGGGCTCCCGAGATGTCGCGGTGAAGCGCGACTCCTCCCACTTGGGACCGGAAGCGGCATAGGTGCGGTTGTGAGAGACGCCGTAGCCCTCGCTGGTTGACAGTGTCAAGATTTTTGCAACTTGACTTGACTGTGTCAAGATAGAGTCCTTGGATACCGTCACGCGCCCCTACCACCATGGAGATCTCGCCGCTGCGCTAGTGGATGCCGCCGAGGAGGAATTGACGGAAAAGGGTATTGAGGGGTTTTCGTTGCGCGGCGTGGCCAAGCGAGCCGGTGTGAGCCATGCCGCACCGGCTCACCACTTCGTGGATATGCAGGGCCTTTTGACGGCCGTGGCCACGCGCGGCTTCGAGCGCTTTGTCCGAAGGCAGGCGGATTTCCGGCGCCGGGCCGATTCAGACGCTCGGTCGCAGTTGGTCGCTTCAGGCCTGGGCTATGTGGTCTTTGCCATGGAAAGCCCCGCCCTGTTTCGCCTCATGTTTGGGTCCAACCGCACCAACTTCAAAAACGCGGATCTGGCGCGCTCTGCGGGCAAGGCCTACGACGACCTGGTGCATCATGTGGCCAAGCTCAGGATGGAAGGGCATTCCCAACATGAACTGCACGGGTCAACGCGCGATGTCGACCTGATGCGGCATGTGGCGGCCATCTGGGCGGTGGCTCACGGATTGGCCGACCTGTTGGTAGCCGGGCGCCTGGATTCAATCGGGACTCTTTCGGCAAAGCTCAAGCGAGAAGCCATTGCCGAAGTGTTGCGCCGTGTCATCTAGCCCGCCGCTTCGCGGTAGGTCGTTGCTGCCGTGCAGCAGGCGCTGCTGGCTGATGCGAGGCGGCCGACTCGACTGGAGCGAGGAGCCGCTGTTCACCTGGATGCGCTCGACTGGCCACGCAGGGCGGGTGATGCAGCGGCAGAGCCGCTCCAACCGCTTGCGATCGTGTGCTTCGATGCGCACCGCAGCGTGCGTGCTTCCTTGCCGTGGGGTTCCGCCTCGGTCAGCCAGCCCCGGCCCGTATCTTCGAGCCGCACGCCCGGGAAGCCCCGCCGATTCCTCAGGTGTTGCCCGAGCATGCGCTGCGCCACGCCCAGCGTCGGCGTGACCAACTCTGGCTGCGCTGCCAACAGCAGCTGTAGCGGTATCGGCAGCGGCGGCGTCAAGCTGATCGAGAAACAGCGCCATTGGCAGGCCGAGCACCAGACCCGCGAGTCCGAGATGGAAGCCGCGCAAGGCACACTCGGCGACGACAAGCGCATCGGGCTCGATTGGGCCAGGGGCAAGCCGGACTGGATCGATCCGGTGGCCAAGGCGCCGATCCGGTACTCAACGTGCCGGGACCGAAACGCCCGCAGCCGTGGCGGGCCTGAGCAATGCAGCACCCGGTCTTCAGCCTGTGCGCTTCTCAAGCGCTTGATGTTCACGATTTCGTGGATATTTGCTGCGCAGCGAATAGACCATCATGAACGAATTTGACGATGCGGAGCGTCGTTCCGGCAAGGCGGTTGATCGCCTCGTGGCCGGGTGTGCGGCCCAGTGCCACCAGCGCCCGGGCCATCATGTTCACGAAGCGCCAGACGAATTCCCTGTAGGCGGCCGACTGCCCCTCCGAGGGCAATTGCCCGGAGCAGCCCCTGCCCGGAGCAGCCCCTGGGCAGCACTGTGGATGGCCTCGAAGGCATCGCTCTTGAACTCAGGCCTGGTGGTCATCGCTCAACTCCAATAGGTCACCCGCATCGACGGCCCGGGCAAGTTCAGACGGACTCGTGTTCGCCTACCCCTGAGCAAGGCGGACCGGTGCTGGTTGTCGTTCAGGCGCCCCGGCTGGACCAACGAGGCGCCGTCATCCCCTGGATGGCAGCTTCCTGAAGTGGCCGCGAACTCACGGACTCAGCCACGAAGAGACCCTCACGACCAGCCGGTCTACGGTCACCGGCCAGGTTCCGGGGACTCAACGTTTTCTGCGTCCACGTGGCCTTGGCACGGTGTCCCAGGGGTTGAGCAACGACACACCTGTTGCCAGGAAGTCCGCTACGTTGCGAGTGACCACGGTCATGTTGTGGACCATCGCCGTAGCAGCAATCAAAGCATCTCGCTCGGACCTCGGGTCGGGCACATGCAGAGCGGCACAGCGCTGTGCCACAGCGGTATCCACGGAGAGCACCCGCCCTGAAAACGCAGGCAAGACATGTTGATCCAACCAGGATCTGATGAGAGCGCCTTGCCTGGGATCGCGACGTTGCACCAGCAATACGCCGGTCTCCAGTTCAAGTATCGTGATAACCGAAACAAAGAGATCCTCGGGGGGCACACCGGATGCCCAGGTCACCACGCCCTGATCGGCCTTGCCAGCTCTGGCCTTGCGTAGTTCCGCGACGACGTTGGTATCGAGGACGAACATCAGGGCAGGTCGGTGGGCCGGACGATGGGACCCATGCGCGGCGCTTCGAATGGGATGTCAGCCACACCGGGCATGGCTAGCAGGTCGATGATGTTTGCCGGCTTCCGGGTGAGCTTCTGGTAGGCCTCATAGCTCAACAATACGTGCGCGGGCCGACCGCGATCCGTGATGATCACAGGGCCCTCTCGGGCGGCCCGCTTCGCACCGCCAGCGTCCTGGTTGAACTCCCGGCTGGAAAAAACTGTCTTCGTCACATGCAGTCTCCTGAGGTGCCGCTGCAAAATGTATAAACGTTACTACATTCAGCGGCGCTTGGCAAACGTGCCAGAGACCGGTTCGCCGCGAGGAACCGATTGACCGTTAAGCCCGTTAAAGGTCGGCCACGACCACCCAACACCTTGAGGAGCGGTCATCGGGGACGCGGTCGCCGATGCCGATGCCCCTGTCATCTGGATGGAGGAGGCGAAGGGCCGGTGCCTGAGTCAAGCACCCGATCACACCGGCGCAGCCCTAGTCACCACCTTCATGCTCGGCGGCAGCAGCGTCGGCGTATGACTCTCATCCGCCACCCACGCATCCATCATGTCGGCCCACTCCTGCAGCATGTGGTGCCGCTGCTCGGCGTACTCGGCCTTGTTGTAGACCCCGCGCGATGAGCGGCCGTCCTCGGGGGCGAGGCACTTCTCGATCCAGTCGCCGTTGAAGCCCAGCTCGTTCAGGATGGTCGAGCCGGTGCGGCGCAGGTCCTGCACGGTGAACGGCTCCAGCGGCAGGCTCGACTCCTTGGCCTTCTCGGCGATCACCTGGGTCACGCGGTTGAGCGTGGCCTTCGACATGCAGCGATCGGCGTCGTAGCGCGACGGCATAACGTACTTCGACCCGGCAGCACAGGTGTGCAGCGCGATCAAGATGTCGAGCGCCTGCTGCGACAGGTAGCCGTCGTGCGGCTTGCCCGTCTTCATCCGCGACTTCGGGATCGACCAGACCGCATTCGCGAAGTCGATCTCGCTCCAGGTCGCCTCGATCAGTTCGCTCTTGCGTACCAGCGTCAGCAGGGCCAGGCGAACGGTCGGCAGCGTCACCGTCGTCTCCAGCGGGCGGTGCATCAGCCGGATCCCGATCGGTTGGTTGCGGCTGTTGATTAGATCGAGAGATAAAATTTACTCCCGCGGTGATTTCAAGCGCACCGCCCAAGCGGCCGATCCGCATATGATTGGATCCTGTATTATTTATTACTCATGGATTCAAATTCCCGTCACCAGATCCTCAAGCGCCTGCAGACCAGTCTTGCCCGGGGTTCGCCGTTCGACCTGACCACCCTGGCAAGGGTCGGGGTCTCACCGCCACTGGCTGCGCGCTACGCCGAAAGCGGCTGGCTCGTGCGCCTGGCACAGGGCGTGTACGCCTTCCCGAAAGACGATTTCGGGGTGTACGGCGCACTGATGTTCCTGCAACAGCGCGTGCCCGGGCTGCACGTCGGCGGCAAGACCGCGCTGGCGCTGCAGGGCGTTCGACACAACCTGGGCGGCCGCGATCCCCTGGTGCTTTGGGGCGATGCGCGCTTCGCCCTGCCCGACTGGTTCATCTCGAGGTTTCCCGCGCGCTATGTGCATGCACGGTTGTTCGACTGGCCCGATGAGATGTTGGCAGCCATGACCGTCGTCACACCGGCCGGGCTGCCCGACGGACTGCACGTGTCGGCATCGGGGCGCGCCGTGCTGGAGATGCTCTACGACGTCGGTACCCGCCAGAGCCTGGAGGAGGCCCGCAACCTGTTCGACGGGTTGCGTTCGCCTCGCAAGGAGCTGATGGGCCAGTTGCTCGCCAGTTGCACCAGCGTGAAGACCGTGCGGCTCTTCCTCACGTGGGCCCGGGAAAGCGGCCTGCTGGACGTGGACGATCTGCGCGCGCGCTACCCGCTGCGCACCGGCAGCGACAAGCGCTGGATGAGCCGGATGCCCGACGGCACCTTGTTGACGCTCAAGCCCCATGGATAAGGGTTACGCGGACACCGTCGGCCTCTTGCTGACCGTCGCGCCCGAGGTCTCTAAAGGCTATGCCAGCGCGCTTCAGTATGCGGGCGGCCGAATCTTCCTGAAGACCTTCCGCGAGACCTCGCTCCGTGATCAGCGAAGTTTCCATACGTGCCCATCGGATGCCAGGCCTTCCTCCGGCTCTTCTGCCTCCCACACTGGCGATACTGCTGCGCGCTATGCCAACCAGTGCCCTGCAGATCGTGGAGGTCTGCGATGGCCAGGTTGGATGCAGTTCGAATGGCGTCGGCGGCTTTGATCGCACTCAGAATCAGGAAGTTGGCAACAAGCACTCAACGCATAAACCAGTTCCGTACCAACCCTACAGCAACCCGATTTTCTGCCGTTAGCATGTCGCCCGTGTCTTCGCCGCCACCTTGCCCTTTTTGTGAATTGCCGCTGGAACGCATCCTCGTCGAGAACATTGAGGGTGTGGTGATTCGTGACTCGTTTCCAGTCTCACCTGGGCATACGTTGGTCATCCCTCGCCGCCACATTCGGAGCTTCTTCGAGCTGAATGATGAAGAACGGCCCGCATTGCTGGCTCTCTTGAACGAGGCCAAGCGCAAACTTGATGCGGAGTTCCAACCGGCGGGATACAACATCGGCATCAATGACGGTGCTGCAGCAGGTCAGACCATAGGCCACCTGCACATTCACCTGATTCCTCGCTTTGAAGGTGACCAGGTCGACCCACGAGGTGGTGTGCGATGGATCTTCCCTGGCAAAGCGGACTACTGGACGAACCGTGTCCCAGCAGGCGAGGCGTGAAAAGCTGATCCGCGATGGCATACCGGCCCTGGCGGTGGCCGAGGGCCGGTCGCTGGCTCTGCGGACCGCAGACCCTGCCGAGATGGCCCGGCTGCTTGGTCTCAAGCTTGTGGAAGAGACCCACGAGGTCCTGGATGCCATCCAAATAGGCCGGACACAGGACGTGCTGGAAGAACTGGCGGATCTGCAAACGGTGATCGACGAGATCGCCGGGCAGCACGGGTTGACCAGACAGGCGGTTGAAGATAGGGCTGCCGAGAAACTCGCCCAGCGAGGCGGGTTCAGCGAGCGACTGGTCCTCCAGAACATCCCAATCCGGTCGCCTCGCCTGCATGCCGGCGGCAATGCAACGTTAATTGATGCTTTGCGGCGGGAGTTCGAGGCCTGTTCCGTGGCCCGGATTGCCGTGGCCTTCGTCATGAACAGCGGAGTGGACTTGATCGAGGGCCCAGCCCTTGCCGCGCTGCTTCGCGGTGCTGAGGTCCGCATGCTCACCACCGACTACCTCGGCGTGACAGAGCCGCAGGCACTGGAGAGGCTCATGCGCTGGCATGGGCGGGTCGAGACACGGGTGTTCAGCCACCCCCGTCGCAGCTTTCATCCCAAGGCCTATCACTTCGAGCGCACTGATGGAAGTGGCCGCGCTTTCATCGGCTCGGCCAACATGAGCCGCATGGGCCTCATGGAAGGTGTCGAGTGGACGTGGACGGTGCTGGATGTGGATGCTGGTTACCCCATGCACGAACTGACCACGCGGTTCGAAGAACTGTTCGTTGCTGAGGATACCCAGCCCCTGTCCCCCGGGTGGATCCAGGCCTACATCGCCCGGCGCGTGGTGCCGGCGGTCGAAGAAACCAGGGCCGTGTACCGGGTAGAGGTGCCTGAACCGCGAGCGGTGCAACGGCTGGCGCTCCAGGAACTGGAACGGCTTAGAAACGATGGGGAGCGCAAGGCCTTGGTGGTGGCTGCCACCGGTCTCGGAAAGACATACTTGGCAGCATTCGATGCGCACGGTGCCGACAGGGTGCTTTTCATCGCCCACCGGGAAGAGATCCTCAAGCAGGCTGCGGCAATGTTCCAGCGCGTCTACCCGAAGCGCAGTCAGGGATTCGTTCTGGACGGCAAGACGGAGTTGGACCGCGACCTGGTGTTTGCATCCATACAGACGCTGTCCCGACCCGAGCACCTTGCCAACCCGACGCTCGCAAAGTTCGACTACGTGGTGATCGATGAGTTTCACCACGCCGCCGCGAACAGTTACCAACGCGTTCTGCAGGCGCTGAGTCCTCGGTTTCTTCTCGGTCTGACGGCCACGCCTTACCGAGGAGACAACCGCGACATCTTGGAACTGTGCGACGGCAATCTGGCCTACCAAGTCGGCCTCTTCGAGGCCATCACCTTCGGTTGGTTGGTGCCGTTCCGGTACCACGGCGTAGCGGACGTTGTGACCTACACCGATGATTTGCTGACCACGCAGAAGACGTACGACACCGAGAAGTTGACGTTGCGCTTCAACACGACCGAACGAGCCGGCTTGGTGATCGACCAGTACCGCAAGCATGAGTCGAGAGCCGCTCTCGGGTTCTGTGTGTCGATAGCCCATGCTGACTTCATGGCGGCGCGCTTCAACGACGCAGGCATCGCGGCAGCGTCAGTCCACTCTGGCCCGGGATCAACAGACCGCGCTGAAGCGATCGGCGCACTGGCCAGCAGCAGGTTGCGTGTCCTGTTCACCGTGGATCTGTTCAACGAAGGAGTGGACATTCCAGCGGTGGACCTGGTGATGTTCCTGCGGCCAACCGAGTCCATGACCGTTTTTCTGCAGCAGCTCGGTCGCGGCCTGAGGCTGCAGGAAGGCAAGGCGTACCTGACGGTGCTCGACTTCATCGGCAACTATCGCAACGCCCATTACAAGCTCCCACTCCTGGCGGGGCAGGATCCTTCCAAAGACCAGGACCCGGTCCGTGCTTTGCAGGCCTTGAGCCGCTGGCAACAGCAAGGTGTTCGACCGGATGCTGTGCCGGAGGGGGTGGAGATACGGTTTGAGGCCGTAGCTTTGTCCGCATTGAAGGAGTCATTGCAACGAGCCAGCCCTCTCAAGCAACTGGTAATCGCGGAGTTGGCGGATGTCTCGACGCGCTTGGGCCGACGCCCAACGCTGCAGGAATGGCAGAGGCTGGGGCACTACAGCTTCAGGTCCGTGAAGACGGCCATTGGGGTTGATCGGTGGAATCGCGCACTGGACGCTGCGGGCCTGCTCAGCGACGAAGACCGTGAACTGGAGCGGGCCGCCGGCGACTTCCTCAAGGAAGTCGAGACCACCGCCATGACCAAGTCGTTCAAGATGGTGTTGTTGGAAGCAATGTGCCGTGAAGACCGCTTCCGAAAGTCCATCTCCCTGAATGAGTTGGTCGCCGCCTTTCGCCTCTACTTCCAGCAGGACCGTCATCGGGGCGATGTCGTGGGCACTGAGGTCGAGGATGCCGTCGCCGTGACTTCGGCCAGGTGGAGCCGGCTACTGAAGGATCAACCCATCAATGCCTGGGTTGGGGGAAACCAGAGCGTGGCGTCGCCATACTTTGCCTGGAGCCCGTCAACAGAGGAGTTCCGATACATCGGCCCGATACCCGAAGACGAACGCCTCATGGAAAGCTTCGCTGCGACCATCAGGGACCGCGCACTTGCACGCCTGGACGACTACTGGCAGCGCCCGGGCCCCGGCAGATTGGTGGCCTCGGTGATCCCAGCCGGTGAGGGGCAGACAGCAGTCGATCCTCTAGCCCAAGGGCGTGGTCTCTTGATCATGTTCGGAACACCCCGGCCACACGGCCTACCCGAGGGCTGGCACCTCGTCGCGCTGAACGGTAGGCACCTGTACGGAAAGTTCGTCAAGGTCGCCCTAAATGTCGTCAAGACTCAGCCGACAGACTCCCGTAAGGTACCCAACTTGCTGACCCAGGAACTGACCCGGCTCTTCGGTGGCGTCGCGCCACCCCGAGCCAGAGTCCGGTTTGTGAAACAACCAGGCGCAGCTGTGTGGGAGATCAATAGGGCCTAGAGAGGCTCCGAAGCCTGGGTCCGTGAAAAGGCGTCGGCCCCGATCTTCAGAAATTCGAGGTTTATGTCAGAACGCTCAGATCCCGTCCGCAAGATTCACCGCGCAACCTCTCCTCAGCCCGACAGGCGCCGGGGGACGCGCACGCTCAGCAGCGAATGTCGCGAGCTATGCAGGCGCGACCTCGCGCGGCGATACCTTGCGAGCAATGTCGGCCCGTGTTGCCAAGGTTTTCAGGTCGTAGTCGGCTTGCAGCGCCAGCCACGACGCGGCATCGCCCCCGAAGTAGCGCGCCAAGCGTTCGGCCGTGTCGGCAGTGATACCGCGGCGCTCCTTCGCGATCTCGTGAATGCGCGTGGCAGGTACTCCCAGCGCCATGGCGAGGGCGTTCACGCTCAGATTCAGCGGCGCCAGATACTCCTCACGCAACACCTCTCCCGGATGCACGGCGCGCATTCGGTTGACAGCCCGTCCCATCGCCTCACTCCTTCAGTGATAGTCCACGATCTCGACCTGGTCCGGGCCAGCGTCGGTCCACACGAAGCACACCCTCCACTGGTCATTGATGCGGACGCTCCACTGCCCAGCCCGGTCACCCTTGAGCGCTTCAAGCCGATTGCCCGGCGGCGAACGCATGAAGTCCAGCGTCTTCGCTGCATCGAGCATCGCCAGCTTGCGGGTCGCGGTCGTCTCGATGGCTTGAAAGCGCTTCGGGTGTCCGCCTTCGAACAAGGCCTGCGTGTCATTGCAGCGAAAGCCCCGAATCATTCGAGGATGATATTACGCTAAACGTAATACGGCAAGAGGGTTAGTCTTCCGGCGTGTCACGACGGCACGCGGGTGGCCGCTTCGCACAGACGCTTCATTGCAAACGGGCGTTCGAGGACGCGCTGCAGTCACGCAGAGAGCGTCGCCGGGCACCCTGCGAGGGTCGGCAACTTCGTAGTGACCGGTCGCTCGCCCGCTTCGCGTGGCCGGCAGCCCACGACCCTGAAGAGGCCTGGGCCGCCCCGATCTCGCCGCCCTGAAGCTGCCCGTCGGTCACCCCCTCAGTCACCTGTAGGAGGCCCCGCGGCGGAGGGCACGCCTTGGCGGGCAGCAATCAAGGCGATTGAGGCACGGAGCACGGCTTGAGACGGTGCGGGCTTACCTCACCGGGAGCCCATCGTGCGAGCCACGGCGCAGCAGCCCCAGCAGGCTCCCGATGGGGCCCCGATCCACTACGAACGCCACCGCCACGTGCAGACCACGCTGTACCGCCTGGTGCAGCAGCACGCGGCCAGCTTCATCGCCCACACCGAGGCCAGCACCGGCACTGTCTGGTGCTGGACGGGGTGTACCGCCGCAGTGCCGATGGCTCGCCGGCCACCATCGAGGCGGCCTCGCCCAACGACGACGAGCTGCATGCGCTACTGCAGTCCGTGATCGAGCGGCTGATGAAGTTGATCACGCGCCGGGCAGAAGATGCTGACCGTCCGGGGAGCGATGCCGCGCGAGGCGTGGCAAGACTGAAGCCGCCTGAGCCGCGCCGGCGGTCGAAAACACCTCCCCCCAAGGCTGCAACGCCAAACCGCAGCCGGGGCGGCGCCGCGCGACGCTTCAGCGCGGCACCATCGGAATCAGGGCCAACCCTGATAATTTGACCGCCAGCGCCCCTGGTGCGCGATCCAAGGACCTTCTGACACCGCTCGACGCGAGGGCACCGGCGCCAACTCCAGACACATCAGGCCGTCGAAGGCCCGTCTTCATCCTTCCCCAGGGCCTTTGCATTTCCTATGCGCCTTCGAGTTACTACGAATTCGCAGCAGTGAACTCTGGCCGAGGCTGCGACATCACCATCGGTACGTACACCTCCAAGTGTGAGCGTAGCGCGGTCAGCCTGCGGCTCGCTGAAAAACGCGTCAGCACAACCCGGACGCTTCCAAAACTTCTGCAGGCTGCTCTTCGCAGTGACCCCCATCAGCCGTCGTATCTCCCATTTTGGGAGCAATGCGCAACCCTCGGGCGCCACCGGCACGCAGAGCGATCGGTTCGGCGGACACGGGTTTCGCCCCAGGCTGCACGCCAGCCGCTGCACGCCACGGGGCGGGCGCCCGCGTGGGCCCCCGGCACTCAGGCGGCGAACTCGAGCGCCGCCTCGCGCGCCTTGCTGCGCGACGGCGGCTGAGGATCCAGCCCCAGGTGGGTGGGGATCTTGCCGATCACCGCACGCTCCAGGATCGCCGCGATGATCTTCACCTGCACGCCGCCGCACCTCGGGCAGCGCCGCATGTCGATGTCGAACACCCGCTTCAACAGCGGCTTCTGACCAAACGTGGGCTCCTCATCGCACGCGGGCCACGACGCATCGACGCACACGTGTACACGAGCGAACAGGTGTGCAGGCCATCGCAAGTCAGCCGGGAAGTTCGTCGCCTTCGCGCGGTGCTTCGCCCCCGGAACGCCTGAGCAGCTTGCGGAACGCAACTAGGTCAGCCCGTTGCCGACGCTCATCGAAGAAGCTCGCCGTCTGCATGGCCGCGAGTTTTTCGGCCACCGCCGTTGCCACGAGCTGGTTCAGGCTGATCCCCTCGTCCTTGGCAAGCTTCTCTGCGGCCGCCTTGATCGACTTGGGCAGACGCAGCGGATAGGTCGACGTGTCGCTCATCGCAGGATCCTCTCGTACGCTTGTCTGGGGAGCAGCACCGAGATGCCGAATCGCTTCGGCGTCTCACCAAAGTCTCGCCGGTTGAACGTCACGATGGCATCGGCCATACCGTTCACCGCGGCCTCCAGCACCATTTCATCGGACGGATCGCGCAACTGAGGGCGCCAGATGAAATGCGACACAACCGGCTCGCAGAGTGCGGCGACCGCATCCAGAAAAAGCGACGCCTGAGCCGCATCGATTCCCGCCGCCTGCAGATGCTCGGCGCGCAGACAGACGGCCTCGTACTCCAATATCAGCGCGACGTTGGCCACCGCCGACGCCTTGCCGTCAAGCACGGCCTCCAGAAGCGCCGCCGACGCGCCTGCGGGGCTGCGCATCGCTGCAACAACTACGTCGGTGTCTAGTACCAGCTTTATACCTCATAATAACATC
>Ga0194124_10003684_pt1 | contig 15864 bp, 19 predicted proteins | sample TA2KigCas0mmetaG_FD_148605 | JGI IMG/M metagenome (GOLD analysis project Ga0194124, IMG submission 148605) | Freshwater microbial communities from Lake Tanganyika, Tanzania - TA2015031 Kigoma Deep Cast 0m | ecosystem: Environmental > Aquatic > Freshwater > Lake | place: Tanzania: Lake...
ACTCCGTCTATATTGGCGACTGCATTCCGTGTGTTTTCATGTTGTCCTGAATTGCCGGTTGCGATTTGTCATGCCGGATCGCCCGGCGCAGAGCCGGCGGAGTTTGATGTTTGGCGTACTGGTATGAGGCTTTGGGGATCCTTACCGAACGCGCATTGCAAGATTTCCGGCTTTGGCATGTTCGATCCGATATGGTCGGCTCAACGAGTACAAAGTCACTTCGAAGTGGTTTACGAGGCGTTTGGTCCGGCACGCCTCATGTTTGGCTCTAACTATCCTGTCGAAAAACTAGTGAAATCATATGCTAATGTTTGGGACGAATACGCAAATATTTGTAGGCACCTGAGTGCCGAGGATCGGGGCGCGTTGTTCGCGAGTAACGCAGCGCGATTTTATCGAATTAACTGATCGTACTCACTGAGCCGTATAGCCACCGTCGACTAATAAGCTCGTACCGGTGATTAAGGTTGCTTCTGGCGAAGCCAGAAACAATACGGCATCGGCGACTTCGCGCGGAGTACCGATACGGCCTTGCGGAATACGACGCAATGTGTCGGCACGGAATGTAGGATTTTCGAAGAAGGGCTTGGTGAGCGGTGTTTCGATATACGTCGGGGCTACGGCGTTGACTCGGATTCCTTTGGGAGCAAGCTCTACCGCCATTGCCTTCGTCAGACCTTCAATGGCGTGCTTGCTAGTACAGTAGACCGTGCGATTTGAGGCGCCTACATGCCCCATTTGGGAGCTCATATTCACGATACTGCCCTCACTTCCAGCGCGAAGCATGGTGCGCACCGCAGCTTGTGCAACTACGAAAGCCGCCCGAATATTGAGCATTAACAATCGATCAAGTGTATCGAGTTCAACTTCAACGAACGGCTGCGGCGTGTTGGCGCCTGCATTATTTACTAATACGTCGCATCTCTCGAGTGAAGCGAATAGGCGCGTGACCGATGCGGCATCGGTTACATCACAGGGTGCCGTTTTTGCCGCGGGGCCAAGCGTGTTCGCTAGCACCTGTAACTCTTGGTTATTACGCGCAACAAGTATGACCTGTGCTCCCTCCGCTACGAACCGCTCGGCGCAGGTGGCGCCGATTCCGCGGCCGGCTCCCGTGATGACGACTGTTTTTCCAAGGAAACGTTGCATCGTAGTCTCGCGTAACGATTAGAGCAGAAATTGTACCGCGCGCAGTTGGCAAACGCTGAACTTTGGTTAATAAGGAACTCCTTAGAAAAAAACAAAATGCTTAGTCTTGCTGCGCGTTCTTTGATCTCTGGATGAACTCTATGTGCGGGAGTTTTTTCACAGCCCAAAAACGCTGTCAAAACTACGATAGTTACTTACACATTCTCTTACACACTGCTTAGTGACACGCGTAACTCATTGATGGCCAATAGGGATCACGAACTGCAGTCTTCTCATAATCCCTTGGTCCTTGGTTCGAATCCAAGCGGGCCCAGTCTTACACCGACGATAGAAACGCAGCGAATCCGAATCTAGTGCGGGAAGGGTCGAGAGATGAAAATGGGATTTTGATAAGACCGACATCACCAATCGTTAGTCTCTAGATGCGACCGAAACTAAATCCGGGGGGACGTCGCCCTCTCTTCCACCTTTAATGGCTGAGAGTGCGCCGCATACTGCAGCTGTTTAAAACGACCTTGTGCCATAGTCTTTGTTCGCCATTTATGGAACTTCAATGAACCGTTTCGACCAGGACCTCGGCTTTAAAACAATTTATGAGCTGGGAAATACCAGCTCTGCAAAATGGATATTCAAAAAACAGTTGATTTTTTTTTGGCTGCAACTGCCCAATTCCCTCTGAGTGCAAAGTAAAGTCCGCCAACCCAAAGAGATAAGTGAAGATAGTCGTTCAATATAAATTGGATCAGGCTTTCGGGCTTGATGACGACCCAGATGACGCCAGTGACAACACAACACATTGTTATTCCGCTGAATCTAGTGACCAAGTCACCCAACTCTGCGATGAGAGGGATCTCTCTGATGCGGGGTAAAGTCGGCAACGCTCCTAATATAAGTCCAATACCAGCGGCAACCTCGCCGTAGCAAACGAACCACCACACCAAAAAAGGTATGCCAAAAGCAGCCCCCGCATCAGCATCTACAGGAAACTTACTCAATCCCTGTTGAATGAAAACTATGGCCAGAGGGATTCTAAGCAGTATGTGACTCATGCTGAAATCCGGTAAAGAAGCCCAATAGTTTTTAATTTTCAAAATTAACATTTATCACTCCTCTTGAAAAAATCGCCCAGCTTGAATACACAAGTTCAAAAGGATCACCACTTAAAATTTGGGATACACAAGTCTCTGAGCAAACGGACTTTGTCTTTTATTACGTACTTGTGGAGAACTCTTCATTTTTCGGCGCACTGTTACCGGACCAGTGGCCTGACCGTTGTGAAACCTCCATCCACCGCAATGACCTGACCAGTCAGGCGGGCGGCGCCTTCGCCCAGTAAGAAGGCCATGACATCAGCGACTTGCTCGGCCGACTGAATACCGCCCAAGGGGTACTGGCGGGCAGCGCCCTCACGCATAGCAGTCATCTTGAGTATGTTGGCCGTCATTGGTGTCTCTGTCAGGCCCGGTGCAACTGCATTGATGCGTACTCCCTGCGCGGCATAGGTCGCTGCAGCGCTGCGAACCAGGGCCTCGATACCGCCTTTTGCGGCTGCGATGGCTTCGTGGTTCGCTACACCGATGCGTGCCACCACCGAGCTGGCCATCACGGCGGCACCGGGACCTCCTTGAAGCGCCGCAACCCAAGCCTGAAGCATAAAAACCGCGCTATCGAGGTTGACGCGCATCACCTCTTGGTAGGCTTGCACCGTGGTGCGATGCAACGGCGCAATCAAAGTGCTGCCCACGCAATGCGCCAGCAGTGAGGGCGCTACGCCCAGTGACTCCTGGCATGCAGCCACAGCCTGTGCTGCACCTTCGGGCGTGGTGGTGTCTGCAGTGATACGCAGTGCCGCATTGATGTCGGCCAAACGTTCTGCGTCTCGCCCGACTACGGCAACTCGAAGGCCCTGACTGTGAAGTTGTTGGGCAAGGGCCCTGCCAATACCGCCGCCAGCGCCGGAGATCAGAACAATAGATTGCATGTGATGAGTTTTGAATCTGGTGTGAGTCGATAAATAGTTGATAGATGATCTGACGGTTGTTGGCTTTTACGGTTCAGTCCCAGCGCGCGGCCCATCGCTGAAGCATCGGCCGCCACCTTAGAAACAGGCGATACATCCGCTCTATCACCCAAGTTGCTCCCGGCAGGCGTCCGGCCAAGGCCAGCAAGCGCCAGCCAGGCAGGGCGGCCCACAAGGACAAAAATGCTTGAGCGCCGCTGAGCAGTTGGCCATCGGGGCCCTGAACATGAAACCGCGCCAGTAACTGTTCGCGCGTAGTGCCAACTGGCAGCGGTACTGCCACGTTGCTAATGTCGGCAAAGCACACAGGCGAGCCCGACTGCAGCGGTTGCAAGTCGCGATAGACTGCAATTTCGCGCCGGCACAGAGGACAGGCGCCGTCGTAAAGCACTGTCAGCGCTGCAGCGCAATGGCTTTTGTCGTCGCGGTTCGTGTTATTCATATTTCGTTCCAACTAGGCTGCCAAGCGGACCATCCATGGTGCAATTTGCGGCTCAGCCACGCTGCGCACTTGGTGTGCGCCTTGAAGTGCTGCAGCCAGGGCGTTCACATCACCTTGCCACTGCATTAAGGCAAGTTCGGCCGTTCGGCGTATATCAAAGCGCCCCGAGGCCAGGCGCTGTGCTTTAAGCCTGTCCAAACCAGCTGCAGTGCCGGTGTCGTCGAGCCGGTGGTAACACAGCGAACCACCCTTTTCGCGCAGTGCTTGTACGAAGTGACGCATGGCACTTAAAAACAATGCGATGCGTTGCTTGCTCGACCAAATGTAGGTGGACTCTTCGTGGGCTTCAGCCATCCGCACAGCGTCTTCTGTGGCGTCTAACCCGTCAAAGGCTGCGGTTTCTAAATCGAGCTGATCTCCCAGCACCAAAATTAGGCGTCTTACATGGTACATGGTCGTCTTCAACGCCCGCGGTTGGGTTGGACAGTGTGCATGTAGGTTGCAATGTAGTTCACCTTTGCGTCCTTGCACCACGAAGCTTTGTGAACGAGCGGTAAGTAGCGCATCCCGCGCAGATCATTCATGTGCAAATCCGAAGATGTTAAAGCGGAAGTCAATTCCTCGGGACGTACAAACATCGACCACTGGTGGGTGCCGCGCGGCAGAACCCGCAGCAGGTATTCGGCCCCAATGATGGCCACCGCAAAGCTCTTGAAAGTGCGGTCGATGGTAGAGACAAACAGCATGCCACCTGGCGCCAGACGGGCAGCTACAGTCCTTAAAAATGCGGGCACGTCACGCACGTGTTCGACCACTTCAAGCGCCAGTACTACATCAAAAAGTTCTTCTGTCGACAGTACCTCGTCGGGTTCGCCGAGCCGATAGTCAACCGCGACGTTTTGCGATTGAGCGTGCAGACGCGCAGCAGCGACATTACCCGGCGAAGCGTCCACACCAACAACATACGCTCCACGGCATGCCAGCGCTTCGGACATCAAGCCGCCGCCACATCCGACATCCAAAACTCGCAGCCCGTTGAGCGCATTGGCTGTGTCCCGACCTACATGCGAGGCAATTTGTTCGACCACGTAATCGAGCCGCAAGGCGTTGACAACATGCAGGGGCCGCATCGGTCCGCGGCTGTCCCACCAAGTTGCACTAAGCCGGTTAAAGCGCTCAATTTCGGCTGCGATGGCGGTCATGGGTGAGTCACTCAAATATGGCGAATCAATGACACCGCAGTTTTTGAGCCTGCACCCACCATGGCGCACCAAGCGCGAAGCACCCAGCCTGGATGATTCTGGCCCCGAGCAGCAGCAGCCTCGTCGCGGTGCGCTACCTCGTCAGCTTGGCAATCGAGCAACGTCTGGCGCAAGTCATTGAGCCCAGTCTGTGAGGCCAGAGCAATAATCTGCTCCTCGTAGTGGTGGTTGACAAAGGTCTCAACTGCCTCGATCGTTGCGTAGACTGCCTTGGAACCGAATAGCGCGGGAACGGTGCCAGTGAGAAATCCGGCCAGCCGCCACAGCGGGAGCAAGCGACTCTGTTCAGCTGGAGGCAACCAGCCCGAGATGAGACGCAAGTGCTTTTGCTCGGTAACCAAGTGGTGCTCAGCAAAGGCACGCAAGACCGGGTCGCGCGCAAATAGGAGTATCCCCTGGTAGATACATACCGCACCAACTTCGCCTGCGTGATCCGTCCGCAGGTCCGCTACCACCCAGTCAGGAAGCAGCTCCCCAGGCCTAAGCAGCTCGCCAAGCGGCCCTGCGCTCTGCCCTCGGCCAGCACCAGCTAAGGGCAGGGTGACAGAGTCAACCACCGTCAGCCCTTCTTGGCATAGGCACTGCACCAACCTTTGCTGGCGACTTGTTTGCCGGCAAATAATGGGCAGCCGCCCCAGGCATCGCTGCCTTTGCCTTGGTACAAGACGCAGTTGTTGCAAAGTTGTCCAGCAGCGTACTTGGGGTACTTTTTGGTGTCTGTTTTGGTGGCATCAGCCACGTAGCCTAAGGCCACGGATTGCGGATCTTTTTCGTTTAACTTGGCTTGGCTGTGGGCAGTTGTGGCCAAAAGTGAGCCGCTGGCAGCCAGCGTCATGATGAATGTGCGTCGAGTGTTGTTCATAGGAACTCCTACTTACATCAAGCTTTGAAAATCAAAAAAATTGATTTAAACGAACGGTTGAGTTAAAAAAAATATGAGTTGACTTTGCCCCACAATCATACCTAACCTATAGAAAATTCAAACTCAATAGCTTCAAAATCAAGGGAATAATTCGACTCATATTTAACTCAATCCTATGGCTTTTAACCGGCTTTCACCTCAGACCCTTGCACCTCAGACCGACCAGCCGCGGCCGACCTTTCGCAGTGGCGCAGTTGCGCGCATGGCGGGCATGCCTGTGGCGACTTTGCGCATTTGGGAGCAACGCTACCAAGCGGTGCGTCCCATCACCGCTGCATCTGGACATCGGCTTTACTTGGCTGCAGATGTTGAGCGCGTCACTTTGCTACGCCGGCTTACACAACAGGGGCATGCCATCAGTTTGCTGGCGGCGCTGGACACTGATCAGATTCGTGAGATGGCACAGATGTCTACAGCTGCTAGCCCACTGAAACGAGCTCAAGCGCCGCAGCATCCAGCACTGAATGCTGTCGTGGTGGGCCAGAGTTTGGCGCGCCGATTGCAACGCTTGGTAGATCGCCAGCCTCGGGGGCCGGCACTGAAGACCTTGGCTGTCTTTGACAACTTAACCGAAGCAGCGCAAGCCGCTGAGCTTTCGAGCAAGCCCGCTATCGATCTGCTGCTCTGGCAATCCGCAAGCTTGCAACCTGGCGTGCAGCAGAAGCTGCGCGTTGCTCAAGACGCCTGGGGTGCAAATCGAGCGGCCGTGGTTTACAGCTATTCCAATGCCGCCGGGCGTGCGGAACTAACTGGCTCTGGCGTCGCCTCGTTGCACGAGCCTGCAGATGATGATTCATTGCGTCAGTGGCTGGCGAGCTTGCAGCGCGCCGAGGCATCTACAGCCAAAAATGCAACAGCTTCCGAATTAGCGCTGCTCGCTGAGTCGGATCTGATGGGCCAAACCATACGATCCCCCCGATTTGACGATACAGCCTTGACGGAATTCGCGGGACTTTCCTCCGCAATAGCTTGCGAGTGTCCCAGCCATCTGGCGCAGTTGCTGCTGCAAATTTCTAACTTTGAAACTTACAGCGGCGACTGTGCAAATAGGAGCGCGGCTGACGCCCAATTGCACGCTTACTTGCAGCGGGTTGCTGGCGCCGCGCGCATGCTGTTTGAAACAGCACTTGAGCAGGTGGCTGTCGCCGAAGGCCTGCCTATACCGCAGGCCGACACTGTCTCCTCACTTTGAGGTGTACTTATGTCCCACTCTCTAGCAGTCCTGACCACGGCCTTCCAGTTTAGCGGAATGACGCTGTAATCCTTGGTTTCGCCGTTTTGTTATTCAAGGTTATGGCAGCGCCTGCCGGCGCTACCCTGCGCTTGGCGTTTCCTTGGTTTTACCTGTTTGTAGTGGTTACGGCGGTAGTTCCTGTTGACCTGACCCGGTATTTTTGGTCCATGTTTAATGTTCACAAAAGGGACAGGAGACGTGAACGATGGACAAGCCGAGTTACACGACTTAGGAGATCATCCGTAAGTGGTGGTCGATCGTACGCACGTCGATTGTCGTTTAAAAGATAATGAACTCTCGCTCAGTCTCTCCACGACCGTGCCGAAATAAAACTTTGACTATCACTCAAATTTCTTTGATCTTTGACTAGATTCTTTGTGCGGGAGTGTTTTCGCAGCTGAAAACGTTGTCAAAAACCCGAAATTTACGTACATATTCTCTTACACACAGCTCGGTGACACGCGTAAGTCATTGAGGGTCAACAGGGATCTCTGACTCCAGTCTTCTCATGGTCTTGGCCGGTAGAAGGCTGCGGCCCCGTCGCGGGCCTCGAGCCGTGGTCCGCCGATCAGATCGAGGCAGTACGGTACTGCTGGGAACACGGCCTCTAGGTTCTCGCGAATGGCCTTTGGCCGTCCTGGCAGGTTGACGATCAACGTTGAGCCGCGAATGCCGGCAGTTTGCCGGGAGAGAATCGCCGTGGGAACGTATTGCAACGAGGTCGTGCGCATCAGTTCCCCGAAGCCCGGCAACAGGATTCGACACACAGCCACCGTAGCTTCTGGCGTCACATCGCGCATCGTGGGCCCTGTGCCGCCGGTCGTGACGATCAGGCAGCAGCCGACCTCGTCCGCTTGGCGGATCAGTTCCGCTGAGATCACGCTCTGCTCGTCGGGAACGACGCGATACACCAATTCGAATGGCGTACCGATCCACTCACGCAGCAGCGCTACGCATGCCTGGCCCGGCGCGTCGTCATAGACGCCGGCACTCGCGCGATCTGAGACGTTCAGGACGCCGACAAATACAGTCACTGCTAGATCTCCAGTTTCAATCCAGACGTCGAGTACGCTGACTGCGCCATGATCGCCCTCTTGCGTGAGATCGTCATTCGTCCCGTGACCCGGTCAGCGTCATAGATCGTGATGATCGGCTTCGACGCGTCAAATACAACATGAACGATATCATTGGGCCGCGGAGGTGGAACATGAATGCGGGCACCAAAGTCCAGAGTTAGGAAGAACTCGCTCTCTTTACCGTCGCGGCTCAGTGTCAGCAGCACGATGAACCCGGCGCGCGCAACAGAGCGCCCTTCAATTGCGGATTCGCCTTAAACGATCCAGTCTCTTTCATCGCTGGGGCCGATTCGCCAAGGAAGTCGTGACGCGCCACGGGTGGGGCGAGCTATCGGCTGCGTTCCTTTGGCGGGAGCACTTCGTCCCAATCGGTCGTACGTGGTCGAGGTGCCGACGCGTTAGCGGAGACACCAACCACCGAGACCAGGCCAGCCAGGCCGCTTCCGAGTTGTCACCGCATTACGCCAAGCATGATTCGAACCCCTGAATCATTGACTGCTGGTTAAGGTCCCGGCCGATGAACACCAGTTGCGTCCGGCGCGGTCGCTCGCCCCATGGACCAAGAATGCTCGTGTCGGTGAGCATATGAACGCACTGGATCACAACCCGGGCATCCACCCCCTTGAAATTGAGGAAGCCCTTCATGCGATAGATGTTCGTTCCCTGAATCTGCAGTTCTCGCGATAGCCAGCGCTCGAATTTCTCTTGGTCGAGTGGTTGATCGGTTTCGATACTGAAGGACCCAACCTGATCTTCGTGGGAATGCCCCGGATCAAAGACATGTTGTATCAGTGGAGTGCACGCGTTACCGGACGCGTCGCGTAGCGACAATGAAAATTCTTCTGGGCGATGCTGCGTGAATAGCCAGTAGTTCCCAGGGACCTCGATACGCAGCGTGAATTGCTTCATTCCGAGGACCTGCAGATCCAGGATCTGAAGCCGCGTGCCTGGCTGGAGCACGGCTGCCGGACCGGCAGGCTCGACGTCGGCTGAAAAGAGCGAAAACGCGCGTTCCGCAGCCCGCATGGGGTCTCGATCATCGGGCCCATCGCTGGCCATGCAGACCATGCCGATCGTCGGGTCGGGGCCATCCTGCAACTCGAGTCGATGGTCACCCGCCTGCAGCGCAACGAGCCCAGCCCATTCGAACGGGTACTCTGGCTCGAGGAAGGTCGGTTTGTATTCCAGCGCTCGGGCGAGATCGAAGCCGCCGATGCCGAGCACTGAACTCATCGGTACGGCGGCCCGCTCGGTAGGATCGGCACGGACGATTCGAGCGAGTGCGTTCATGCTGCGTACTCGACGCTCAAGCGCATCGAGCTCTTCACCGCTGACGAGATCGGTCTTGTTGAGCACCAGGACGTCCGCAAACGCGATCTGCTCGCGGGCCTCCTCGCTATTGCCGACATGCAGATCGAAATGCCGTGCGTCAACCAAGGTGACGATACCGTCGAGCGCGAACTGCTCTCGCACGTCATCGTCGACGAAGAAGGTCTGTGCGACCGGCCCGGGGTTCGCCATGCCGGTGGTTTCAAGGACGATGCGATCGAATTTGTCCCGGCGTTTCATCAGGCTGCCCAGGATCCGGATCAGATCACCTCGGACGGTGCAACAGATGCAGCCGTTGTTCATCTCGAAGATCTCTTCCTCCGCGTTGATCACGAGTTCCTGATCGACACCGATCTCGCCGAATTCGTTCTCGATGACAGCAATGCGCTGACCATGCGTCTCGGTCAGAATGCGGTTCAGCAGTGTCGTCTTGCCGGAGCCGAGAAAGCCGGTTAGCACGGTGATCGGTATTTTATTGTCGTTACTCATGGGGATGGTCCTCCGGTAGATGAGTGGATTGCCACGCGCGGTGCAGCTCTTCGATCCCAACCTCGGCCAGGGCGACATGGATCCGACACGCGCGGCGGGCCCGCCGCGGCTCAAACACCGCGACGATCACCTCCAGCGGAGCGCAGCCGGTCTCCGAACAGCGCGATTCGGAGACGATCACCGTTGCGTGGTCGGGCAGGGCGAGCAGTTCGCGTGTCCAGCGTTTGATGTCGCGGCAACGCTCAGCGCCGGCGTCGGACGACGCCTTGTCAGGGCCGAGGCGTAGCAGATCCACTATCTGTCCCTCAGTGCGCCGAGCAGCGCCCCCACGTTGTGGCGCATCATGCCGAGGTAGCTTCCGGCGGTGGTTCCCGGCCGATCGAGTGCGTCCGAGTACAAGCGGCCGCCGACGCGCGCGTTGCCTTCCGCAGCGATCTGCTCGATGAGGCGCGGATCGAAGATATTCTCGAGGAAGACCGCCCGTACCTGACCTTTCTTGAGTTGCGTGATCAGTGCCGCAACGTCGCGTGCGGAGGGCTCATCGTCGGTTGACCACCCCTGCGGTGAGAGGATCGTGAAACCATAGGCTCGCGCGAAGTACCCGAACGCATCATGCGAGGTGACGAAGCGGCGCTCGTCGGCGGGGATTGCGTTCGTTGAGGCGCGGATCTCCGCGTCTAGCGCGAGGAGTTCACGCCGATATCGCTCGGCATTGACTGCAAACACGGCGGCATCGGCTGGTTGCGCGGCAGCGAGTGCCGCCGAGATTCGAGTGACGTAGCGAACGACATTCCTCGGGTCCTGCCAGGCGTGGGGATCGATCCCGTCGCTGGAGCGCAAGGGCTTGATGTCACTACCCGCGATCACCAACCTGCCGCGGAAGTCGGAGGATGTGATGAGTCGTTCCATCCACCCTTCGAATCCCAGACCATTCATGACGACGACTTTCGCGCGTGTAATGGCCATGACATCGGAGGGCGTCGGTTCGTAGACATGCGCATCAGCGTTGGGGCCGACCAGGGAGCTCACGGCAACTCGATCTCCTCCGATCTCCTTCACAAGATCGGCGAGTACAGAGAAGCTCGCGACCACCGGCATCGGCAGGTCGCGACCCAGCGCAGGGGTGGCCCACGTCAGTGAGATAAACAAAAGGCAAGCAATCAGGCGCTGCAGCACCATCAAGATCTCCTTATCCGTATTCGGTTTCTGCCTGCGAGAATTGATATCAGGTAGGCGCTTCCGGCGCACAGCACGATGGCGGGACCGCTCGGAAGATCGGTCTGGATGCTCATGGTCAAGCCGATCAGTGCACTGGCGACCCCGATGAGCACAGCCAGCAGGATCAGCGGCTCGAGGCGCGTGGCCCATTGGCGCGCCGCAGCGGCCGGTAGGATTAGGAGGCCGACGGCCATGAGTGTACCGAGAATCTGAAATCCGGCGACCAGATTCATGACGACGAGCACCGTGAAGGCAACGCGCACGATCGTCGCCGTGGCGGTGCCGTCGAAGAAGTCGGCTTGCAGCGTCGCGAGTACGAGCGGTCGGTAGAGCCAAGCGAGCGCCAGCCATGTTGACGTAGCGACCGTCGCGGCGAGCAGCAGTCCCTGGTCATCCACCGCCAGGACCGACCCGAACAACAGGTGTGCGAGATCTATCCTGCCGCCACTCGCCGCGACTCCCATCACCCCGATGGCCAGCGAAATGAGATAGATCGCGGCGAAGCTGGAATCCTCTTGCTCGCGCGTGCGCTGCGCGACCAGGGTCGCCAGCAGGGCGACGCTGATGGCGGCGATGAATCCGCCGAGAGCCATCGCCCAGATCGACAAGCCGGCCAGCAAGAAGCCGGCCACCGCACCCGGCAGAACGGCGTGCGCCATTGCATCTCCCACCAGGCTCATGCGACGAAGAATCAGCAGCGTGCCGAGCGGCGCCATCGAAGCCGCCAGTACTGAGCTGCCGACCAGCGCACGTCGCAGGAACAGGTACTCACCGAAGGGCGCAAGCAGATCGGTCATGCGACGTGTCGCCAGCGATGAGCAGCCAGCGACTGCTCCGTGGGACCCCAGGAGATCACTTGCCGGTCGAGCACTAGTGCGTGCGGGCAGAGCGCTCGGGCAAGTTCCCGATCGTGAAGCACGACGATGATCGTTCGGGAATCGGCGTGCCAACGTGCGATTAACGATGTCAGCATCGCGGTCGTCTCTTCGTCGATCGCATTGAAGGGCTCGTCGAGCAGAATTAATTGTGATTGTTGCTGGATCAGTTGGGCGAATCGGGCGCGCTGCAGTTGCCCCGACGACAACTCGTCCAATGTCCGCAACTGAAGATCCAGCAGACCGACGGTTCGAAGCGCGTCAAGAGCACTCTCGAGTGCCTGACGTTCGATGTCGCGAAAAGCGCCGTGCATCCGCCAGGCCCCCATCGCCACGAAATCGAGGACCGTGACGGGAACCCGCAGGTCCAGTTGCGGTACCTGTTGCAGGTAGCTAGTGTTCGGCGGCGACGGCAGTCCTGCGATGACCCCGGTGGCGGGTTGCAAGCGGCCGGCGAGTGTGTCGAGAAGCGTCGTCTTACCGGCTCCGTTCGGACCGAGGATCGCGGTCAGCGATCCGGAAGAGAAGATGCCGCTGATCTCGGTGAGCGCCAGGACCGTCCCGCGAAGGACGGAGACATCCTTGAGCGCAATGTCATTCACAGCGCCCACGCGACTGCGAGCCAGATTGCGAGGCCAATCAGCAGTGCCCCGAGCGATCGTCGACCCGCGCTCATTCGTAACATCGACATCTGGAGGCCTCAATCGCAAGAGTCAAGCGTTATATCATAACATTCTGTACAGGCTAGCGAGAATCTGGGGATATCTCGAAGAGCCCGAAGTTCGTCAGCGGCTGGAGGACGACTGGCCCGCGCAGGCGCCGCAACGCATGCGGGTTTTCGAATACGGCGAAAGCTGGGAGAGCCGCAAGCTCATCTATGGCGAAATTAGCGACCCGAAAAACATCGCCCGACTCGAGGGAGATTAAGAGTGCGATGACGCGGCTCGCTGATCCACGGCGCCTTCGTCCGGGAAAGAATTCTTCAATCACCCAGTCGATGCCGGCAGTTGTCTGGCTGTCGCACTCGGTCCACGGCAATGAACCTGGCACCACCGATGCCGCCATGTTGACGGCGTATCATCTGCTCGCCTCGAGCACTGGAGTTTCGCTGATCTGCCGACCTACGACCGAGCTCCCGCCGATCCGAGCCGCGTCGCGGTGCTGCCGCGCGAACGCTTCCGACACCAGTCGACCTGTGATTTGTACTTCACGTGCGAGGAGCCGTTGGGCCGCTGGCGCGGCAGCATGGATCCAGTAGCCTGCAAGTATCGGCAAGACAACGATGGCATTGTCTACGCGGAATTCGACATGCTGCTGTACCCGGATAATCTGTGGTGTCGCTAACGCAGCATCCGCGGTGAGATTGACAGCTTTAGTTGGCTGTTGTTTGACCGGCGCGCCGCGAAGCGGCCTTGAAGCTCATCGCCGAAGATGCGCCCGGTTCCGATCGGCTTAGACGGTCTGAATAACGGCGCCGTGACACCGCTCGCGATGGCATCCCATACGGCCCGCGGGGATCCGGCGGACAGCCGGCTATCAGCCTCGATGAAACGGCGTACACTCGCATCTAAAGGTCCCGAGTCGAGGCAAGACCCTGGTTGGTATAGGGGCTTACGCAATCGACCCCTATCCGAAGGGGATCTTTGAAAGCGGGAATCCGGGGATACAGCGGCCTCTGCCGGGTGTCATCGCACAAAGTATGTGCAGTCGAAGTCCTTACTCCGAGGTGATTAGTTTCATGCGTATCTTCATCCTGACCCTGTTCATCGCGAGTGGCCTTTGCGCACCAAGGGTGGACGCCTCCGATCGCGGTTTCACCTCAGAGATTTTCAAGCAGTGGGTCGACATGCGCGTGGGCGAAGGGCAGCCGGTCTACTGGTATGCCGTCGGCATCGCCTACACCTTCCCTGAGGGTCAGCCGGTGATGCGTATCGAGGGTATCGACGCCGCCCGACTTGAGACCACACTCTCGAGCGACTCTGATGCGCATCAGATATCGCGGAAGATCTTCGTTTATCGCGACATCACCACCAACGCCATCCTGCGCGAATGGCAGGGCAAACCGCTACCGCCGATCGCTTACCCCTACCAGTACATCACCTACAGCCTGCGCGGTAAGGGCGTCGAGACCATGGTCGAGCAAGGCGCGGGCGCGCGCCTGCAACGCATCGGACCGGGAACCGACATCACCGCCCGCCAAATCGGTAACACGGTCGCTTTCTCGGCGCCGCTTTTCCTTGATCTGCCGCTGCCCTCGGGCGCACGGATGCAAGCCTTCGAACATTACGATTTTTTCAATCAGGGTGCGGCGCAGGACATCAAGCACCCCTATCAGATCAGTTGGCTGCGCTTCGGCGATCTGCCGGCGGGCTTGGGCAAGGGTGTGCTGCACATGGTGTCTTGGCGGGTCGATCAATATGCCGACCTTCCGCCGTCGATTCGCAGCTACCTTGAAAGTGAGGCGCGGCTTTGGCTTGAGCCGCCGCGCGATCTCGCCGAGATTCGTAGGCTGCAACAGTAAGTTTTGGGGCGGGAACCAGACGTTGTCGCGCTGATGCCGACTTAAGCTGCGCTCATGCAATCATCGGTAAGCAAACTGGTCGTAGTGCGAAGGGGACCCCTACGGTCAGGCGGGGTCATAACTGGATGGGTCCTTGCGATATTGCTGTCGTTCGGTGGCGAGAGCGTGGCGAGCGCAACGAATGGCGAAGCCGCACCGGCTGAACGCATTGTCGAGGGCGCAGGTCAGGTCGCCATCCATTACCGAGTGTATGGCTCACCCGTCGGGGATCGGCCCCTCGTTGTGTTGATTCACGGCTGGTCCTGTGACTCCGCGTACTGGCGAGAGCAGATCGCTCCGCTGAGCCCTGATCATACGATCGTCACGGTCGATCTTGCGGGACACGGCAGTTCGGGTGACGAACGAGATGATTTTTCTATGCGTAGTTTCGGCGAGGATGTGCAGCGCGTTGTTGCGTCGCTGCCGACGCGGGCACCTGTCATTCTGGTCGGCCACTCGATGGGTGGCCCGGTGGCGGTTGAGGCAGCCGCGATCCTCGGCGATCGGGTACGAGCGGTGATCGGAGTCGACACATTTGTAAGTATCGGCGCGCCTATTCCAGCGGCTGCTGAGATCAAAATGAGGATTGCTCCCTTCTACACAGACTTTCGTGCCGCGACCCGGGCGCTCGTTGACCGAAGTTTCTTTAAGCCCGATGCCGACCCGGTGCTGCGTCGCTGGATCGTTGAAGACATGGCAAATGCCAACTCGCGTGTGGGAATCGCAGCACTTCTTGGCCTAGGCACTTGGGATGGCGAGGCGGCGCTTCGTGCGCTGCGGGTGCCTCTGATCGCGATTAACACCGACTCGGTGAAGGTGAATCAGGAACGGATCAGGGAACTATCGCCTGAATTTCGTCTCATCACGATCGAAGGTCCGGGCCACTTTTTAATGATGGAGAACCCGGAGCGCTTTAATTTAGCTCTTCGAGCAGAGCTTGCGCGCCTTCCGTAAGACGCCGTAATCCTTCGCCCCTTCTCACACTAAAACGACGAACGACTGGCGTGCCACCCTCTCGGTGGAGAGACACGCCAGCAGACCATGTTGAGCGCTGCGAGGGACGAACCGTTCACGGACGGTCGGTCCACGCCGTCCGATCAGAACTTATACGACGCTGACAGCCCAAACTGCCGCGGTTTTGGTAACGAGATCCCGAAGCCACGATTGCCGAAAGTTTGTCCATTCGGAGTAACGAACGTTGCGCCACCGATACCGTCGACATAACGCAGAATATCGATCGCCGTATCGTCATCGTTGAGATTTCGTCCCCAGAGTGTCACATTCCAAT
>Ga0194124_10003686_pt1 | contig 15863 bp, 17 predicted proteins | sample TA2KigCas0mmetaG_FD_148605 | JGI IMG/M metagenome (GOLD analysis project Ga0194124, IMG submission 148605) | Freshwater microbial communities from Lake Tanganyika, Tanzania - TA2015031 Kigoma Deep Cast 0m | ecosystem: Environmental > Aquatic > Freshwater > Lake | place: Tanzania: Lake...
AGCCCTTCCAGGACAATGCGGATCTTGTCCTCGGCGGAATGGTGCTTGCGCGTGGCGCGGCGAATATCGCGGACCAGCTTTTCGGCTGGCACCCGCGTGGGTGGGGCGGAGGATTTCTGGCTCATCTGCACTCTCCTTGGGGTTACGATGAGCCAGAAATCCTCCGTTATTCAAATCGCCAATTTGGTCCCATAGGTGCTGACGCAGGACAGAGGTATCCGCGCGAGCAGACGGCAATCCGAACTGGGCCAGCTACTTGGTAAGCCCAGCCGAAAATTGCTTTCATGGGATTTGAGGACGGGCAGGCGTTTGGGTTTACCGCCGCGTCAGGATGCGCGCGCACCTGTGTAGGACGGTAGCCCCGCAGTGCCCCTCATGCGTTAGCAGCGTGGTGGCTGAGAGCATCACTGTCCTCGTGTACTTCTATTCGTCCCAAGGAATCCCCTTTCAATCAATTTGGGCGCCAGACGCCTGTACGATTGGTGTCCATTTTGCAACTTCACGCTCCATGAAGCTGTCGTAATCAGCAGGCCCCATCGGCCAAGGTTCCGCGCCAAAATCGCGAACACGTTGGGCTATGGTCGCATCCTGAAGTGCCGCCACGACCTCCGCGCCCAGTCTCTCACGAATAGCCATCGGCACCCCCGCCGTTGCAGTAATTCCGTACCATGATGAGACATCAAATTCTGGAATACCCTGCTCTTGCAGCGTTGGTACCTCTTGCATCGTGGTGGAACGTTGCGCAGTAGAGACGCCCAGCGCCTTCAGGAGCCCACCTAATACCTGCTGACGAGAGGATGGGGCAGCGCCGATAGCGAATAGTGTCTCCCCATTCAACACGGCAGCCATTGACGGAGCAGTTCCGCGATACGGAACATGCTGTACTTCAATCCCCATGCGCATGCCGAATAGAACCCCAGCAAGATGAGAGGACGTACCGGACCCGGCAGAAGAAAAATTTGCGCGTGCAGGATTTTGCCTACAGTACGACGCCAATTCCTGGACTGACCCGATCGGGCTGTCGCCCTTGATGATCAGTACATTAGGCATGCTTGCGATACGCGCAACACCTGGAAGATCCTTTAGCGGGTCGAAGGATAAGCGGCGGTAAAGCGCTGGCCCAATGCCATGAGAGGCGATTTGATTGATATAATAAGTGTAGCCGTCTGGTGCCGATCGCGCTGCCACCTCCGCGCCCAGCATTCCTCCGGCGCCCGGACGTGGGTCGATGACGATTGGCTGCCCCAATCGTTCCCGCAGACGGTTTTCAAACATACGAAGCAGAATATCGGAGTCGCCGCCTGAAGCACCACCGATCACGAAGCGGAGTGGCTTATTGGGCCAAGCGCCTTGAGCCAAGACAGGTGGCGCGAATAGGGGGCTTAAGCCCGCCAAAAGGAGTGTCCGACGAGTTATCATGATCATTCAGCCTTAAGATCGAGTGAGCGGATCAAAGGCACCCAGCGATTGCGGTCGTATTCAAGATAACGCTCAACGGTCGCCGCATCATGCGGTCGCAAAATGACAAGACCGGTCGGTTCAAAATGCGCCCGCATGTCACCACGCGCCAGGATACGATTTGTCGCTTCGCGCAGGCGCTCAACGATCGCCATTGGCGCCGCGCGTGGAAGCGCAAGGCCATACCAGCCTAGCGCCTGGAAACCCGGGTATCCGCTCTCGGCTACAGTCGGCACATTTGGGAGAATGGAGAGCCTTTCGGCAGAAGTCATCGCCAGGGGTATTACGCGACCCGATTGAATGCTAGTCATCGCGCCGGAGACGACTTCAGCCATCATCTGTACATCACCGCCCACAACCGCCAGCATCGCCTGAGCGCTACCAGGGTATGGAACATGTACCAGCTGGATATTGGCGGCCCTGGCGAACATTTCACCCGCCAGATGCAGTGAAGTTGCCACGCCTGCCGAGGAAAAATTTAGCTTTCCAGGATTGGCACGCGCGTAAGCAACCAAATCCGCTAAGCTCCGTACCGGGAGTTGTGGATTCACAATAAAGATAATGGGCACCTCAGCCATGATCGAAACCATGGTAAAGTCTCGAACCGGATCATATGAAAGATTAGTCGGTCGTAGAGCTGGGTTGAGCACATAGGTTGTGCCCGTGCCTAAAAGCATTGTGTAGCCATCTGGCCGCGCCGTCGCCACGGCCTGGGCTCCAATCGCTGTGCCCGCACCCCCGCGATTTTCAACAATCACTGGCTGGCCGAATTCCCGAGACAGTTCCTGAGCAAAGGCTCGGCCAAGGATATCGTTTGTTGCCCCAGGCGGGAACGGGACAACCACCCGCAGCGGCCGATCCGGATACTGGGCTTTTGCCGGAAGGCTTAGCGCCACCAAGCTCAACAACGGAATTGTAAATATCAATTTCCTCAGGCGCATCATGTTCTTGCTATCCTCCCAGCTAATCTGCTTTTTGATTATTATGCTGCTGCAAGTTTGCGGTCGATCTCAAGCGCGCCTTGCTTGATCATGGGAATGAGATCACGACCAAACTCAGTGGTATCCTCCAGAGGATCGAAGCCGCGGATTAGAAAAGAGGAAACGCCCAGTCGGTAATAGCGGAGCATGGCATCCGCGACCTGGCGCGGGGTCCCAACAAGGCATGTAGTGTTGCCCTTCGCGCCCGTTGCCTTGGCGATCGGCAGCCAAAGCCTTTCATCATGGACATCACCCCTTCTGGCAATTTCCAGCATGCGTTCTGCGGACTTGTCTTGAGCGCGCTTAGGCAATCCAGCATTTTCGATGTCATGGAGCACACGGCGTGCCTTGTCCCAGGCTTCCCCTTCTGTTGGCGCGATAATCGGCCTGAAGGAAACATTAAAACCTGGCGTTCGACCAAATCTGGCGGCACGCTGGCGGAAATCCGCGATGCGGCCCGCCGTTTCCTTCAGTGGCTCACCATAAATCGCGTAGACGTCACAATGCTCCGCGCCCATTTGAAGTGCCCCCTCAGAAGAGCCACCAAAAAACAGCTTCGGGTAGGGCTTTTGCACCGGCTTCACAGCAGACCAAGCGCCTTTGAAGCGATAATACTGTCCGGTGTGGTCGAATGGCTCTGGCGAGGTCCAAATCCGCCGGATAACACTTAAGTATTCAGCACCACGTGCATATCGGGCGCCCTTACCCAGGAAATCACCTTCGCTCTCCTGTTCCTGGTCAGTAACACCCGCAATGATGTGCACCGACAATCGTCCATCAGATAGATGGTCAAAGGTAGCTGCCGCGCGCGCTGCAAGGGAAGGCGAAACTATCCCCGGACGGTGCGCCACAAGATAGGAAAGCGTCTTGGTATGAGCTGCAGCGTGAGAGGCGACATTAAAGCCCTCTGCAGAGGATGAGTAATAGCCAACCAAAACCTGATCGAAACCTGCTGCCTCATGTCTTTGGGCGAACTCGCGCAAGAAGGGTGCGGAAACGCCACCCGCGATGACATGTAGCGTGGTGCCTTTTGGTGGCTCCACACCGATCATTCCAATGATCCAAGCGGGCATTTGGTTCCTTTCCCTAAGCTGCAAGGCAGTCCGTGCTTTTCTTGATACCGTTCAATCTTTGTATCAAAAAAAGCCAGAAACAAACGAATATTTTGGGGCCTATCTGATCGAATTTTTCGATGCTATGCTCCGCAAGGGTTTACTCGAATGGTTAGACGTGTTGGAGAGAACGCATGAATTTGAAGCAACTGGAGGCGTTCTTGGCAATTTCCCGCCATGGAGGCTTCATTGAAGCTGCAGAGCGGTTGAACCTTACACAATCGACAATCTCGGCTCGTATCAAGGAGCTGGAGCAAGATCTCGGAGTGCTGCTCTTTGATCGGTCACGGCGGCAAATTCAACTCACACCTAAGGGGAGAGAGTTACTGGATTATGCTCAGCAAGCCGTAGCATTGCAGCGCGAGATAAAGCAGCAGATTGGTTCTGCAGAATCCATTTCTGGCGTTTTCCGCATCGGCGTTGCGGAGCTGATTGCCGTGACATGGCTGCCGCAATTCGTCGCCAATGTGCGTGAACAATACCCCGCAGTGACGCTGCAATTCGAAGTCACGATGAATCCCACGATGCTGGAGGGTTTACGGTCTGGGAGTTTAGATTTGGCACTCATGATCCATACCGGATCAGCTTCGGACCTCATGGCTCAGAGCCTTGGCTCCGTTCCGTTTGCCTGGATGGCTGGTGTTGGTTTCAAGCTACCAAGGGGCATTTTAGCGATTGACGATCTCAAACGTCTGCCGATCATCTATCAAAGCGCCGACTCATTCATGAACCATTTCATGAGCTCAATGCTTCACACTGAAGGCGCCAACCGTCGCAGCGGCACTTCTTGCAATAGCCTTGCTGCTCGAGTGTCTCTCATTTCGGCTGGCCTTGGAGTGAGCCTAATGCCCCTGAATACATTGAAGACTGCACCGGGTAAGGGGCGTCTGCGCATGGTCCCAACAAATCCACCACAAGTGAATATCAGTTATGAGGCCGTCTGCGCAAAAACGCATAGCTCCGCAGCATTGCGTAGGCTGATGGAGTTGGCAGTGCAGGCGAGCTCCTTCACGCGGGGGGCACGAGACTCTTTGTGAATGGTGTCCAGCCCCATTTTTATGTACCAGTGATTTGTGGGTTTACTAAGCATGTTTCGGGGGCCGGCGGCCGCATTCCGAGGGCGTGGTGGGGCCGCCGGCACCCGAAACATGCTTAGTAAACACACACATCACTGGTACATAAAAAGGGGGCTGGACAGGACTGGTGACATTGACTGCGTGTATCATTTCGCCCTTTACGAGCTTCAAGAAACCGTGAAGACCCTTGGCATGGTTGATGCAGCCGACCTCCTAGCTGTGATGGTGGATGGCAAACGTCTCAAGGACATATCGGACCTACCACTCGATTTGGCAGTATGAGCCGCCTGTATGGCCCCTAACATCCCGCCCCTGAAAACCGTGCAACTGCGGAACCATTCAGCCCAGATAGAGCAGTTGCACGGTTGCACGGTTGCAGGAGGGGGTGTGTCCCCGTACGAGAATGGCGGGCGTCTCGATTTCTCCCATCTGATTACAGCGCCGTCGACGGTCCAAACCTGCAGTCGGCCCAGCCAAGCCCTACCCCTGCCTTGATAGGCGCCTTGGTGCCGACGCCCAGCCATGCCTGCAACAGCGGGCAAGGCAGCCCAAGGATCGTCTATTAAGCCAGCAAGCCACTAAATCTACCGCTTGATGCATCACCAAAAGGCAGCTTAACCTTGAATACAGATGGGCCAGATACTCCGTTAGACAGAGTCGGCTCGGACAACGCGCAAAGCGGATCCAAATGAATTGACTACAGACACTCACACTCAGAGCCGGGACAGATAGCTTCCTGTATGAGTGCTCCGACCCCACATGATCGCCGCCGCTTCACGAAGTACGAAATCCATGCCATAAATCGAACAGGCAAAGGCGTATGGATAAATGCGCGGAGGAAACTTTGGCTCGTCATATCGTTGCGAAAGTTGGCGATATTCCGCCGAATGGCAGCAAGCTGGTGACCGTGCGGGGCCGCCAAATCGCGCTTTTTTATGTGGATGAGGCTTATTACGCGCTCACCGATCGATGCCCCCATGAAGGTGGTTCGCTTTGCGCCGGCTTACTTGTGGGGCGGCTCACTTCAAAGGAGCCCGGTACCTATGATTTGTCGCGCCCGCGTGAGTTTGTGCAATGTTCCTGGCATGGCTGGGAGTTTGACATCCGCACCGGTCAATCTTACTGCGACCCAGAAAGCATCAAGGCGCGCACCTATCAGGTAACGGTTGAGCCTGGTGCCGAATTGGCCAAAGGACCATTCGTGGCGGAAACTTTCCCGGTAACAGTGGAAAACCAATACATCCTGATTGAAGTCTAGGGCGCGAGGGACAGCATCATGGGCGCATGGCAGCGCGTAGCTTCAGAAGAAGAACTTCAGACCGACACGCCTTTCGCCACCCGCATTGGCGAAGCGCAATTGGCGATCATTCGTCTGACGGATGGCATTTTTGCCGTAAATGACGTGTGCAGTCATGAATACGCGTTGCTGTCAGAGGGATTCTGCGAAGACGGCAAGCTGGAATGCCCGCTGCATCAGGCCTGCTTTGATATTCGCACCGGCAAGGCGCTATCCGCGCCGGCGACCGCCGCCATCGCTACCTATCCGGTGAAATGCGAAAATGGCGATGTCTTTGTCATGATGTGAATGGCACGACGAATTATCATCATTGGTGCGGGCCAGGCGGGGCGGCGCTGCGCTGAGACGCTACGGGAATTGGACTCCACTGCGGAAATCACAATCTTCGGGGCTGAGGCGCATTTGCCCTATGACCGGCCGCCGCTTTCCAAAGCGGTATTATTGGGGAAGGGCCCGGGCACGGGACTTTTTGTGCGGTCGGCAGAATTCTATGCGGATCAGCGCATCACACTCCATCTTCGTGAAGCTGTAACGCACATTGCGCCTGCGGAAAAGCAAATTGAAACCGCACAGGGCAGAATTTTCACTTATGATGCGCTTGTGCTCGCCACTGGCGCCAGGGCGCGAAGCCTTGCCATTCCAGGGACCGATGATCCGCGGGTGATGCTGCTGCGCAGTCTGGATGAGGCACTGGCATTGCGGGCGCGGCTTCTCGACAAGCCACGCCTTGCAGTGATTGGTGGCGGGTTGATTGGGCTGGAGGCAGCGGCCTCCGCCAGGCAATTAGGCTGCACCGTCGATGTGCTGGAAGCAGGCGAAAGGCTGATGGCGCGTGGTCTGCCAACTTCCATCAGCAGGCGTATGGCGGCCTTGCATCGGCAGCACGGCGTGATGCTGCATCTCAACGCACGACTAGATCGGATTGAGAGTACTGCGCAGGAACTTAATCTTCATCTGGCTGAAGAATGCCGGGTGGTGGATCTTGTTCTGGTCGGCATTGGTGCCTCGCCGGAAACAGCCTTGGCCGAAGCCGCTGGGCTTGCCGTTGCGGAAGGGATCATCACCGATCGTTGCGGTCGCACATCACATGATGGCGTTTATGCCGCCGGAGAGGTCGCGCGTTTCCCTAATCCGATGAACACTGATATCTCTACGCGGCAGGAAAGCTGGCAGGTCGCACAGGACCAACCCATTGCGGTTGCGCATGCGATCATGGGCCAGCACAAGCCCTATGATGTCATTCCTTGGTATTGGACGGATCAATATGATTGCAATCTTCAGGTGCTCGGTGAACCCACGGACAGGCTTCATCAGATTGAACGCACCGAAGGTGAAAGAAATACCCTGCTGTGCTGTGACAGAAATGGGCGCATACGCGGCGCGGTGCTCATCAATAACGGGCGGGAAGCAACGCCCTGCCGCCGCCTGATCGCCAGTGGCAAGCCTTTCGACATTACGGAATATGCCGATATGGCACGACCTTTACGGAGTTTCCTTTAACTGACAATCAAGACTCTAAAGCCCGTAGACGGACTTGGCATTGCCGGCAAAGATGGCGCGCTTTTCTTCCTCACTCAACCGGCATTTGAAGGCATAGCGTGGATCATCACTGTCCCAATGCGGATAATCGGTCGCAAACAGCAGCCTATCCCAGCCGATCCAGTCAACCAGCTTGCGCAGATGCTCGGGGTTTTCTGGTTCTTCCACAGGCTGAGTCGTGAACCAGAATTGCGACTTAAGGTATTCCGAAGGCTTGCGCCGCAAATGCGGCACTTCGCTTTTCAACGCATGCCAATGGCTATCCATGCGCCAGCCAAGCGAAGGCACCCAACCAAAGCCGCCTTCGATGATTACCATTTTCAGCTTGGGAAACCGCTCAGCGACACCTTCCATAATGAAACTGGCAATCATGGCTGAAAGCGACATGGCAACCGCCTGGTGTTCCTCATAGTAGAAGGACGCCCAACCGCCGCCTGCAACGCTATGGCCGCTGGTGCCGAGCGTGTGCAGGCCGAGCGGCAGACCGAAATGCTCGGCTGCCTCGTAAATCGGCCAATAACGTGAACGCCCCAAGGGTTCCAAGGCGCGCGTTACCAGAGAAATCTGCACGAAATCCGGATGCTTGGCCCAACGTTCGATTTCCTTGACGGCAGCAGCCGCATCCTCCCCCGCAACGGCAATGGTTCCCTTCAGGCGCTGATCTTTGCTGGTCCAATCTTCCTGCTGCCATTCATTAACCGCAGAGGAAACCGCCTCAGCAAAGCCTTGCACGCGCTGATCCATGCCGCGTACGGATAGCGGCTGCAGCATGCCATATTCGATATCATGAAAATCAAGATGCTGAGCGCGCATGAAATCAAGATCACTGCCGGGCGGTCCGCCGCTCGGTGGCCAGGAATCACGCCGCGAGAGTGCCGGTGCCGATTTTGGATAGGGATAGGTGCTGGTGAAAGGCTGGCGCAGCCGGAGGCCATATTCGCGCCGATGCTGCTGCCAGCGTTGCGGCAGCCAGCGATCAAGCTCTGCCCCCGAACGGAGCGCCGGGTGGATATCGCAATCCACAATCCTGAGCCGGGATTCAGCCTTGGTTTCCTGCTTGGGCAGCGCTGTGGAGCTCATGACAAGGACCCTTTCAGGCGGGGATAGGTTGCGATCGCATTATCACGCAAAAGGCGCATACGCATTTCTTCCGGTAGGCCAGGCGCTAGGGCTTCCGTGCCGTCAAAGCGCCAATGCGGCCAATCGGTCGCGAAAAGCAACATATCGTCGCAGCCAATCATCTCAAGCAGCGCAGTGAGATCATTTGGATCAGGCGGTGAATCCAAGGGCTGGCAGGAAATACGCACGTGGTCACGCAGGATCTGCGCGGGGCTACGATCCACCCAGGGCACTTCGCGGCGCAATGCGCGCCATTCCTTTGTGCCACGCCAGAGGAAACTTGGCACCCAACCAATCCCGGCACCCAGCAGTACCAGTTTCAACTTCGGAAAGCGCGTGAAGACACCCTCAGAGATCATGGAGAGCAATTGGCTTTGAAAGGTTTGCGCAAAATTCACATGATCTTCGATCAGATAGCTCGGCCAGCCATTGGCGGTGGGGGAATGGCGCACTGCGCTGGTGACCTGCAAGGCAATCGGCATATCGTGGCGCTGTGCTGCCTCATAAATCGGCCAATGGCTTCGCCGGCCAAGCAGTGTTTCAGTCGCACCAAACAGCAGTACCTGCACGAAGCGCTGATCCGCTGCACGACGCTCAATTTCCTGCACAGCTAGGGAGGGGTCTTCCACCGGCACCAGAATGCCGGCGCGCAGCCGCGCATCCTTATCCAGCCATTCCTTCGCCACCCAATCATTTGCGGCACGGCAAAGGGCGGCCACCATATCCACATTATGCAGGGCCGGCGCGCCGAACATGGTGTTCAGGATGCCGATGCTGGTGCCAAACGGCTCCAGGATCTGGCTGCGCAACAGCTCCACCGATCCGCCAGGCAGGCCCTTTTCAGGGCGCCAATCGCCCCGCGCTGTCAGCGGCGCGCCGCGCGGCCAAAGTGCCAAGTCAAGATCATCCAATCCCCGGCTGACCACTTCCTCATGCCAATGTTCGTCAAGATAGGGCAGCAGCGCCATGCAGCCGGGAATGGCTGGGTGGAGATCGCAATCAATCGCGCCAATGGTTGCGGCGGCCATGGCTTGGTTCCTTGTGCGCGCATTGCAGACATCGGTCTGAAATACCCTCACCGACGCGAAAAATCGTGAGGCAGTCAGGCGCCCAAGTCAAGTGAAAGTCTTTATTGCAGCGCAGCATGGCAAATGCTTGACCCGCCAACTGGGGCGGGTTTCACTTGGCTAAAGAACTTTGGGGGAGAAGCGTGATGGGCGGAAGCCACATATCGCGTAGGGGCCTTGCACTTTGCGGCGCCATGCTCGCCATGCCTTCTATTTTGTGCGCGCAAGACGGCTTCCCGAATAGGCCGATGCGGCTGGTGTTGCCCTTTGGCCCCGGCGGCGTTTCCGATACGCTGGCGCGGCTTATCGCAGAACAAGCAAGGCCTTTGCTTGGTCAGCAGGTACTGATCGATCCGAAGCCTGGCTCCAACGGCGTGATCGCTACCGAACATGTCGCGCGGTCAGCCAAGGATGGCTATACCATTGGCTATATGGCCTATGGATCCATGGTGACAGGCCCGGCCCTTGGGCAGCAGCTTTCCTATCGGCTAGATGAATTTCAGCTTTTGACGGCAATTTTTCGTGCGGCCCAGTTTCTTGCGGTCGCCAAGGATATGCCGGTGCATTCCGTGGCTGACCTTGTCGCCTATTCCAAGAATCGTCCGGTTGCCTACGGCACGGTGGGCCAGGGTGGTCCTGGACATATTCTCATGGAAATGTTGGCAGGCGAAACGCAAGCCCGCTTCGAAAACGCCGTCTATCGTACCGAAGCCGCGGTAGTGCAGGACATGCTTGGCGGCAGCATCCCGGCCGTCATGGCTTCCCTGATGCCGCTGCTGCAGCAGCATCTTGCTGGTCAGATCAGGATCATTGCGCATAGCGCCCCAGCGCCCGTTGCTATCCTGCCCGGAGTCCCGAGCTTCGCTGAACTTGGCCTGCCCGCCATGACTTTCCAATATTGTCATGGCCTTGCCGTTCCAGCCGGGACACCAAGACCCATCTATGAAAGGCTCCATCGCGATCTTTCGGCGGCCATTCTGACCGATGCGGTGCGAAGCCGCATGACCCCCGATATGTCGCCCGATATCACCTCGCCCGAGGTTTTCACCGCCAACATCGCGAAGGAAACCGAAGCTTTGCGAAGCGTCATCAAGGCCAGAGGTATTACCGCCGGTTAGGATGAAGTGACAAAATCAACGAAACAGGGATTGTCAAAAAAGGGAGAGATACGTTGGTGAATACGAAGCGTCGCGGCCTTATTGGCCTTGGCATAGCAAGTCTCGCGACACCTGCGCTGGCGCAAACCGCAGCGGGCAGTATTCGGATGATCGTGCCCTACCCGCCCGGCGGAGCCAGTGACGTGATCGCTCGGCTGATGAGCCAGCCCATGACCGAAACTTTGGGGCAGACAGTGGTGGTCGAAAATCGCCCAGGCGCGAATGGCGGCATCGCTGCCGAGCTTGTCTCCCGCGCGGCACCCGATGGTACAACTCTACTCATGGGTAATGCCGGACCCAATGCGCTCAATCAGGCGCTTTATGGGCGGCGGCTCAATTATGATTCGATCAATGGCTTTACGCCGATTTCGCTCGTGTCATCCGTGCCACTGGTGATGGGTGTCTTCCTTGGCTTTCCACCGCGCAATCTTCAGGAAGTGATCGCCTATGCGCGCCAAAGGCCGGGTGAGGTGAATTATGCTTCTGGTGGGATCGGCTCGGCGCCGCATCTCACGCTGGCGCAGCTTGGTACGCTTTCCAACATCAATTGGGTGAATGTTGCCTTTCGTGGTGGCCAGGCAGCGATCACGGCAGTGATTGGCGGGCAGGTGCAGGTGATCATGGATACGGCACCCGTAGTGCTGCCGCAGATCCGTGAAGGGCGCATCCGCGCCATTGCGGTTTCAACGTTGAACCGCATTACCCAGGCACCCGAAGTTCCAACCATTGCTGAACAAGGGTTTCCAGGATTTGAATCCACAAGTTGGGGCGGCATCATGGCGCCGCCTGGTCTGCCGCCAGCCGTGCTCGAACGCCTGCACGCCGCCATCATTCGCGTCATAGCCATGCCAGAGATACGTCAGGCCATGGAACGGCAGGGGATTGAACCCCGCACCAGCACGCCAGCGGAATTCATGCAGCACATCACATCCGAAGTACAACGCTGGAGCAAAGTTGTACAGGATGCGGATATCAAGCCTGAATAGGCATGCTGAAATAACCTCTCATTTCAAGGATAGCCCATGTCAGCAGCCACGCCCCGCCACGCCATTGTCAGCGGGGCCAGTTCCGGCATTGGTGAGGCGATTTGCCAGCGCCTTTTACGAGAGGGCTGGCACGTTACTGGCTTGAGCCGCAGGGCCCCTTCCTGGCAGGCTCCAGGCTATCAACATCTCAGCATTGATCTGGCGCAGACGGATACGATTCCAGCCGCGCTTGAAGGGCTCTCCGCAGATGCGATCATTCATGCGGCAGGCATGATGCGCGCCGCGCCACTTGGGGCGCTTGATCCTAAGGTAAGTGCCACGCTCTGGCATTTGCATGTGGAAGCGGCTGAACGCTTGGTGAACACATTGCTGCCGCGGCTTTCCGATGGCGGGCGCATTCTGCTGATCGGCAGCCGCGCGGCCACTGGCATTGCGGGACGTTCGCAATATAGCGCCGGTAAGGCGGCCTTGGTTGCCATGGCGCGCGCCTGGGCGCAGGAACTACTGCCGCGCCGCATTACGGTGAATGTTGTCGCCCCCGGGACAACAGATACGGCGATGCTGCGTGATCCCGCGCGTGCCAATAATGCACCGAAAATTCCGCCTATTGGCCGGCTGATCGAGCCGGAAGAAGTGGCGGCACTTTCCTGCTTCCTGCTTGGGCCAGAGGCCGGCGCCATTACCGGTCAGCAGGTCTTCATCTGCGGTGGCTCTTCCCTGTGATCATGCGATAGGATGTGAGCGATGAAAATCGTCAAGATTGAAGATTTGCACTGCAATGCCGGCTGGCGCGATTTTTCCTTCCTCAAGATCACGACGGATGAGGGCATCATTGGTTGGTCCGAATATAATGAAGGCTACGGCAGCGCCGGCATTACCGCCGTTATTCGCCGCATGGCCGCTGGGCTCATTGGCGAAAATCCCCGCGCTATTGAACGCATTATGAGCACGCAATACGCGATCACGCGCCAGGCGCCCGGCGGTATCAACCAGCAGGCGATGGCAGCGATTGAAAATGCGTTGCTGGATGTGAAAGCGAAATCACTCGGCGTACCAGTCTATGAGCTACTTGGCGGGGGGGTGCGCGATACCCTTCCGCTTTATTGGTCACATTGCGGCAGTTATCGCTTTCATCACGCGGCGGTGATGGGGCTTGATCCCATTCGCTCCCTCGATGATCTGGTGGCGCTTGGCACGCATGTGAAGGCGCGAGGCTTCAAGGCGCTCAAGACGAATATTTTTCGCTTTGATCTCAATCCACCCAATATGTATCAGCCTGGCTTCGCACGTTCCCCTGGTGGGCCTGAATTGAATGCCGATGGCGCGACACTCGCCGCCATCAAGGACGGGCTCGCAGCGTTCCGTCAGGGCGCAGGGCCCGATATGGGCATATTGTTGGACGCGAATTTCAACTTCAAGACCGAAGGGTACATCAAGGTCGCGCGCGCCTGTGAGCCCTTCAACCTGTTCTGGCTGGAGATTGACAGCTACGATCCTGAAGGCCTGCGCCTGATCCGAGATTGTGCGTCCATGCCAATCGCATCCTGTGAGTCGCTTTTCGGCCGGCGCCAGTTCCGGCCCTTCTTCGAACATCGCGCTATGGATGTTGCGATTGTGGATGTGCCCTGGAATGGTCTTGCTGAAAGCCACAAGATCTCAACCATGGCTGAAGCCTACGAGATGAACTGCGCTCCGCATAATTTCTATGGCCATCTTTCCACGCTGATGAGCGCGCATTTCTGCGCCTCAATTCCGAATTTCCGCATCATGGAAATAGATATTGATGATGTCCCCTGGAAGGATGATTTGGTGACGCACCCACCCGTAATCCGCGATGGTGCGCTGATTGTACCTGATTGGCCGGGCTGGGGGGCGGATATCAATGAGGAGGCCGTGCGCGCGCATCCGCCGCGCAATCCGCATCCTTGAGAATAACTCAGTTTTAGTGCCGAAAAATTCAGCCCGTCAGCGGCCCGGGCATAGTATTTCAACCTTCAATGTCAGACAGTGTTGGGTGTCCCTCAATCTCCCCGCTCTTGGCCCTTTTTGATCGGGTTTGGTCTCAGTCTTTGATGTCCGGCGTCAGCGCCTATGGGACCAAATGGGCGATTTGAATAACAGAGGATTTCTGGCTCATCGTAACCCCAAGGAGAGTGATGATGACCGCGTACCAACTCCATAAAACTGCGCGAAACTGGCAGGGCCTTTCCGACCGCGTCGCATACCGGGGTAGTTTTTCCAGCCCCCCGGGTGCCTACCCCCCTCCAGAAAACGGCACTGCCTGCCTGACCCGCTCCAATTCAGCCGCCAGCTTTTCGACCGCCGCATAGGCTTCCCGCTCAAAGCCATGATGCTCATAGCTCGCAGCGCCATCACGGGGAGGGGCATGGCCGGTCACTCGCATCCGTACTTCCTGCACGATCCCCAGCTTCTGCATCAGCGTCACGGCGGTGCGCCTGCAATCATGACCAGCCCATTCCTGCTTGCGAAGCAGATGGGCACATCCGTCCAGATGCTGGAAAAGTTCTATGGACAGACGGTGACGTCTTCCCTTGCGGCTGAATTCAGCGAGAGCAAACAGAAGGCGGCAGACCAGACCGAGAAGGGCTATCTGTTCGAATAGGAGCGGCGGCTTGCACGTTTTTGCTATGTCCAGTGTCAGCTCAAGAAAAACGCAAATTATGGATTTTCCGTTATTTTCACCGACGACACTGATGACTTGGCTCAGGCGCGTTTTTACCCAGTAGCGACGGTTATCTATGCCTAAACACAAGTACTTCTTCTACGTTTTCCTGAAATACAAGAATTTGTACACTTTTTGTTCGCCTCTTTGAGCGTATTTATACTTCGGCGTATTAATATCTTGTTCGCTTTTTATTCTTATCTTTCCTACGCAGAGCACCAGCATCATTTCGCACACCCTTGCATTTTTTTTTTGTAACCCCACCTCAGTGAAGGTTGTTGTGTTCAGAGTAAGTCAGGTCACGTTTCTCATGCGCCATTCATTGCTCACCCTCAGTTTGCTTTGCCTCGTGCTTAGCGGCTGTGCCCAAAAGTGGGTTAAACCCGGCGCGAACGATCGGGACTTCCAGCTCGCGGAAGCGCGCTGCGCAGCCATTGGCTACCAGAAGCTGCCTGCCCGGGTGCAATGGATGCAGACTTCCGCAGGCTACACCACACAGGGTTACAACCGCTGCTCAGGCTCTGGCTCAAACCGCCGTTGCACCTACACGCCTGGCACCTATCAACCTCCGCGCTACGGTAATGTCGATCAGAATGAGACCGCGCGCGATCACTTTGTGCGTGCTTGCCTCATGGAGGATGGCTGGCGTCCTTCGGATTAAGCCAACAGGTGCTACCGCGCCGCCCCAGCATTATTTTACCAAGTGCGACTAGCCACCAAACATTGGGATAAACGGATTTTTCCCTGTAGGTCCAATTGGCATCCCGATATTTTGCCTCTCAGAACAGGAGCAAGGCAGTGGAAGTCGCCATCCACGCCTGAGTATCGACAGCTTCGCAGACAGTCGAGAACCGGCTCATCGAGCTGCGTGTTGCTGCGAAGCGCCTTGGGTGGACAGTGACGCATGAATTCATCGATGAGGGCATCTCCGGCAGCGAGGGCAGATCTGATAGCCCGGGATTTGAACTGGTGGAGCAGAACGCGGTGGGCGCTGTCATGGCGTGGAGCGTGGATCGAATCGGACGCTCACTGCAGGATTTGGTGTCGCTGATGAGGGAGCTACAGCGAAGCTCGGTGGAGCTTTATTGCCATCGGCAAAATATTAATACCGCGACGCCAGCTGGACGCATGACATTCAGCATCTTTGGCGCCTTGGGAGAATATGAACGTTCTCTAATAATCGAACGAATCCGCTCTGGTATTGCTCGAGGAAAGGCGGAAGGGGCGAGATTTGGGCGCCCAAGGATCTACGACGATGCTGTGCGCGCTCAGGTGATAGAGCCGCTGTCCAGCCCCTTTTTTATGTACCAGTGATTTGTGGGTTTACTAAGCATGTTTCGGGTGCCGGCGGCCGCATTCCGAGGGCGTGGTGGGGCCGGACATGGTTAA
>Ga0194124_10003695_pt1 | contig 15848 bp, 14 predicted proteins | sample TA2KigCas0mmetaG_FD_148605 | JGI IMG/M metagenome (GOLD analysis project Ga0194124, IMG submission 148605) | Freshwater microbial communities from Lake Tanganyika, Tanzania - TA2015031 Kigoma Deep Cast 0m | ecosystem: Environmental > Aquatic > Freshwater > Lake | place: Tanzania: Lake...
CTCATTTCGGGGTAGCAAGAACGCGAAATTAGCATTTCAACCCTATTCTTGCTTTTCATTTATAAAAGCGATGGTTATTTCATCAGTCGCTTTTATAAATAAAAAGCAAAATTATAAAAGCGACTGATATTCAACCAACCGCTTTTATAAATCCCGCTTTTCGTTTATGAAAGCAACATCAACCTCCTATTTATCCGATTCAACACATCTGATAAGTCAAACCCTGCTTCGTTCGGATTATAGCGAATCATTGCGTAACCCTGATTCTTGATGAAGTCCTCTCTCGCCACTTCCTCCGCGGCAGGTCTGTCGTGATGTCCGTATTCATCACATTCCACCACAATCAAATCGTCTGTAAAGCACAAGTCGGCGAAATACGGCCCAATTTTAAACTGCCGAATTATTTGGACGTAAAATTCAAACCCAAACGCATCGAACGTATTCACGGATATCAGGGTATCAAGTTGAAGACGGTGGAATATAAGAAAGTCATCGCAACCGAGGCTGAAAACCCAGCACAATTCAGCGTCGAAACCTTTATTTTCCAATGCTGTAAGTTCTCCGACCGTGGCAAAATCCTGAATTCTACACTTCTGAAAGAGTATCAGCAATGGAAAATCTCCGTAGGACAGACACCAAGCGAGACCGACTTGAAGAACCTGAAGACCTATCTGAATGCGTGCCCGAACGCCCTTAAGGCGACGATTTGGGTTGAAACCGCGAATGAAGGCTATTACGGTCTCGAACTGAAAAAAAGTTATTACGAGATGACACAAGCCGTTATTCAAGGACAGGCGAATCCAGTGATTAGCGTCCAAATTTCAACCACCGGTAAGAAAGTCGAGAAGCGCCTTGTCAATTCAAATCAACTCTTGAAGACATGGGACACTATCGCAAAAGCTGCCGCATCCGAAGGATTCTCCGCTGCCAAAATGAGTCGCAGTGTCAAAGACAAAACTGTCTTTCAAGATTATTATTACTGTGTCGCGCAGTCGGTGTAAACCTGACACAGTAATAATCTATTTTGTTTTAGCATCATAAATTTGAAATCCTAATTATCCTCCCCCGCCCCCGACCCCGACAACCGCGACAATCCGTGGTCGTTATTCTTATCCATCACGACATCCTCACTCTCAAACAATTCTTTTCGCATTTCTTCCACCGTCATTGAAATCGACGCAGTTTCATCTCCCGCGTTCCAGATACCGCCGCCGACGCTCTCGGTCGCTTCGCTGCTCGCACTCGCTCCGCTGCTGGCGCTGTCATTCGGTTTCGCATCCACCAACGTCTCGCCATCCTTCGCCAGCATCTGCGTGAGTTTGTTCCCGCTCTCCTTCGCGAGCTTGATATTCTCCTGAATCGCCTTCGCCTTCGTCTCCTTCACACGCTTATCAAACTCGGTCTTCGCCTGCTCCTCGTTCTTCTTCTTCTCCGCCATCAACTGATTCAAGGTCTCCTCCATGTATTCGACACGACCGGTCTTATACGCATCTGGGTGAAATGGAACCCACAACCCGACGGGACCGACGAAAACATCGTGATTGGGGTCCACCTCACGCAACATCTGGCAACGCAACTCGGCCTCCTTCTGCGACCCAAAGACACCGCGCACCTTCAACCCGCGAATCGATGTCTGGAAGTTGTGCTTCTCATTGAACTCATTTTCCAGGTCGTCTTCGTGCTTATCCAAGAAAGTCTTGTACTCATCGTAGATGTTCGTTTTTTGAAGAATCTCCTTCTCCTCTTTAGCAAAATCCTGAAAATCAGCCGATAATTTATCAAAACTGACGTGATACTTGAAGGAGACAAAATTAAGGAACTGGATGAACTTCTCCATCGACTTCTGGTAGTCCCAATAATGAAGAAACTTCTCAAAAAAGAAATGGTCTTTTTGTTTCAAAATCGATTCTGGACTGACAAATGAAAGACATGCGAACTTTTGTCCGGCAATCGGTTTATCTTCTTCGAGCAAATCAATATATTTAGGATTTACTGCGCCAGTGGAGGTGGTTTTTAGTTCAACGCCGGAAGGCGCAGAGGAATCGGCAGATGTAGCAAACATACGCGGAATGAATGAAATAAAATGGAGTGAACGGAGTGGACGGAGTAAACGGAGTAAAGAATGTATAATATACTACATTATAGTTATTTAAGTGTTTTACACGCATTCCGATGGAGTTAACGAATATTAATTTCTTATTATTATTTATAATAAACATTTCAAATGTCCGGAGTTTTTGATTTAGGCGAACTCGTGAAGAGAACCATTAAATATTTGGTGGAGGGTGTTATGGTGGCTATCGCCGCCTACGCTATCCCTAAACGCAGCCTTTCCTTCGATGAGGTCGCCCTTATCGCCTTGACTGCTGCCGCTACCTTCAGCATCTTGGATACGTATGTTCCCAGTCTCGCTGTCAGCGCAAGGACCGGTGCTGGTTTCGGTATCGGCGCCAACCTCGTCGGTTTCCCCACACCTCTCCGTGTATAAAACTGCGACCATTCAACCCGCATTCTATCTATAATATATGCTTCAAGTAGTATATATTAAAGCACAATGGTTTTACCACGACTGAATGACTTTCGAACGTGGATAGGACTCCCCGCACCAAAAAAGGAAAGTGGCGCAGTGACTGAACTACGCGAACGGTTTCATTCCTATCATTATCATATTGTCGAACGCGACCCAGACCGGTTCCGCATATTTATTGCTTTAGCGATTGTATATATTATCGTTCTACTCATCCAACCGACCCGATATTATTGGTGGTATCCATCCTTCAACCTGACAATACCTGGTATTGGAAAGGCGTACCCCGATAGTCGCGCTGAAATTCATACCGTCGTCAACGAATACATTATGAAACGGATGCCAAGTGACATCGCATTTTTTCGTCTTACAGACATGAATCCCGCTGCGGCATTTACGACGGTAATCCATTCCGACGAAATGACCGTCGCCGAAATGGACCGGATTATGACGAGTTCGCGTGTCATGTTTGTCACAAAGGCCCTGAAATGGAAATACAATCGCGCTCGTCCCGCCCAAATCGCTCCGGAAATCATCAATGAGAAGAATGGCACATTACTACATTCCGACTCCGCAGCAACACCCGCCTATCCTTCCGGGCACGCAGTCCAGACCTATTATCTCGCCAAAATACTCGCGCGCAAATTTCCGGCGAAAACCCAGGCCGTAATGGAAATCGCAACCAAGTGCGCGAATATTCGTATTATGGCCGGTCTTCATTATCCAAGCGACCGTGATTTTTTGTGGTGGGTCGTCGACCATTATCTGACGGACAACTGACGCATGAGCGATAACACATACGCTAATTCCGAAACAACATTTTCGTTTTATTTTTCACCAGGTCCGTCATAATCTTCTCATAATCAACATGATGTTTCTCGATATCACTGTAACCCGCGCGCTGTACGATACATATCGGTGTGATTAGATACCAGCGGTCGACACGTTGAAGATTCTTCCAATACATGTCGCATGCGAACTCATGCTTATTTCCCGGGTTCACCATAAGTTGCGCCAGACCGTCTTCAAAATTACGCAAAATTGTATCATAATATCGACTGGTTACGAGATAACATGTGGCGACCTGGCAATTCGCAATGCGAAAACAATCGGGTGCTTCGATTTTGAATGGCGGAAAATTATTCCCGGAAAATAACAGAACATCCCAATTGTCCTGAAACCGTGAAAGGAACGAATTCACCTGATGAACTAATATTTCGGGATGGATGAGGGTAGCATCATCCTCAAAAATGAGAACATGGTCCCACCCATTATGTTTCGCGATTCGAATACATTCGATGTGACTTTTCGAACACCCGATAGCACCATGTTCGTAGTCACGAATTGCGGAAAATCGCGACACGGGTACAAACGTAAAATCGGTTGGGTAGAGTTGTTGAAGTTCATCGAACTGTTTTTCAAATAGAACCCGACGGTCCGGGCGTGAATCAAGATTGATGTATATTGCGTATTTTATATCAGAAAATCGACGCAGCATTCTTGGATTTGTATAACTAATATCACGCATTATTATTTATACTCATTTCTCGCGTAAATACATAATATATAACAAACTTAAAAATGTTATCATTTACATATACATACGACATACGACATACGACATAGAACGCGCCCCACCATATTCTATGATAACGATAACGATTATGGGTGGGTTGGGAAACCAACTTTTCCAAATTTTCACAGTGATTGCTACGGCGCTTCGTAACAAAGATACATTCTTCTTTTTAGAAGAGCAAGAACTTGCCGTAATTTCCATCCCTACGCGTTATACGCACTGGTCCACATTATTCCGCGGTCTGCGAAAGTTTCTCACGGCTTCCACAGAAATCACCAAGAGAATGTTTCAATCCTTACCGCGATGGGATGAAATCGGATTTCATTATACCCCTCTCCCGACAGAAACGGTGAAATATCCCAAACCGTTTCGTTTTCACGGATATTTTCAAAGTGAGAAGTATTTCGTTGATAAATACGACCAAATATGCGAAATGATACAACTTTCACAACAACAAAGTTGGATAAAGCAAATTTACGGAAACGAAACGTGGAGTGCAGATTACACGGGAAGTCCAGATAAAAGGCGCGTATTGGTTAGCACGCATTTTCGGATTGGAGACTACGCCACACATTCACATATTCATCCAGTGATGAAGGTCGACTATTATTACCAGGCAATATGTAACATCATCTCCGCGAACACGTCATTGAGGAGTCCCTATATTGCGTATTCCTTTCTCGTATTTTACGAACCATGTGATAAAAATATTGTTCTCAAGAATGTTGCTGAATTGAAGCAGCGATGCACTACAGATATCAATGGACCTGCGTATGGATGTGATATCCAATTTCATTTCGTTCGTGATACCATTCCGGATTGGCAACAATTACTCTTGATGAGTGTATGCGACCATAATATTATCGCAAATAGCACGTTTAGTTGGTGGGGGGCGTATTTTAATTCGACTCCCGCGAAAATCGTGTGTTACCCAAGCGTTTGGTTTGGACCGGGTGTTCCTCATAATACGAAAGACCTGTGCCCTGAAACCTGGTTGAAGATTGAGCTGGATACATCGACGCCGGGTTGAGTCGACATACAAACATCTCGATAAAATTGAATCGCTGTGATTCGGACAATGACGGTGACACAATGACGACGACGATGACGATGACGACGACGATGACGACGGCAGACATCAACAAACCGTTTATCAAATGGGTCGGAGGGAAAACACAAATTATACATGATGTGATTGCGCTCTTTCCGAAAGAGATGAATAACTATCACGAACCGTTTTTGGGAGGTGGAAGTGTTCTTCTCGCGCTTCTGTCCTATCAAAACAACGGGGATATCAATATTTCCGGAAGGATATACGCAAGTGACTTGAATTCGAATTTGATTGGACTTTATAAGAATATCCAATCCAATCCAGACGCCCTTATTCGCGAAGTAAAAAAAATAACCGACGACTTTGCGAAATGTAACGGAACTCTAGTAAATCGAAAAGCGACGACAATCGAAGAGGCCCAAACATCGCCGGAATCATTTTACTTCTGGATTCGAACAAGATTCAACGCCATGTCAAAAGAGGAACGCGCAACTTCGGTATCTGCGTCAGCGATGCTACTCTTTATGAATAAGACTTGTTTTCGTGGTGTGTATCGTGAAGGCCCCAACGGCTTCAATGTTCCATTTGGCAATTATAAGAACCCAGCCATTTTAGATGAAGAACATATCCACCGTATTTCACAATTAATAAAGGATGTGATATTCACGAACGCATCCTTTCATGAATCTTTCGAAAAAGTGGATTCTGGTGACTTCATATATCTTGACCCGCCTTATGCTCCTGAAAGCAACACGTCGTTTGTATCTTATACATCGGACGGTTTCAGCCTTGAGAACCATATAACGCTCTTCAAATGTTGTGCGGATATGACGGCAAAACATGTGAAAATGTTGATGAGTAATGCGGACGTGAAGCTGGTAAATGACGCATTTCCATCACCGACGTATACGATAAAAAAAATCAGCTGTAGAAGGGCGATACATTCCAAAGAGCCGGATGCGCGAACAAATGAGGTTCTGATTACGAACTAAACAATTCGGAAGAGACACACGACGCGAGAATATCAGATGCTCCAATATATCCAATCTTGTTTTCACGGAAGAAATCGAGAAACTTCTTTTTTTGTGGGCTACACTTGATACCGGGCAGGTTTCCGTAACTTTCTCTACACACCTTTTCTGCTCCGCCCATACACAGAATTTGTAACGGCTTTCCATAAAGGTCCGGAATTTCCGCATATTTGAACGGACATCCAAGAATTTTTTCACCGGCAGTTCCACCGGTATAGAATGTTCCGGCCTTTGCTTCGATAATCGCATCATCTACCTCCAAGTCCGGTTGATAATGCTCTTTTTTTACAGGCTTTTTCACCGTCTTGCCGATTACTGTATAAATCTCTTCGCAAATATGCTCGCCAAACTTATTCGTCCATTGCTTATCCAATTTAAAGTCTGGGCGGCGAATCTTTAGCATATCCTGCCCCCACTTGTCTTCAAGCAATTTGTATTTTGCGTCGTCGGCGGTCTTGTTTTTCTTTTCAATTGGAGGTAGAAAGGATAAATCTCCGAATAGCCACTGAATGACTTCCTTTTGTCGGAGAAGAACAATGGTATCATTCGGAATGGACGAAACCAATTTGTATACGTTGTCGATGATTGAATTCATACTGTGTTGTTGTTTTACATAATATACTGAATCCAGTTTCAATTTTATCACGTCCGTAACGTCCGTAATAAATTCAGACGATGGGAGTAACGACTCCTGGAACATACACGCTTACCATTCGAAATAACGGGAGTTACCATTATACCATGTATACACTTATCGTAACAGAACTATCCATGCGAACGTATTCACTGTTTGGTCGATTCACGGATAACGCCCAGGTCTATTATACACCTCATAGTTTAGCCAGTGGCGGGGTAGGAACCGTGTGTAATCATCGAAGAAAGGCAAGGCGCACATAAATGATGTGCTGCTATCCATTGTAAATCCATACAATAAATATCTAATTATATAATATGAGATGGTGAATAAGAGCACCAGACGCCGTAAGGAGCGTAGTTCTCGGTCCACACGTAAAAATGTAAAAACGAAACGGAATATGCGAGGCGGGGTCCATACACCACGGTCACCACGGTCGCCACGGTCGCCACGGTCGCCCGGTTCACACCGTATTGAATACGGACAAATTGTATATCCGGATAAAACCGTATATCAAGGCGACTACTTACCCCGGGGTATTCGACACGGAAAAGGAATGATTGTATATCCAAATGGCGACTACTTCATCGGTGAGTTCGACCATAATAAGCGCGTAGGAAAGGGTAAAGAAGTATTTTTGATTGAAGATGGTGATACCGTTCTTGAAGAATCATATGAAGGTGACTTTGTAAATGATGTGCGCCATGGAAAAGGAAAATATATTTCTCTCAATGGTAGAGTATACAAAGGTGAATTCAAAGATGGTGCTCCAAATGGAAAAGGACAAATCAACTGGCCTGATGGTAGAAGTTATAAAGGGAATGTCATAAATAACAGTCCGGATTATGAAGACAAACACGCGATTTGGAAATGGTCCAATGGGAAAATCTATCACGGGTCGCTTCCCAACGATTTTGGCGAAGGAGACCTTGACGCATTTTCAGAGGATGAAACCATTCATAGCGATGACGATGACGATGACGAAGACGACGACTACGAAGACGATGACTATGAAGACGACGACTAGAGCGTCTACGGCGTCTACGGCGTCGGTATAAACTCCCAATCCAGTTCGATACATATTTGCTTCCATATTTGGTCTTGTTCGATTCGTTTTTCGCGGTCTTTCAACATCGGGAAAAACGGCAAGAACTCGCGTCGCCCAAGTAGTTCACACAATTTATAGACGGTATAATAATAATTCAGGAAATTCACCCGGTCGTCGGGGCAAAACTTCGCATACGGTCCTTGAATCTCCATGAATAAATTACACAGTCGGTCTTCCAAATCCGGCGTCATCACCGGTGGTTTAATCCCCAACTTATCTTTAATAAATGGAATGTGTTCGTAGTATTTATTAAATCCCAGTTTTTTCATGATTTCTTTTGCTTTCTTATCCGTGAATTGAGAGATTTCAATTCGCTCTTTCTTGATTTGCTGTTTGATACTCTCAAGGACATTATCGGGTATCGATGTCGTCTCCTTCGCCTGAAACTGCGCGAGGATTTCACGAAAATGATTGATGCGTTTGTATGCGTAAAAACACGCCTCTTTCGGTGGTTCTTTGTATGACGGTTTCTCATTGTCAATTAAAAAGATAACATGCTTCGCGCACTGGTTACACACCATAATTCCTTCGCTTTCAACCGGTATCATCTCACCCTGGTGACAGAATTGACATATATCCGTGGGATACACATATTTAGAAACATCCATATAATTCTGGTCGATACTTGATAAGTATTTTTCGACATTGTTATGCTGGTTCTTAAACAACTCTTCTGTTTTTTTTGCTTCGGGCAGATTGAAGAACGCATTTAGAGATTTTGTCTTCATCGAACCACCGCTTGTGATGGTCTTTTTGGTTTCGAAATATTCGAAGATATACTCGCTGTTGTGTAGGTAATAATTTTTATAGTCGTTTTTATGCTTTTTGATGGTATTGTTGATTTCTTTGATACGATCGCGAATCTCGAGGCACTCTTCAAGGGCGGATTTGAATTTAGGAATACTCGCGCCGCTACCCGCACCACCACCCGCACCACCGTCGTTGGGGGGCGGACCCCCCTGCGGAACCCCCTCTTTGAGTTCACGCAACCGTTCCTTTAGGGCATTTCTTTCATTTTCAAGACCTGGAATAATTGTATCTTGTATATATTGAAACTCGGTCTGTAATTCTTTATGCTTGCTATCTAGCGTTGTTATGCTTCGCTCGTCCAGCACAATCTTTTTAGGCGGTTTATACTTGAATAATGACATTACACCGCCACCACGCCCGCCAGAGTTGTATATAAGAAGTTTAGCAATATTTATTTAATTTGTATTTAACGATTTCGTTTATTGTGTGTTTTCCGCAATTTTTTTTCTTTTTCAATAGTATAACAAGCTTTTTATAATGGGTGGAGGACTTATGCAACTTGTCGCCTATGGCGCACAGGACGTTTACCTGACTGGTAACCCCCAGATTACTTTCTGGAAGGTTTCCTACAAGCGTCACACGAACTTCGCCATGGAGTCTATCGAGCAGACTTTCAACGGCCAGGCTGACTTCGGTCGCCGTGTGACCTGCACCATCTCCCCCCACGGTGATTTGGCTTACCGCACTTACCTTCAGGTTACTCTCCCCGAGATTAGCCAGTCTCTCAAGAACTCCGCCGGCGGTGGCGTCTACGCCCGTTGGCTCGACTTCCCCGGTGAGCAGCTCATCTCCCAGGTTGAGGTTGAGATCGGAGGCCAGCGCATCGACCGCCAATACGGTGATTGGATGCACATCTGGAACCAGCTCACCATGTCTACCGAGCAGCAGCGCGGTTACTTCAAGATGATCGGCAACACCACCCAGCTTACCTTCATCACCGACCCCTCCTTCAACGACATCGATGGTCCTTGCGATGCCAACGCTCCTCGCCAGGTTTGCGCTCCCCGCAACGCTCTCCCCGAGACCACCCTCTATGTCCCCCTTCAGTTCTGGTTCTGCCGCAACCCCGGTCTGGCTCTTCCCCTCATCGCCCTTCAATACCACGAGGTCAAGATCAACCTTGACATCCGCCCCATTGAGGAGTGCTTGTGGGCTATGTCCGGCCTTAACGATGCCGCCTCCACTGTGAAGGTCACCTCCGCCTACAACCAGTCCCTCGTCGCCGCCTCCCTCTACGTTGACTACGTCTTCTTGGACACTGATGAGCGCAGACGTATGGCCCAGAACCCCCACGAGTACCTCATCGAGCAGCTCCAGTTCACTGGTGATGAGTCCGTCGGTTCCTCCTCCAACAAGATCAAGCTCAACTTTAACCACCCCGTTAAGGAGCTCATCTGGGTCGTCCAGCCCGACAAGAACGTTGACTACTGCTCTTCTCTTGAGAAGGGAACTGTCCTCAACCGCCTCCTCGGCGCCCAGCCCTTCAACTACACCGACGCCGTCGATGCCCTCCCCAACGCCATCATGGCTTTCGGCTCTCACGACTCCGTCGCCAACACCACCGGCTCTTACATCAACGCTTCCGGCCTCTTCACCGATGCTGGCGCCCAGGATGTCTACACCACCGGCACTTCCTGGTGGCACGGAGCTGACTCCAGCATGGCTGGCGCTTACGGTCTTCCCAACTTCGGCCCTGCCTCCGCTGCCTCTGGTGTCTCTGGTGTCTCTGACGCCGGCACCTTCGTCCTCACCGAGACTTCTCTCGACATGCACTGCTGGGGTGAGAACCCCGTCGTCACTGCCAAGCTCCAGCTTAACGGCCAGGACCGCTTCTCCGAGCGTGAGGGCACCTACTTCGACCTCGTTCAGCCTTGGCAGCACCACACTCGCGCCCCTGATACCGGTATCAACCTGTATTCTTTCGCGCTGAGACCCGAGGAGCACCAGCCTTCCGGCTCTTGCAACTTCTCTCGTATTGACAACGCTACCCTTCAGCTTGTTCTTTCCAACGCCACCGTTGAGGGAACTAACACTGCCAAGGTTCGCGTGTATGCCGTGAATTACAACGTGTTGAGGGTTATGAGTGGTATGGGTGGGTTAGCGTATAGCAACTGAGCATTCAAAATATTTTATCTTACGATATATCGTCACATTTTTTGTATTCAAACTATAAAAAATATAACGCTGTTTTATTATTCCATTCGTAATTTGATACATTTCAATCACAATCATAAAACAACTCTACGATTTCAACCGTCTTTTCTGTAGCGTTGGCAGGGTTCGTCCAATATTCCACTTGTTCGCGCAACCTCTCCAAGCGCGTTTCCCATTCTTTTTCTTTTGATTTCTTGACTACACAAATACCCTTCCCATTCACACCCCAGCATGAAGTAATGCTCTCACCATTCGCATCGATATATTCATCTGGGTTAAATCGAATGAATACAATTGGTTTGTGGCCTACATCTTGCGACAATTCCATTATTCGTTTATTTTCACAGGAGCAGTCATAGTCAATGTGTTGGTTTTCATCCACTTCCACAATAATGATTTGATAACCCAAGTCAAGCAATAAGTCAGGTCGGCGACGCGAACACCCATCTGTTATTACTTTATCTGCAACCCAGCTGAAATCTGGAAAATGTGATGTTATGTATTCAACCACACAGCGTTCTTTGGTTTTGTAGTTATGAGAGACGGGCTTGTCAGGGAACATATGTATGAAACAATGAACGCAGTAACCATCGTATTTGTCGACAAAAGAATATGTATTACACCATTCATTCCGGCAAGTTTTATTTTTGATATCTTTCATAATGGGGAGTTTATGAGTATAACAATACAAAGCAGTTTTTTTCATTCGCATAATTATAATTTGGGATTATATTACATCCTTCGTGTATGCATCTTTTAGTTTTCACATTTATCATACCATCTTGTTTATGAATACCACATAAAATGGGTTTCTTTTCGGATTTGTAATTATACGTTGGTCGTATCCTACAATCTGGGTAACTACATAATTTATTTTTTATATCAGTCATTCCTTGTAGTTTATGCGTTTTACAATACAAACCCTTTTTTCTCCGTAATAATTGCAACAAGCAATTGTTTTGCATCCATCATGAATACATTTTCGATTTTTTACATCAATCATATTTTCAAGGCGATGAGAAGAACAATACAAAGCATGTCTCTTTCCTTTCATAGTTATATGTCGGTCTTATTTTACATCCATCGTAAATACACTGTACATCCTTGACGTTAACCATGGTGTCCTTTTTATGACGGTTACAGTATAACTGTTTCATTTCTCCTTCATAATTATAGATTGGATATTTCGAACACCTCACCCCCTCCTCATCCACAAAAGCACACTTTGACATATTTAGCGTCCTACTAATAAAATCATCCCACCTAATTTAATTTCAATTTCCCCCTAATCAAAAATTGAAATTATTTATTCCATTTCACCTTAATCTATACACATCTATACAATCGTTCGGCTTCACTTCGTTCCCGCTACTTCGTTCCGCTATGTCCCACCAATTCCAACAACAACACGAATATATCACCCAGAAATATAGTTCCGGTTCCTCCACCGCTGTTGTCACGTTCAAACCAGGTCACGCAAAAACGATTGGTCGTGTAGTCCATCAAGTAAACCCAATCTGGGAAATCACCAACACTCATACAGGTGAAGTGACAGATATCATTATGTATTGCGAACCGAATCAATATTGCGAATTGTGCCCCGCGAGTTATCAAAAAATACTGGACTACGAGACCAAACACAACAAAGGAGAAAAAATGACGTGGTATCGGACGCAGAACGGATATATTTCGTGTCATAGTAATAACGTCTTCATCCATCAAGTTATTTTTGACACGTGGGGACAAGGGGATTACACCGCCAACACCAATGTGGTGGCTCACCTTGACCGAAACCCCTTGAATAACCGATATGTCAATTTACATATCACCACTTTACAAGAACATCAAAAATACAATTCTGCCGTTAGTGGTGGTGAAACCAAGCGCGAAAGAAGAAACGATGCGAAACAATTGCCACCAGGGTTGACCCAAGAAATGATGAAACGTTATGTCACGTATAATCACGAATGGTTGGATAAAGAACACACACGGTCGAGAGAATACTTCAAAGTCGACCACCCCAAACTTGAAAAACCGTGGGTCACAAGCAAATCTGAAAAAGTTCCTCTTTTACAAAAATTGGAACACGCTAATAATGTTGCTAGCGACCTAGAAAGGGGTATCTTTCCTGATGCTACTGCGGGTGCTGCGACCGCCGCTACATCAGAGACAGCTTTGCCAAAATATCTATCAATTGTTGTGAAAAGAGAAAAACCGCATTTGGTATATGAAAGAAAACGACCAGAGGCGGTGTTCGCGAAGAAATGCGTATGGTATTGCCTGCAAATTATATTCTAAAAGATGTAATCGTTAAAGTTGAGGGAAAAAGTTCAGGCAAAATACGGGTTCGTTGTGGGTTAAGTGATTGATTTATAGATGACCAACGACAAAAACATCGGAAATAAGATATATTCCAACAACAACTATTTTTTACTCATATATACTAATAAATAAGAATGCGAACCATCTTCATTGTCATCACCCTCCCCACATTTATTATCTTTTTCATGGAGGCGCTTATCCATTTCAATATTGGAAAGAATGGCAACCACAAAAAACACAAATATATACACGTTGGCGACCAAGTAAAAATTCACATTCCTGATAAAAATGAATTTTTTGATATCGTAAAAACCGTTCTGTTTTTTTCGTGTGTCAGCGGGGTATTAAGCGCGTATGTGATTAAGTATCATTTGTGATTCCGAGTCACGCCTTTATAGAAAGTTTGTCTCATTTTTCTTTTCGGTCGGTGTAACCTTCGCAACGACATTGCGCGTTGGTTGAACGCAGCGTGACCTTCATTTGTGATACACCTCATATCCAAATAATTTGCGTCATGAGAACTACGATTCACTAGTTATATAATGCGGGTATAATTTAGTATTTCTATATTTAGTATTTCTATATATAGTATTTATATATATATAGTATATTTTTAAATGGGTGACATTTTGGATTATGGTAAAGAATCCGTATTAGACTTTATACGAACTACAATAAAAGACACGAATAATGTTAAAGAGGATATACTCGACAAAATAAAATATGTATTAGGTGAAGTAATCGAAAATGATATTGTTGAAGATCATTCATCACAGGGATTTTATTATGAACGGTTATGGGACTTGTGTATAAAGTTTGGCGCAACGAATTTAACATTACCTGCAATAAAAGGTAAGTTACAAACATCACACATTATTAATGAAAATCCGAATAAGGTGGGTATACAATTCCAGTCAAATTGTTGGGATGGAAATAAATTAAACAAGAATCCCAGTGGATATTTATTACAGCCAGTCAGGAGTGGAAATTCTGGCGGATATTCAGATATAACATTTATAAATAAAAGATACGACGATAAAGGTGAACCAATTGTAGGTGAAGAGTTATATTTTATTTCTGTAAAATATTTCAAAGAAGAAAAGGATATTAGTCATTATGACATTGGCAAATTATGCACCTTGATAAGAGAACACGAAAAAAAAAACAGAGTAATAAAATTGTATATTTTTGTTAAAGATAAAAAAAGTGCAATCCAAAAATTCAAATCACAACATAGTTCTAGTAACATTTTAATTAAATATATAAATCCTAGCGGTAACTACGAACATATTTATGATATACATGATTTACAAGAAGCGTTTTTTAAACTTAAAAAAATATTACAACAATATGATTATTTACAATCGTCAAGCAATATTGAAGAGTTCCAAACAAACTATTTGGGTGTTTTGAAGGATGTATTTATACCGCGTTTTCATCAAGAATTGTTTATATTAAAAATAAACAAGTTAATTGAACGGGGTGAAAAAAATGTATTAGTAGGCGCGATACCGCGTTCTGGTAAGTCATATATAATGGCTGGAACAATACTTGAATATGTAAAAAAACAAGAACATATACACCCAGGTAAAAAAGTAAAGATTTTGTTAATCACTCCTGCACCAAATGAAACATTCGGAGAATATGAAACAATTTTTAATAAATATATAGAGTTTGATAAATTGGGTGTAGATGTTGTAACATATAAAGACGGTGTTCATTCAACAAAATTATGTAAAAACAAAGAAAAACATTGCGTAATCATAATCTCAAAACAGAAACTAGGATGGCGTTCAGGAAGTAGTGCTGAAAAAATATTAGCAAAAGATGACGAAGAACCTAGCGCCGGCGAAGCCGTTTACGACGACGTCGAAGACCATAGCCACGACGAGGACGACAACGACGAGGACGACAAAGATATAAAAATAATTAAACAGCGAATAATCAAACTATTTGACTCAAACCCTGATATAGATTTAATGTTTTTAGATGAAGCACATTTTGGTATGAGTACTGAAAAAGCGAAACAAATTGTTAAAGTGTTGGATAGCGCAATTTCAAAAACTACCAAGATATATGTTACTGCGACATATAATAAACCATTACAGGCGTATGGTGTTAAAAGTGAATGTAAACTTACGTGGGATATGAATGATATTCAAACTATGCAAAAAATTGATGAAAAAACAATAAACGACAACCCCGTAGAAAAACAATTCGGAGAAAATATTTATATAAACGCATTAGAATATTTTGGCGACAAGACTGGCAAATCATTGATTGATAAATTTAAAAAAGACTATGCCATTTTTCCAAAACCATATTTAATGACATCATTGTGGGATAAAGAGTTTTTGAATGTTGAAAAATTAAAAATAGGTGATACTGAATTTGGTTGGGATATGAATAAATTATTTGCTACGAAAGGTGATAGTGATAATTTTGAAAACGAAGAACAAATAAAAGAAATGATGCGGTATTATTTTGGTTATCCGGATAAAAAAGAAGACTACGATAGACAATCATTTTATAGAAGTAGAGGTATATTACCACGTATCCGAAATATATGTTTGAATAAATGCAGAACGTTACAACCGCAACACAAAACATCGCAAATATGGTTTTTACCGCTTGG
>Ga0194124_10003702_pt1 | contig 15836 bp, 14 predicted proteins | sample TA2KigCas0mmetaG_FD_148605 | JGI IMG/M metagenome (GOLD analysis project Ga0194124, IMG submission 148605) | Freshwater microbial communities from Lake Tanganyika, Tanzania - TA2015031 Kigoma Deep Cast 0m | ecosystem: Environmental > Aquatic > Freshwater > Lake | place: Tanzania: Lake...
CCCCCAAAGGAGTCAAGCGCGAAAATAAGGAATCGGCGATCAGCACTTTGCTATAAATACTGAATGAAAAGCAAAGGATACCCAGCCCCAAGAAAAGCGACGCAAGCCCAAGCGAAGCGTATGGCTGAGCGAGCCACCATCGTGCAATCACAAGCATGAGAAGACTATGAATCAAATGCATGCGAGCAGCCATATCGAATGCCACCTGATAGGCTTGGCTGTGATGACCAAGCGCGTGCGATGCAAGCGCTGATGCCACCACGGCAACCATCCCGTTGAACAAGGCAAAAGCAATCGCAAAAAGTTTAGCTTTTTTCATAGCATCGCATCATTCACAGCATGGCATCATTCACGGCATCGCATCATTCACAGCAAAGCATCAACTTGAATGCTGCCTTGAATGACAATCGTGCTGCAACCACCCACCCAAAGCCGATCAGCATCATCAAGCTTCAGGTCGACTAAGCCATCGCGTCCGAGCCTTTGACCCTGGTGCGCCTGATAATGCCTTGGCAGATAAGCTTTTGCCATGAGCCATTGAGCAAGGGCTGCGTTCAGACTGCCGGTCACCGGATCCTCGTTGACCCCCACCGCAGCAGCGAAGGCTCGGACCGCAATCTGAGGGATGACATGCGGATCGGCCTCGTGGATCACTGGCTTTGAGCTTTTTAGCTTTGTTGTGAGCAGTGACGCAATACCAATTTTTCCGAGGCGCGCAAGTTTGGCATGATCAGGCTCCAAGCCCATGAGCATTTCATGCGATTTGATCCAAAACGCATACCAAATTGGACCGTTATCAAGTCTTGCCATATCAATCAAATCACGCTCAGCCACGCCAAGAGCTTCGCAAAAAGCAAGCTTTTTCTCTGGCTCAATCGGCTCAATGCTTAACGAGGGCGCTTCAAAGGCAAGGTCAAAACGCAAAACAGGTCGACTGATAGAATTCGGTGTGAGGTCGCTCTTAAGCCTCACAAGACCTTTAGCACAGTCCTGCACAACAAATCCCTGGTGCTTCGCCACGCCGCCCGCTGCAAGCCAGGCAGCACATGCCCCGAGGGTCGGATGCCCTGCAAATGGCAGTTCTGTGGTCGGTGTAAAAATTCGAACTTTATAGTCAGCGGTTGCATCGCCAGAGCGCATAAGAAATGCGGTCTCCGACAAATGGGTCCACGAAGCGATCTGCTGCATATGCGCGCTTGAGAGCTCATCAGCATCATGAACAACCGCAAGTGGATTGCCACGAAAACTCGATTCGGCGAATACGTCAACCTGGCTGAAACGAAGCGATACGGTAGACATTGCTTGGATATGTTGATTTACACAGTCAAACGTAAGACAGCGCCCCGACTTTCATCGGTAAGCATATAAATTTCTCCGCTTGGACTTTCCCTGACATCACGCACACGTGCATTTAAATCGGTCAGCAAGCGTTGCTCACCGACAACCCGATCACCTTGTAAACGTAAAAACGCCAGGCATCGCTCCTTGAGTGAGCCGATTAGCATGCCACCACGCAAACTCTCAAGCGGACTTCGGTGAACGAAGCAAAGACCCGAAGGCGCAATGGAGGGAATCCAATAGTGTACCGGCGCTTGCACATCAGCGCGCACGGTTCCTTCACCGATCTTAAAATTAGTAACGTACTCGCGACCATAAGTAATCACAGGCCAGCCATAGTTACGACCTGGACGAATGATGTTGAGTTCATCACCACCCTGGGGTCCGTGCTCATGCATCCAAAGACTTTGTTGCTGGGGATGCAAAGCCAAACCTTGAGGATTTCGATGCCCATAGCTATAAATTTCAGCAAGTGCATCGCCTCGTCCAAGAAAAGGATTATCTTTGGGAACACTGCCATCCAAGCCAATTCGGATGACTTTGCCAAAATGGTTGTCGAGGCTTTGGGCAAGCTTAGCCTGCGAAAAGCGCTCCCCAAGCGAGGCATACAAAAACCCATCGGAACCAATCACAAGCCTGCAACCGAAGTGGTGCCGACCTGATGGATCCTGCTTTTGCGCAAAAATCATTTGCACCTTGCTTAGCGTCAAGCCTTGTAATTGAGCGCGAAAAATTGCAGTTCTTGCGCCCTGGTCTGTGGTCTGTGCGAGGCTGAAAAAAATCGTTTGATCACTTGAAAAATCACGTGATGCGATGACATCGAGCAGTCCACCTTGACCCGAAGCGTGCACTGCGGGCAGTCCTTGAATCGATGTTGAAATTTGAGCAGTTTGTCCTTGAAAGCGCAAAAGACGCATACGTCCCGGCCTTTCAGTCAGGAGTATGGAGCGGTCGGGCAGAAAACAAAGCGCCCAGGGATGCTCTAAACCCTCATACACTGGGAGTGCGCGTAAGCCAGTTTGATCCTCTAAGAAGGGGCTAAATTGAGCCTGTGTCGTTTGCGGTAAAGCCTGCCGATGCAAGAGCAGTCCCCCTGCCGCAAGACCAGTTTGTAAAGCAAAACGCCTGCTAGGATTCATAAGGGCCGTTGATCCTTGAAAAATACTTAATGCAATTTGACCCTTGGTTCGGTTCTTGATGCGATGATCCGTCCCAAGGTAGTGAGCGCGGTTTTGGCGAAACCATGAAGCGCTAACTCGTGCATTTTATAAAGCGATAAGTACATCCAGCGCGCAAATAGCCCTTCTAACCACATATTGCCGCCAACAAAATTACCCATTAAATTGCCCACGGTTGAATACTCACCCAGCGAAACCAATGAGCCAAAGTCTCGATAGTGCCAGGGCTTAAGCGGTTGGTTCGCAAGCCTGCGCTGGATTTGATGCACCAAAAAACTCGCTTGTTGATGGGCCGCCTGTGCGCGCGGCGGCACGAGACTTCCCGCAGGTTTACCTAGCCAAGGGGCAGCGGCGCAATCGCCAAGCGCAAAAATCGAGGGATCTGAGAGCGATTGCAAGCCTTCGTTGACGAGAATTTGGTGGATGGTGTTGCTTTGAAGACCCAGTTGGCTCAAAAACTCAGGCGCCTTTACACCCGCGGCCCAAACCACCATCTCAGCAGGAATCAATCGCTCATCGCTAAGCCGAACAGCTCGCGGCAGGATCTCAGCAACCCGAGCGTTTAGATGCACTTCCACATCAAGGCCTTGCAATAAGCGCAACGCTTTGGCCGATAAGCGCTCGGGCAAAGCGGGCAGGATGCGATCGGAAGCCTCGATCAAATGAATCCGGATATGTTTGTCCGGATCAATGTTATCAAGACTAAATGAAACAAGCGCCCGGGTTGCGTTGTGAAGTTCGGCGGCAAGCTCAACGCCTGTTGCACCTGCACCCACAATGGCCACTTGTAATTGATCGGGGCCTAAGGCCTCGGGCTGGGCATGGGCCCGCAAAAAAGCATTAACAAGACGTCGATGAAATCGATCGGCTTCTTCGGTGCTCTCAAGTGCAACCGCATGCTCGGCAACGCCAGGAGTACCGAAATCGTTGGTACGGCTACCCACTGCAAGCACAAGTACGTCATAAGGAATAGATCGCTGCGGTACGATCATCTCACCTTGCTCATCGTACACAGGTGCAACGACAATGTGTTTTGCCTCGCGATCGATACCTCGCATTTCACCCATGCGATATCGAAATCCGTGCCAATGTGATTGCGCGAGATAATCGAGCTCATGCACATCAAGGTCCATCGTGCCTGCCGCTAATTCATGCAGGTGTGGCTTCCAAAAGTGGGTTCTGCCACGTTCAACCAAGGTAACCGAAGCACGCCCTTTGCGGCCCAAGCTATCGCCAAGCCTTGTAACAAGCTCAAGCCCCCCTGCGCCACCACCGACCACAACGATGTTTGGTTTCGACATTCCTGCACTCCGTAAGCATGCCCGACTGAAGGCGTGTTTAGCTTATACATCAGAGATGCAGCAGAACCTTAACAAATGAGTCCCCATTAGCCACACCCTCCGATATGCTTACTCATCCCCACGGCCAGACAAACCATGCATGACCAAATCCACGGATCAGATCCCAAGCCCAAATCTGATCCCTGTCCCGAATCTGATCCGCGTCTCGTGGCATTGCCACGTCTCGAGGCAATGCCACGTCCCGAGTCAATGCCACGTCCCGACCAAGGTACTCGAAAAAGCGAGTCCTCACGCAAGCCCTCGCCGCGATTGCTCGCGATTTGCGCAGGAAAGGTAAACCCTTATCACCATCTTAAAAGCGCGATGATCAAGAGCGTTATAGGAAGCATTGAATCACCAACGCAAGTTGCGCTTGGTCGTTTAGGCCTTTTAGGCGATGAACAAGCCGAAGTCGGATTGCATGGAGGTATTGATCAAGCGATCTACATGTATCCGGTTGAGCACTGGGCATTCTGGCAGCAGCAACGTGCCCTGCTGGGCATCAACGAGGCGATGGCCTTTGGTTTTGTGGGGGAAAACCTAAGTATCGAAGGCTTGCTTGAAGACGATGTGTCAGCCGGCGATCGACTAAGCATCGGAGACGTCTTACTACAAGTCACAGGACCACGAATTCCTTGCATCAAATTCAACTGGCGCATGGGCTATGCCAAAGCGTCTAAGCACATGATCCAAAGCGGCCGCTGCGGATGGTACTGCTCGGTGTTGCAAACCGGGGTGCTCGTGCCAGGTGCAAGCATTCACCTGCTGCCTGGCCGAAAACTCTTGAACATTGCAGATCAGTTACGTCTACAACAAAAACATATCGATCGCCAACTCGAACTTTTTAAATGACGCAGGATTTATTAAGCCGAAACTTTTCCTGGCTCGCCATCCGAGGCTAATAAAACTGATTCATAAGCCGAAAGCGATGGCGCACCACCGGTATGGATAAACAAGACCTTGTCCTTGGGCCCGAAATAAGACGATCGCGCTAATCCAATCATCCCAGCAACGACCTTACCGGTGTAAACAGGATCGAGCAAGATCGCCTCGGTTCGTGCCATAAGCTTGACCGCTTCGATCATCATGGGATTAGGCAGCGAGTATTTCGGTTGCCAATAACCTCCGATTGACTTGACCTTGTCACGGGGAATCTCAAAGCCGCCAAGCAACGCGGCAACAGCACAGGCTTCTTTGTAAACCAAGGGCTCTTGTTGCTCGGGATCCCTGCTAACCCCAACCCCTGTAATCGGTATATCGATATGATTACCGACAAAACCTGCGACTAGACCGCCATGGGTCCCCGAACTTCCCGACCCGACGATCACATGATCAAAGCGCAAACCCATGTCAAAGCATTGTTGTTGTAACTCCTGCGCGCAGGCAACATAACCAAGGCCACCGAGTGCATTGGATCCACCCCCCGGAATAATATAGGGCCGCTTTCCTTTTGCCCTTAAAGCTGAGGCTAAGGACTCCATCGCTGCACCCATATCGGTACCAGCGGGTACGACGGTGATCGAATCGATACCCATGAGGCGAAAAAGAAAATGGTTACCACTTGCCTCAGGGTGGTAGCTATTGGGGACCCTCTCCTCGATGACCACATGACACTCAAGGCCCTCTTTGACCGCAGCAGCGAGGGTGATTCGACAATGATTGGACTGCGGCGCACCGCAAGTGATCAAGCAATCAGCACCCTTTGCAAGCGCATCGGCCGCCAAAAATTCAAGCTTGCGGGTCTTGTTGCCACCAGGTGCCAGCCCCAACATGTCATCGCGCTTAACCCAGAACTCAGGCCCACCCAGAGCAGCGCTAAAACGCGGCATAGCTTCAATCGGCGAAGGTCCTTGCGTGTATGGGCGGCGAGCAAATCGGCTTAAGTCCATCAAAATCCCCTGTAAAAGTCGGTCATCTGCTATCTTAGACCTGTGTTGCCAACCTAATTTCCGATTCTTTGCTATGAAACACTGCCTCGCTTTAACAACCTTGGAAGATCCTTGTTACAGAAAAATGCGCTTGGCTGCCAAGTTGAGCGCCTTTAGCCTGGTATTTGTGACAAGCGCCAGCATGGCTCAACCGAAATCGGAGCCAAAAATTGAAAATGCTGATGCCATGAAGGGTGCCACTGCCGCGATGAACACTATGGAGTTCAAGCGCGCCATCGATACACTTAAGCCGCTTGCTGACAAGGGCGATCCCAATGCCCAGTTCAATTTGGGTGCTATTTACGCCAATGGCAGAGGGGTTCCTGCTAACCCCAAAGAGGCGGTCCGCTTATATCGCCTCGCTGTGGCAAAGGGTCATTTGGGCGCCATGAATAACCTTGCCTTCATGCTTAAAACAGGCAGCGGTACTGATAAAAATGAGCGTGAGGCTTTGAGTTTGTACGAAAAAATTATGGCTTCGGAGCGCGATGATCCCGGCGCAAAGGCTATGAAAAATGTCGCTGCCAAAAATATAGAATCGATCAAGGGCTGTTTGGCGCTCCCTAATGGCTGCGAGTCACTTCCAGCCACCGAGCGCGGAGCACGACGCTCGCGCGATTAATGCAAGATCTTCGGTCGATTGATCCGAGGGCATCGCGCGATTGATTTATCGCATTCAGGCAAGCATATTGAGCTTAAACACGGGGCGATAGCTGCCAACTGCGTCACCCCTTACATTGCGAATCGGGCGGTCAATGAGCTCTTGTAATTGTTTCTTTTGCTCGTTGTCACCGATCCCAAGCTGGCGAAAAATTTCAACAACGATCCAAGTCATGGCTCGTGGGTTTCCATCGGCAATTTTGATAGCAATGCCTAAACCACGACTTCTCACGCCGATTGCTTGAACAGCTTCGGCACCAGCCTTACATACCCAGTCACCAGCGCCGATATTCATCAACGCAAGATCACTTCGATCTGTGCCAGAAACAAGTTCTGGAAATTGGGTCATGGCTGCAAAACAGCGCTGCGGTGCATCACCATAAACCATTGCAAATGATTCGGGCGATTGCTCAGCGGCCATGACTGCAAACAATTGTGCTAACGCTGGCAGCGGCATCGCCAGATTGGGCGCTGCACAGCCGTCAACGCCAAGCTTAAAAGCCTTATCACGGCCCAAAGCCTTCGCAAGCGAATCTCTAATCCTACGCTGAAGCGGATGCTCCATCGCCACATAATCATCAATGGGCTCGCCTTGATGCAAACAGGCAGCAAGAAATCCGCTATGTTTTCCTGAGCAATTGTTGTGGAGCTCGCTAAAAACCTCATCAGCCTTGGGCAAGCGCCCTGATTGCGTGTAGGCAATCGGCACCTGACAGCCACAAAGCAAATGCCTGTGTTCAAGACTGCAATCGGCAAGCATCGATCGAGCAAGCTCCACATGTTTCTCTTCGCCCGAATGACTTGCGCACATCAAAGCAAGCTGTGGCAAACCCCATCCGCGGCGCTCAAGCCCACCCATTGCCACAAAAGGCGCCGCTTGAAAGGGCTTAAGTGAAGAGCGCGTAAAAATTTCACGCTTGATATCCCCGCAATAGGCGATCACACGGCCACACGAACCAACAACGGCGATCGAGCCGGCATGCTCGGATTCGGGAACGTCCGCGCGAAGCACTTCAATCAAGCTTGTAGCTGACATTTACTGCCTGGCCCCTTTGGAAGTCATCCAAGTGAGTCCGATCGCCGGTCCGAGGATGAGGAGTGAAAACATAATCATTTGAAGATTACTGACTGCCAGCACACCACCTCCCGGCGCAGCCAACACAAAGCCTCCCAGGCAAAGGGCTACACGAAGCGGCCACTCCATATTGCCGCAAGCACGCATGTCACCTAAACCAAAGAGATAACCTTGTAATCCAGCACAAATAAAAACAATCCCGAAGATTGCAGTCAGAACCAAGATCAGCGATTCATGCAAATCGCCTTGCAGGACGAAGGCTGGATTCAATACGAAAAAGAATGGTAAGAAATAAATAATACTTCCCACCGTCATGGAGGCCCAACCTGTCTTCATCGGTGGCGCACCAGCAATACCGGCAGCAGCAAAGCTGGCGATAGCGACTGGCGGTGTAATCGATGACAGCATGCCCCAGTAAAACACGAACATATGGACTGCAACCTTATTCAAGCCTGCCTTTTCGAGTGCGGGACCAACCAAAATTGCAAGAAAAATATAGCAGGCTGTCGTGGTCAGTCCAAGACCGAGCACCAATGAAGTCAGCGCAGTCATGCCAAGCAGCAAAAAGACGTTATCGCCAGCGATGGTCAATAAATCATTCGCCAAACTTGAGATCACGCCCGTCAGCGAAAAAGCGCCTATCAATAAGCCGCAACCAGCCAGGATGCCAATGAGTTCGACAAATGTTTTGCCGTTGACTTCTAAAAATTTCAGTACCGAAGACCAGCCCCACTTTTCCTTATTGAAAAGCTGATTAAGAAGTAAGAGTAGTGCTGTGGCGTAAAAAGGCGCGTGGCTCTCGCGCTTCATTACAAGCAGCATAAAAATCAATAAAGCCACGGCAAAGGCGTAATACCAACCTTCTCTAAATGTTTGCTTAAGGCTAGGAATGTCCTCGCGAGCGAGACCCTTTAAGCCATGGCGGGCCGCATAAGCATCGACTTGCATAAACAAGCCGAAGTAATAAAGCGCTGCAGGAATGATCGCTGCTAAAGCGACCATGCCATAACTGACACCCAAAAATTGGGCCATCACAAATGCAGTAGCCCCCATGACAGGGGGAGCAATCACAGCCCCGGTGGATGCACAAGCTTCAATCGCGCCGGCATAGGTTGGGGAAAAACCAGTACGTTTCATGGCTGGGATTGTCATAGTTCCAGCTGTGAGAACGTTACTGATAATACTTCCCGACATCATCCCCAACAGTCCGCTTGCAAAAATGCAAACCTTCGCCGCACCACCCCGAAAAGTGCCGCATGCGGCAAAAGCCAAATTGATAAAGAACTTACCTGCTCCCGTCATCATCAAGGCTGTGCCGAAGACGAGAAAACCAATAACTGTCTCAGCAAACGCCTGCAAAGGGATTCCAAGCAAACTCTCGCTTGATAGCATGTGGTAAGCAGAAGCCTGTGCTGCCGATGACTCCGTACCCTTAATCGGGCCCAACCAGGCTGAATCAGCAAACAATGGGTAAAGGGTGAAGGGGAAAATGCTCAGAACCAGTCCCCAACCACCTGTCCGCCGAAGGCCTTCCATCAATATGGCCCACATCAGGAAGCCCGCGATGACTACAGGTTCGGGAGCACCCGTAAACTCCCACCCCAGCTCTGCAGCGCTTCGAACACTCAACATGAGCATCGCTGATACCGCCACGGTCAGCCCAAAGAGCAACTGGTCGTACCATGCCACGCGGTCAAGCGCTGCCTTTTCATGTCCTGGGAATACGATGAACACAAAAGGCATCATCAGCAAGACCAGACCATAGTAGTACTCGGTGTTAAGCGGGGTAAAGCCTACAAAAAAACGTAAAACAAATTGCTGATTCAAGCAAAGAAAAATGGTGGCGGCAGAGGCCACCAGTAACGCGTAGCGCCAAAATCCGGATAGCCGCCGGGTCCGAATAACCTCGGACTCAGCGGGTGCCCCGTGCGGATCTTGAATCAGGACCTGGTCGGTCTTTTCGGCGACCGGACCTGAGGCGCCCGTCATTCGAAGATCACATCCAAGTTAGCCTTTCGCAGGCCTGCCGCGCGAGCGCTCATCCAGGCTTTGCGAAACGCCTCTTTGTCCTCCGGAGGATTAGTCTTCATGAAGTCATTCCAGGTTGCCTGCAAAACTTGCTGGCGCTTCACAACGGCTTGCTGATGAGCCTCAGCATCAGCCGTCCACGCACCTGACTCTTTAATAGCTTTGACAGCACCATCGTGATAAGGCAAAGCCCAAGTGAGGTCTTGGCGCTTTAACTCGAAGCCGTCAATGCCCGGTGTTGTATCTTTATAAACATCATAGTGAATAATCATCGACTTGGTTATGCCGTAAACGATCTCTGCAGATTGCGCAGCATAAGCCATTACGATGGGATAGGGGTAACTTGGCAGTGATGAGGGATTTTGGGGACTAATGCCCGGGCCACAAGTGGCAGTGTGCGAGCCGTAGTAAGGACTCACTTTTTTTAAACGAGCCCATCCCTCTTTATCTGAGGCGGGTGTCTGCGGATACACTAGTCCTCGGGGGGAAGCTTCCGCCTCCTTGGCCTGTCCCGATATTGTGGAGGCAATAGCCGCATCCACTTCGTTATTGATTATGCCCTTCCACATCGCACCGTAACTTGAAAATTCCACAAGTTTCACATCTTTTGGGGTCAGGTTACCAAAAGCAAGCACAGCGAATGCGTTCTGGTTCAATGCAGGCGAACCTACCACGACACCGATTCGTTTGCCTCGTAGATCCTTCACTTCCTTGACGCCTGTATCTTTTGCAACACCGAGCGAAATCGCATTACAGGAGGTCGATGAGAGCATCAAGCGAAGAGCCTGTGGCCCCCACTCCTTCGTTGCAAACTCTAGAACACCTTCCTGTGCAAAATATGCACCGACACCCATGAACGAGGCTTGCGCCCGGTTGGCCTTTAGCGGCGCAAGGCGGGCCACGTCATTTCCTGCAGGCAAGACACGCACATCGCTGCCTTGCTTATCCTTTAACATTTTTCCGATGGCAACCCCCATGTTAAATCCTGACGAACCGGTGTCGTAAGCCGTCACGGTAATGGTTGCGGGGAGCTTAAGGTTTTGCGCCAATAATGAAGGCGAAGTGGCAAGTAGTCCGACCGTCGCCAAGGCGTTGAAAAGTTTACGGCGTGTGAATCCGGGCAGTGAAAGGCCGTCGTTAGTCATGATTGGGTCTCCTCATAGATTAGGTTCACACACACCTAAATATCCCGTGTGAACGCTGGGCCAAAGACTACCTCAAACCAGACGGCTTACCGAGCAATATCAGCGAAGTCAGCTGATGATCCATTTCAAAACTTTGCTTCGCTTTTCGAAACCAACCGGTTTATCCGGTGCCTGCACCATTCGCGTTTCCTGAGGCAGCCAATCGCCCATATCCCAATCGTGGGACAAAATCCTCGTGCCTGGCTTTAAGGCCTTTAAGCGGGGACGCAAGGCAAGATTCACCGCCGGAAGCAAATAAAGCGTTATGACCTCAGCATGGTTGAGATCTGTATCAAAGAGATCACGAACTTCAAAGCGACAATAGGCTTGTAGGCCTTCATCATGTGCGAGCTGCTGAGCCCGGCGCACAAGACTTGGGTCCAAATCCACACCCAATCCCAACACCCGGTAGCGACGCGCCGCCGTACGTACGATTCGACCATCGCCACAGCCCAGATCGATTAAGCGGTCCCCAGGTTTAAGTTGAGCCATCTCGAGCATCGCATCGACCACAGCCTGAGGTGTTACAACATAAGGAACGTCTTGGTCCTGCTCCAAGGCAGGTGGCGCCTGCGCGACAACGCGTTGGGCCACGAGGCTAGGGCTGCTCGCCGCGCAAACCCTAAGAACATCCCGGCGCTGCAAAGCTTTTCTACCAACCGATTGCTGCACCATCGCTTCGGGGATCTGAGCCACCCGCCAAGACTTTCGTAACAGGATCAATAACAATGCCATGCGCATGACCTGCCAATTCGTTCCACGCACCCCAGCGATTCAATAAATGTCCTCTCGCTTCCAATGCGTCGATCGTTTCCTTTGGAAAACGACTTTCGATATGTAAAGTGTCTCTTGATTCACCTAAAGCAAAGCGGCCAGACAACCACCTTGGGGTCTCAAGCGCCTGCTGGATATCACAGTCATAGTCAAGCATCGCCACATAGGCTTGAAGTTGTATTTGGGGCTGGCCATCAGCGCCCATACAACCCAATACGCTCCAAAGTCGCTCATCGCGAAAACCCATCGAAGCGATGAGCGTGTGCATCGGTGTCTTGCCAGCCTCGAGCCGGTTGGGATGGCCTGAATCAAGTGAAAAATAAGCACTACGGTTTTGCAAAACCACGCCTGTTTCACCAGCAACGACCGCCGAACCAAAGGCACCGTATAAACTTTGTATCAATGAAACGGCGTTACCCTCGGCATCAGCCACAGCAAGGTAAATCGTATCGCCCGTAAGGCTGCCATAAGAAGGCACCTTATCCCAAGGTAAAGCATGGTTTGGATCAATCAGGCTGCGTCGTTGAGCCGCATAGCTTGGATCAATCAATCGCTTCATAGGGACATCGACAAAACGTGGGTCTGCCAAAAAACGATCACGATCGTGATAGGCAATTTGCTTGGCCTGTACGAGCATATGAACATGCTCTAGGCTGAGGTAACCATTGCCTCTTAAATCATAACTTTCCAACATCTGGAGCATTTGAATGACTGTAAAGCCTTGCGTGGGGGCAGGCGTCTCATAAAGCGTTAAGTCGCGATAAGTCCCACGAATCGGATCAGCCCAAAAAGCATGCTGTGCAGCTAAGTCCTCAGCATCGAAAACCCCGCCATGAGCGGCTGAAAATGCCGCAAGCATCTTGCCAGTCTCACCGCTATAAAAGCCGCTCGTACCGTCTGCGGCAATCGCCTCCAGGGTTCTCGCAAGGCCCGCGTTGACTAGAACCGACCCAGCCTTAAGCGGACCATCGGGCAAAAAGAGGCGCCTGCTGTAGGCATGAGGCATGAGATCAGCCTGACAAAAGGCAAGCCATCCGGCAACCCGCGGCGTGATGACAAAGCCCTCCCTGGCATAGTCGATGGCACTTGCCAAAATACGCTTTAAGGGAAGGCGTCCATAAGCCTTATGGGCCTCGCCCCAGCTCGATACCGCACCCGGTGTCGTTAGTGTCGCGGGCAGCACACCGCGAAACGGAATCTCACTTAATCCCTGACGCTTGAGCGCGCTCAAATCGGCATGCCGAGACGCCCGACCACCACCATCCAGAAATCGCACCTTGCCCTGTTTGGCATCGTTGATCAGCCAAAACGCATCACCACCAAGTCCAGTCATATGGGGGTAAATAACGCCAAGCACTGCACTTGTGGCGATCGCTGCATCAACTACCGAGCCACCGGCCCTTAATACATCAACGCCTGCTGCTGAAGCAAGACTATGGGGTGATGTGACCATGCCTCGACGGGCAAGGGTCGCAGGCCTTCCTGTTCTAATTTCAATCATTAATCCAGCGTCTGTTATGCGTGTTTATGCGCAGCCCGGTTGTAAACATCTAAGGCAGCCTGCTCGGCATCACCCATTTTCACTTGGACACCGAACTCGGGTAATTCACAAGTGAGCGCTCCAAGACATGACATCACATTGGCGCGACTGCATGACTGACCCATCAGACCGAAGCGCCATATTTTGCCGGCAAGAGGTCCGAGTCCTGCGCCGATCTCCATACTGTAGTCAGCAAGTAGGCGCTTTCTTAGCTGCGCCTCGACACCTGGTGCAAAACTTGCGGGTACCTTTACAGCATTCATTTGTGGCAAACGATTTGCTGGATTGACGAGGAATTCGAGGCCCATGGCTTCGATACCTGCTTTAAAGGCTTCATGATGCAAATGGTGCCTTGACCAAGCTTGCTCAAGGCCCTCTTCCTGAAGCATGACAAGCGACTCGTGAAGCGCAAACAGGCTGTTAATCGGCGCGGTGTGGTGATACGTTCTTGCAGTCTCACCCCAGTAATCCAGAACCAGATTTAAATCCATAAACCAGCTTTGAACCTGCGCCTTATCTTTTCTCGCCTTGACCCGATCAATCACGGCATCGCTATAAGAAACAGGCGACAAACCTGGCACACAGGAGAGGCACTTTTGCGAGCCTGAGTAAACAGCATCGATTGCCCAATCGTCGACCAATAGCGGCACACCTGCAAGCGATGTAACCGCATCGCAAATCACAAGAGCACCGAATTCGTGGGCAATGCTTGTTAAGGTTTTCGCATCGGATTCAGCACCGGTTGAGGTTTCGGCGTGTACAAAACCAACGGTTCGAACCGATGGATGTCGCTGCAAGGTCTCGCGAAGCTTATGGGGATCGCAGGGCGCGCCCCATTCATCATCAATAACGATCGCACGCCCACCCGAGCGCTGAACGTTTTCAACCATGCGACCGCCGAAGACGCCGTTACGCACCACGATGACATCATCGCCGGGTTCGACCATGTTGACAAAGCTCGACTCCATCCCAACCGAACCAGGCCCCGACAAAGGAAAGGTGAGCTGATTTTTGGTTTGGTAAGCGTATCGGATTAACTGCTTGATCTCATCCATCATGCCCACAAACACAGGGTCAAGATAACCTATCGAAGGTGCAGACGATGCTGCAAGTACCCTGGGATGAATTTCTGAAGGCCCTGGGCCCATCAAAATACGCTTGGGTGGATGGAAGGACCCGATAGCTTTTGTAGGTGCGAATCGCGAGGTTTGCGTGGGATTGGTGTGCGTCGACATGGTGCGTGCTTAAGATAAAAGATTGTGATGATGGTGCAAAACCCCTGATTGTGCACCAGATGAATTCCGGGGCTTTCAAATTGTTGCGCTTGATGTTGTGCCAAGCGCAGCAACCGCGGGTGAAACCCCGATTTGTGCTCAATTGAAACGAATGAAATCAGAGCCTTGTGGCACACTCCCCCGGGCTAGCAATGACATCGTCAACTTCTCCTCCAAAAACATCATGAGCGCAAACTCGAGCGGCACAACACATACGGAGCCCTCCGAATCTACGAAGAGGCTTTTGAGAGGCATCGATCACATCTCCGAAGTCACCGGCAATGTGTTTGCCTGGCTGATGGTTCCACTGGTTGGTGCGGTGGTTTGGGAAGTCGTCTCTCGTTATTTTTTTAATAAGCCCACCGAATGGTCTTACGATTTGACCTACATGCTTTACGGCAGCCTCTTCATGCTCGGCGCTGCCTACACGCTTAGGCGAGGCGCTCATATCCGTACTGATTTTCTTTGGGATAACTTCAGTAACAAGACCAAGGGCTGGATCGATACCGTCGCTTACGTGGCGTTCTTTTTCCCAACGCTGGCACTACTTTTCATGGTTAGTATGGAGGAGTTTAGCCATGCGTATGCAAATTCAGAGCGATCTGAGCAAACCGTCTGGCGCCCGCTTCTTTGGCCGATGAAACTATCAATTCCGGTTTGTTTTTTCTTACTGATGCTTCAAGGCATATCCGAACTTGTCAAAGCATGGTATCTGGCACGCACTGGTGAAGAACTCGATCACCGCGAGAAAGTGGAGATCTGAGTATGGACAATCAACAGCTGTTGGGTCTGGTGATGTTAGTCCTGATGATTACTGTCATCTTCGCCGGATTCCCAATTTCATTCACAATTCTATTTCTCGCGCTCGTATTCGGCTATGTTGGCTTGGGCGCCAATGTATTTGATCTCGCCTACTTCCAAACCATCGGCATGATGAAGGAAGAATTGCTTGCAGCGATTCCCATGTTCATTTTTATGGGCTTTCTCACCGAACAAGCGGGACTCATGGAGCGATTGTTCATCGCACTCAGACAGCTTCTCGCACCCATACGTGGATCACTTTATGTCGTGGTGATTCTGACTGCTACGATTTTCGCCATGGCCACCGGTATCGTTGGTGCAGCGGTGACCGTATTGGGCATTATGGCCGGTCCGATCATGATTCGTGCTGGCTACGATCACCGGTTAGCCGCTGGTGCGATTGCTGCGGGGGGCACGCTTGGCACGCTCATCCCGCCATCGGTTATGCTGATTGTTATGGGCCCAGTGCTTGGGGTCTCTGTTGCAAGTCTCTACGCCTCAACCTTTGGACCTGGTTTCCTGCTTGCTTTTATGTACATCGTTTACTTACTAGTACGCAGCTATATCAACCCCAAACTTGGCCCCCCCGTTCCGATGGAAGAGCGAACAGGGTCACTATTTCTGATCCTGAAAGAAATTGTGATTGGGACGCTTCCGCTAATTGCATTAATAACCGCGGCACTCGGATCGATTCTCGTCGGACTTGCTACTCCAAC
>Ga0194124_10003704_pt1 | contig 15827 bp, 17 predicted proteins | sample TA2KigCas0mmetaG_FD_148605 | JGI IMG/M metagenome (GOLD analysis project Ga0194124, IMG submission 148605) | Freshwater microbial communities from Lake Tanganyika, Tanzania - TA2015031 Kigoma Deep Cast 0m | ecosystem: Environmental > Aquatic > Freshwater > Lake | place: Tanzania: Lake...
AAACAGATGCAAAAGTGATGATCATAAACCAAAAAGCAAATTTGGGTGCTCTTTCTGCGATTCCTCCCATTTGCCTGATGTCGTTTGTTCCTGTCCTACTCATTAATACCTCCGCAACCAGGAATAAACCTATGGACAGGATGCTGTGATTTATAATTTGAATCATACTTGCAGTTAATGCATTTTCAGAGTAAATCATTATTCCAGCTGCAATGAGTCCAAGGTGAGAAATTGAGGCATAGGCGAATATTTTTTTAATATCTGTTTGTTTTATGGCAATGATACCACCGTAGATGATACCGATAATCCCCAAGACAATTACAATCCAACGCATACATTCTAGACCCTCTGGGGCTAATGGGATCATCCATTTAATCATGCCAAAAAGTGCCATTTTCAGCATGAGTGCCGATAGAAGCATAGTGCCTGCCATTGGTGCAGTTGAGTATGTATTTGGTTGCCAGGTATGAAAGGGAAAAACAGGGATTTTAATAGCAAAAGCCAACATAAACCCAGCCATTATCCAAAAACCTTCTTTTTCTGTCAAGCGTGCAGCAATAAGATCAGCGTATGCGAAAGAATGTGCGTGCTGTTTTAACCAAATTAAAGACAACAGCATTGCCAATGAACCCAACATCGTATAGATGAAGAATTTTACAAGTGTGGTGTAATTTCCATGACCAAACCAATATAATATTAGGAAAATGGGAATCAATGTAAATTCCCAGAATATATAAAAAAGGACCCCGTCTCCTGCCAAGAAAACTCCAAATAGCCCGGTTTGCATAAAAAATGCTAATGCATGAAATAAATTCGATTGACTTAATTCCCTGTTGTAATTACTCAAGAAAATGAGTGGAAAAGAAAATGCTGTGAGTAACACCATTAACAATGATACGCCTTCATAATGCATGGTGAAGGTTAATCCAAAGGGTATATTCGAAGTGCATTTATAAATTTCAACAAAACTTCCCGGGACATATTCCATCAAATGTATACACGATATAGCCACAGGAGCAAAGCTTCCTATCAATCCAAAATAACGGACATTGTTTTTGGGGATTATAAAGGAAATTAACCCTAAGGCAAATGGTATAATTAGTAATTCCAAAACTTAAAATAATAAAGTGAATACCCAACAAATAGAATAACTCCTAGTATCATGAAGTAAAGATAATTCGACAGTAATCCTGTTTGAATTTTTCGTATTTGATTCCCCCCAGTCTGTATTCCCGAAGTTGCCCTTAATATCGAGTCATAAAGCAAATTATTTTCCACCATCAGCAATAATTTAGCAGAAATAAATTCAATAGGCTTCACAAATAACGCATTGTATAGTTCATCAACGAAGAGCTTATTATTCGACCATTTCGCCCATCCTCGAAACTGCTGTTCCTTTAAAATTGGATAGGTACTTTTTGAATATACCGAATAGGTCCAAAACATTATCAAAAGTGTCAAGATTGTTGTTCCAATCATTATACCGATCGCTGAGTCATCTGAAAGATGATGCGGTTCTAAAATAGATAAGCCTAAGGTAGTTTCATCTAGAAAATGATCCATCCAATGAGCGTTCTGGCCGGAGATGAACGACGGTAAATTCAATGCTCCTCCAACCACTGATAGAATTGCCAGTACAATCAGCGGTAGCGTCATTAGGGCACCGGACTCATGTAAATGTTTCTCGGTATGACTTACTCCTCTAAATGTACCATGGAAAACCAAGAAATACATCCTAAACATATAAGTAGTTGTCATTGCCGCAGCAAGAACCATTAACCCAAAAACAAGGGATCCGTGACCAAACGTCGCCGCAAAAATTTCATCTTTTGAAAAGAATCCAGACAAGAGTGGAAAGCCTGAAATAGCTAAGGTTCCAATCAAAAAAACCAGGTGCGTTATTGGCATGTACTTTTTCAAGCCACCCATTTTGGTGATGTCCTGTTCGTGATGATTGGCGTGGATGACACTTCCTGATCCAAGAAACAACAATGCTTTAAAAAAAGCATGAGTAGTCACATGAAAAAGCGCAACGGTATAGGCTCCCAATCCGAGTGCGACGAACATAAAACCTAATTGGGAAACTGTTGAATAGGCCAGCACCTTTTTAATATCATTTTGTTTCATGGCTATAAAAGCTGCGACGAGGGCAGTCGCTATACCAATAAATAGTATAATGTTTTGTGTAAACGGGGCGTGTTCAAACAAGAAATTTTTTCGGATTGTCAAGTAAATACCTGCTGTGACCATTGTTGCTGCGTGAATTAATGCAGACACCGGGGTCGGTCCAGCCATAGCGTCAGGTAGCCAAGTAAACAAGGGAATTTGAGCACTTTTACCAGTGGCAGCGAGGAACAAAGAAAGCGTAACCGATACCATAAAAACTGAGTCATTTTGGAATTCACCAAGGATAACCGAAAGACCTATTTCGTCATAATTTAAGGTTCCAAATTTTCCCAGAAGTAAAAAACAAGCCACCAATAATCCCAAATCTCCGATACGATTCATTATAAATGCTTTTCGGGCGGCTATGCTATTTTCAATTCCTTTTACTTTATCGGCATAATGGAACCCTATGAGAAGAAATGAACAAATACCAACACCTTCCCAGCCGAAAAATAACATCATGTAATTATCCCCAAGCACGAGAACAAGCATGGAGAAAATGAATAAATTTAAATATGTAAAAAACTTGTAAAATCCTTTATCACCATGCATATATCCAATGGAAAATATGTGAATGAGAGATCCTACACCGGTAATAATCATGGTCATCCAAAGGGAAAGACTGTCCAATTTGAATCCTGCATCTAATTTGAACGATTCCAGCTCTAGCATCGTAAAAGCATGAACATGGAGGGATTTATCAAAAGAAGAGAATAAACTTATCGCGATAATAAAAGGAACAGCAACCACTAAAGTTCCAATGGCTCCAACTAATTTCTCAGAAAGCCTTTTACCAACAACACCGTTAATGAACACACCAACCAATGGAAGTAATAAAATGAGGTATATCAATTGATCATTACTCATCTTAGTTTTTTAATTTTTTAAACATATCGACATCAATACTGCGCAAGTTACGAAATGCCATAAGAATTATAGATAATCCAACAGTAGCTTCTGCTGCAGCTACAACGATTATGAAAAACACAAATATATGGGCATCCCCCTGTCCGAAAAAGTTTGCGAAGGAAACCATGAGTAAGTTAACAGCATTCAACATGAGTTCAATACACATAAGCATAACGATCATGTTCTTTCGAATCATTAGTCCCACGGCTCCAATTGTAAAAAGAATAGGGCAGAGGAACAGGTAAAATTCTTTGGAAAATTCAGCATGTGAAATTAACGTGGGCATCATATCTCTTCGTTATTTTGTTTTTCTCGTTTTGCCAACAATACGGCACCCACCATAGCGGCTAAAAATAAGATGGATGAAACCTCAAAAGCCACTATATATTTGGAAAATAACAATTGACCTAGATTTTGAACAAGTCCTTCATTTTGAATTTCTGCGATTTGTTTTGACATTTCCCGAGGCATGGGTGGTAAAACAGATTCTGCCAATGCTGCCAACAATACCAACAGTAAAATACCTCCGGCAATTATTGCTGCCATTTGAGCGGCAAAAGGCATTCTTGGTTCACTCTCTTTGTTTAAATTTAGAAGCATTAGTACAAATAAGAAAAGTACCATGATGGCTCCAGCGTATACGATTATATTAACGATTGCCAAGAATTGAGCATTCATCAGGACCATGTGGCCAGAAATAAAAAAGAAAGTAATTACAAGGTACATGACACTTCTCACCGGATGTGAACTCAAAATAACCATTAGCGCTGACCCAATGGTCAAACCTCCTAGGATATATGAGATTAATTCGTAGGTCATATCTTTCCTCTTTTTCCTGTTCCTTGTCTTTTAGTGATGTCAATACGTTGGTCAACTTTCTCCACTAACATGTCTTTCCCGTAAATAAACTCTCCCCTTTCATATTCCGTCGGAACAATTCTATCCGTAAGAAATATAGCTTCTTTTGGACAGGCCTCTTCACACAAACCACAGAAAATACAGCGAAGCATATTTATTTCATATGTTTCTGCATATTTTTCTTCCCGATACAGATGTTCCTCTCCTTTTTTTCTTTCCTCCGCTATCATCGTGATTGCTTCGGCAGGACAAGCTACTGCGCAGAGCCCACAAGCCGTGCAATTTTCTCTTCCTTCTTCGTCGCGTTTAAGTACGTGCATACCTCGGTACACAGGAGCAAATACACGTTGCTCCTCTGGGTATTTGATGGTCTTTCTCCGTTTTAACATATGTTTCAACGTGACCATCATTCCGTTGATTATTGCGGGAAGATATAGCCTTTCCACAAACGTCATCGGTTTGTCGGAGACCACTTTTTTTCTATTTGATAAACTCTCCATACTGCCTTTTTAAAACCATCCTTCGTTGAATGCAATCACTACGCCGGTGATGAGCATGTTTATAATTGCAATTGGAATTAATGTTTTCCATCCTAAGTGCATTAATTGATCAAATCGAAATCTCGGTATTGTCCATCTTATCCACATGATCACGAAAATAAAAAAGAATATTTTTGCGAAAAATACGACAACGCATAATAATGCAAGTAAATTTCCACTGAAGGCATCCATGCCCGGAAAATTATAACCACCAAAGAAAAGAATAGCCATTAATGCAGAGGAGATAAACATTGCCACATATTCGGAAAACAAGAACAGTCCCAATTTCATGGAACTATATTCCGTGTGATAACCTCCGATAAGCTCCGACTCACATTCCGGAAGGTCAAATGGAGCCCTGTTGGTCTCTGCAAGTGAGCAAATGAAAAATACCAAAAAAGCAAGCGGTTGGTACCAGATGTTCCAATCCATTCCATGTTGTTTATGAACAATGTCGGTTAAACTTAAACTTCCTGACATCATAACGATTGTGATTAATGAAATTCCCATGGCCAATTCGTAAGATATCATCTGTGAAGAGGCACGAATAGCTCCAAACAATGAATACTTGTTATTTGATGCCCATCCGCCGATCATAATTCCGTATACGCCAATCGAAACCACGCCAAACATGTAGAGCACACCTACATTGAAATCTGTAACTTGAAGGCTAATGGTTCTTCCGAATAAAGTAATGTCTGGACCCCAAGGTATTATCGCCGAGGTTATTAGCGCTGTAAACATTGCGATTCCAGGTCCAATGATAAATAACCATTTGTCAGAGTTTTTTGGCGTAAAGTCTTCTTTCAAAAACATTTTAACACCATCTGCTATGGGCTGTAAAATACCAAAAGGACCTGCCCTATCAGGACCAACTCGATCCTGAATCCATGCAGCCAATTTTCGCTCGAAATAGGTTGAGTAAGCTGCGATACCAAGCGATATTAAAAATAATATCACAACGAGGACAAATTTTTCTATAATGAGTGCGTAGTCCATTTAGTTAATTCGCTTGATTTTGGTATTCATTTTAGTTTCATACTTCCCTTGGGATATAACAGAATGTCTATCAACTACTCTTGGACCGGTGATTGTCCATTTGCTAACATCTTTTTTTTCAAAGCGGCAATCATTGCATATCCATGCGGTTTTTCCATCGATGTCTTCAACCTCTCCGTATTGATCTTTCCGTGCTGTAACGCGGTATATTTCATTGCCAAACATCCACAGAACTGCTTTTCCGCTACACTGTGTGCATGTTCGTTCCCCTTCCATAGGTTTCAGGAACCACACGCGGCTTTTAAATCGAAAAGTTTTGTCTGTAAGGGCGCCAACTGGGCACACATCAATTACATTTCCCGAAAAATCATTATCAATTGCCTTTTCAATATAGGTCGAAATTTCAGCATGTTCACCTCGATTTATGATGCCATGACCACGCTGATCTGTTAATTGGTCAGCGGCATGCACACATCGGTAGCAAAGAATACACCTGTTCATGTGCAACTTGATTTTATCACCAATATCGATTGGGTCAAATGTTCGCCTGTCCTCTTCGTACCTCGTTTTTGCTTTACCGTGTTCGTATCCTAAGTCTTGCAAATGACATTCACCGGCTTGATCACAAATTGGACAATCTAATGGGTGATTGATCAAAAGAAATTCAACTACGCCAGCGCGATTTTCCCTAACGCGGTCACTTGTCTTGTTCCTAATAACCATACCGTCCGCCACTGGAGTCGAACAAGAAGCGACTAATTTCGGCATGGGTCGAGGATCTGCGGCTGAACCGGCAGCTACCTCTACCAGGCAGGTTCTACATTTACCTCCAGAGGACTCTAATTTGCTGTAATAACACATTGCAGGGGGAACTACTTCACCTCCAATTTTACGGGCTGCATTGAGAATACTTGTTCCTACCTCTACTTCAATTTCAACATCGTCTATCGTTACTTTTACCATGCTTAAACGGTTACAGGTTCTTTACTTAAACCATAATTTCTCAATAAGGCCTCTTCACGACTGGTAACATGCCATTCAAATTCTTCTCTGAAGTGTCGAATGGCAGCTGCAACGGGCCACGCTGCTGCGTCACCAAGAGGACAAATTGTATTTCCTTCTATTTTCTTGTTGATTTCGGCGAGTAAATCAATGTCTCGAATATTTCCATTGCCATGTTCAAGGCGATACAGAACTTTTTCCATCCATCCTGTTCCCTCTCTACACGGAGAGCATTGTCCGCAAGATTCGTGCGCATAGAATCTTGCAAAATTCCACGTGTTTCTGACGATGCATTGGTCTTCATCGAACACAATAAATCCACCTGAACCAAGCATCGATCCCGTGGCAAATCCCCCGTCAGCCAAACTTTCATAAGTCATTAATCGGTCTTCTCCCGAGGCTGTTTTTGTTACTAAATAATGAGGTAAAATAGGCACTGACGAGCCTCCAGGCACACAAGCTTTTAATTTTTTTCCATTGGCAATTCCCCGACAATATTCATCACCGTAAATAAATTCTTCCACAGAGACACCCAGCTCAATCTCATACACTCCCGGGCGCGCTACGTTTCCACACGCAGATATTAGTTTTGTTCCTGTGCTTCTACCGATTCCGATGGCGGCATACGAGTCCCCACCCTCGTTTACTATTGGTACAACCGCTGCTATACTTTCTACGTTGTTAACCACGGTTGGGCAACCCCACAATCCTTTCACTGCTGGAAATGGAGGTTTTATGCGTGGGTTTCCTCGTTTCCCCTCAAGTGATTCGATAAGTGCTGTCTCCTCTCCACAAATGTAGGCCCCTCCTCCGGGCAATACGCGTAAGTCTAAGTGGTAGCCTGAACCTTTTATATTTTTTCCTAAATATCCTTTATTGTAGGCTTCAGCTATTGCTTTTTCAAGGATTTGCAGAATCCACATGAATTCACCGCGGATATAAATAAACGATAAGTTTGCTCCCAACGCATAACTGGAGAGTATCATTCCTTCAATCAACAAATGAGGAATATGTTCCATGAGATATCGGTCTTTAAAAGTCCCCGGCTCAGACTCGTCAGCATTGCATACTAAATAACGAGGAATCCCTTCCGGTTTAGCTAAAAACGACCATTTCAAACCTGTAGGAAATCCAGCGCCACCTCTGCCACGTAGTCCCGATTTTTTTACTTCCTCGACCACGTCGTCAGGACTCATTGATTTCAAGGCCTTGTCCACCGCACGGTATCCACCATATTTTTGATAGATTTCGAAGGATTCAATTCCAGAGATATTAGCATTTTCGATGAGTAGCTTTCTTCCTTTCATGGCTGATAAGTTTCCAGGTTTCCGTTGCGCATTGCTTGTAACAAATCGTCTACTTTTTCTGGTGTTAAAAATTCATAGTTTTTGTACTGACATTGTAACATGGGGCCATAACCACAGGCACCCAAGCATTCCACAGTTTTTAATGTAAACATTTCGTCAGCGGTTGTTTCACCTACTTTGATATTCAATTTATTTTCGATGTGTTCAATTAATTTGTCACTTCCAACTAACATGCATGGCCCAGTACGACAAACTTCGAGAACGTATTTCCCAGTTTTATCTAGGTGAAACATCGTGTAAAATGTGGCAACTTCATATACCTCTATTGGTGTGATATCCAATACTTCTGCAACATAGTCCATCGTTTCTATACTCAACCAGCCGCCTAATTCGCTCTGTGCCATGTGAAGTACTTGAATGATTGCACTCTTGTGCTTCCCCTCTGGAAGGTTTGCCCTCAATTCTTTTATTCGAGTGAGTGAAGCGTCACTAAATTCCACTCGTTCACCTTTTCTTTTCGTAATATCTATATGCATTTTCATGTTATGCGTCTAATTCGCCTGCGATTATATTCATACTACTCAGTGTCAAAACAGCGTCACTTATGCTGGACCCCGTTATCATCTCAGGGTATGCCTGATAATAGATAAAACAAGGCCTTCTAAATTGGAGCCTGTACGGTGATCTCCCACCATCGCTTATGAGATAAAATCCAAGCTCACCATTTCCACCCTCAACACAGTGGTAAATCTCTCCTTCAGGAATTTCTGTTTCACCCATGACAATTTTGAAATGGTAAATCAATGCTTCCATGTTGTTGTATACATCCTCTTTCGGGGGAAGGTAGAAGTCTGGCACTTCTCCCTTGAAAGATCCCTCCGGTAAATTTTTGTAGGCCTGTTCAATTATTCTTACACTCTGACGAATTTCTTCTTGTCGAACCATGAACCTATCGTATGTGTCTCCATTAACTCCTACTGGAATTATGAAGTCAAAATCCTCATATGATGAGTAAGGTTTCATTGCGCGGATATCATAATCTATCCCGGTGGCTCTTAAATTAGGTCCAGAAAATGAATAATCAAGGGCACGTTGCGAAGATATCGGACCTGCGCCCTTCGTCCGATCCATAAATATTCTATTTCTTGCGAGTAGGGAATCAAATTCTTCAAATTCTTTTGGAAATGTCTTGAGAAACGATTTCAATTTAGCATGAAATTCTGGAGAAAAATCTCTTTCAAAACCACCGATTCTACCAATATTTGTGGTGAGTCGTGCTCCGCAAACCTCCTCATACAACTCGTAAATTTTTTCCCTTTGATTGAAAGGATAAAAGAAACTAGTTAATGCACCCGTATCCACTCCAACAACAGAATTACAGATGAGGTGGTCGGCAATTCTAGCTAATTCCATAATAATTACGCGCATGTATTCTACACGCTTGGGAATCTCTGCACCAATTAATTTCTCTACAGTCATGTGCCAGCCCATATTATTGATGGGTGAAGAACAATAATTTAATCTGTCCGTTATTGGTGCTATTTGGTTATAGGGCCTTCTCTCTGCTAGTTTTTCAAAAGCGCGGTGAATATAGCCAACCGTTTGCTCAGAAGAGAGAATTTTTTCTCCATCTACTTTAAGTATATTTTGAAAAATTCCATGTGTTGCGGGGTGAGTGGGTCCAAAATTAATAGTGGCTATGTCTCCATCGATAGTCTCTTTGGAATCAAAAAAACTTGGGGCTGTTTTTGTTTTATTTGTATTGGTAACTTTCATAGTTTAAAATCTTCCAAAGAATCGATCATCTTTATCCTCTCTTGTTTCATCCTCCAAATGATATTCTTTTAGCATGGGGAAGTAGGCCATAGATTCCTCATTTAAAATTCTCTTTAAATTGGGGTGCTTATTAAATTTAACTCCAAAAAAATCATAAGTTTCTCTTTCTAACCAATTAGCGCCGGTAAACAAGTCAGTTATGGAATCAATTTCAGGACTCTCGATGGAGAGATTGGCTTTAACCCGAATCCGTTGGTTGTGTTTCCAACTGTGGAGGTGATAAACCATACATAATTCTGCATTCGGTCTATCTGGATAATGCACTGCTCCTAACAAGGTGAGGTAGTTGAAGCAAAGCGCGTCGTTTGTTTTTAGAAATTGAATGCATTCGTGAATTTCTTGAGCAGGTAAAACAACTGACGGTTCGTCTGCACTGTAGTTAAATTCCACACTTGGAAATTTTTCTGTTAAAGCATTTTCCAAAGTGATTTTCAGTGAATCATTCATCATCTTGAATATCAATATTATAATTCTTCATCAAGTGCTTATACTCGTCATTGTATCGTCTTCGAAGAGACTCTGTTTTCACCAACTCATGAATCTTCATTACACCATCAATAATTTGTTCTGGTCTGGGAGGACAGCCCGGAACGTATACATCAACAGGAATAATTCTGTCGATGCCTTGTAGTACGCTGTATGTATCAAAAATACCACCTGATGATGCACAAGCTCCAACCGATAAAACCCATTTAGGCTCGGACATTTGCTCGTAAACTTGTTTTAGTACCGGTCCTAATTTTTTTGAAATTGTCCCTGCTACGATTAGCAAATCAGCTTGCCTGGGCGAAAAGGACATTCTCTCCATTCCAAAACGTGACAAGTCATAACTACTTCCCATCGTGGCCATGAATTCGATTCCACAACACGAGGTTGCAAAAGGCAAAGGCCATACAGAGTTTGCTCTTGCCAGTCCTATGGCTTTATCCAAAGTAGTCAATTGATAACCTTCCCCGTTTATTGCCTCTAAATTTTCTATTTTTCCCATTCTAGAGCTCCTTTTTTGTATACATAAAGAAATCCAATTAAAAAGAACATTACAAATAGTATAACAGCCAGAAGCCCCTCAAGTTCTAACTGATAAAAATTAACGGCATAAGGATAAAAGAAAATTACCTCGACATCAAAAAGAACAAATAAGATTGCGGTCATAAAATACCGAATCGATACAGGAAAACGCGCATTTCCATCCGAAGCTATTCCACACTCAAAATTTTCCTCCTTGTTTTTTGATTTGATTCGAGGTGTTAGGATATGCGTTACGAATAAAGTGAAGACGACGAATCCTCCCGCAACCAGAAACTGAATGATTAGGGGAAAATAATCTTTACTTGTTGACACCGCTTCCATAAGTTAAATAATTCTTTATGAAACATTTACAAAATCAGAGGACTAAAGCGAGTTCTCTATATGCTAAATTCAGTAGCAAATTTACATTCTTAGTTTCATTTATCAATCACTTTTTTTAGAAAATTCAATTCAAAAGCAGAAGTTATTTGCTTTTAATTTGAAGCCATCAATCGCTATCTAAAACAAAATGACCGTCTTTGGACGGTCATTTCTATTTGGACATTTCGAGCTATCCGAACGAAATCGGGAAGAACGAAATGGAAAAGGGCACGGAGGCCCTTATATTCTTACATCATACCTGGCATTCCTCCACCCATTCCTCCCATGGCTGCAGCGGCAGCACCTGACTCTTCAGGTTGATCGGCAATCACGCATTCAGTGGTTAGTAGCATTGATGCTATTGAAGCTGCATTTTCAACTGCGATGCGCGTCACTTTAGTTGGGTCAATAACACCTGCTTTGTATAGTTTCTCATATGTTTCAGTTCGTGCATTGTATCCAAAGTCATCCTTTCCTTCTTTGACTTTTTGAACAATAACTGCTCCCTCACCACCTGCATTTTCAATGATTTGACGGAGCGGTTCCTCTACAGCTCTTTTCACAATTAGAATACCAGTTTCTTCATCTTCATTTTCACCCTTGAGTTTGTCTAGCGTTTCTATGGCCCTAATCAAAGCTACACCGCCACCTGGAACAATGCCCTCCTCCACTGCAGCGCGCGTAGCTGCAAGGGCATCATCAACGCGGTCTTTTTTCTCTTTCATTTCTACTTCAGTAGCAGCGCCAACATATAAAACCGCTACTCCCCCGGCTAATTTCGCCAAACGCTCTTGTAGTTTTTCACGATCGTAATCTGAGCTTGTTGTTTCAATTTGCGCTTTTATCTGCTGAACTCGAGAAGAAATATCCTCTTTTTTACCTTTTCCGTTTATGATGGTAGTATTGTCTTTATCGATTTCTATCTTTGTAGCAGATCCAAGCATATCCATAGTGACGTTTTCCAGGGTCATTCCCCTGTCTTCTGAGATAACCATTCCTCCGGTAAGAATTGCAATATCCTCCAACATTGCTTTTCGTCTATCGCCGAATCCAGGAGCTTTAACGGCAGCAACTTTTAGGGAGCCCCTGAGTCTGTTTACAACCAAGGTTCCCAGAGCTTCTCCATCAACATCCTCTGCAATTATTAATAATCCTTTACCTGCTTGAACAACGGGTTCTAAAATTGGAAGGAGTTCTTTCATACTAGAAATTTTCTTCTCTGAAATGAGGATCAATGGATTTTCCATTTCCGTAACCATTTTCTCGGCATTGGTAACAAAGTATGGAGATAAGTACCCTCTGTCGAATTGCATACCCTCAACAGTTTTCACCTCGGTTTCTGTACCTTTAGCCTCTTCAACGGTGATTACTCCGTCATTTCCAACTACTTTCATTGCTTCAGCAATCAATGATCCTATTGTTTCGTCATTGTTCGCGGAGATAGAAGCAATTTGTTTTATTTTGGAATTATCCGAACCAACTTCTTTACTCAATTTTTTTAAATTCTTGACAACCTCAGCAACGGCTTTGTCTATGCCTCTTTTCAGATCCATTGGATTCGCTCCGGCTGCAACATTTTTTAGACCTCCATGGATAATTGATTGAGCCAAAACTGTTGCCGTTGTGGTTCCGTCACCTGCAATATCTGCAGTTTTTGACGCTACTTCTTTCACCATCTGGGCGCCCATATTTTCAAAGGCATCTTTCAATTCGATTTCTTTGGCAACGGTAACGCCATCTTTTGTCACTTGCGGTGAACCAAATTTTTTACCAATAACAACATTGCGCCCCTTCGGACCCAATGTCACTTTAACTGCATTTGCCAAAGCATCTACACCTCTTTTAAGCTTCTCTCTTGCTTCAACATCAAAATAAATATCTTTTGCCATTTTTATTATTTTTAAAATTATTAAAACAGTCCGTAAATATCAGACTCTCGCATTATTAAATAGGTTGAACCATCTATTTTTATTTCAGTTCCTGAGTATTGACCGTACAGAACAATATCGCCTTTTTTTACAGTCATGGGTTCATCTTTTTTACCCGAACCAGCTGCTACAACAGTTCCTTTCAATGGTTTTTCTTTTGCCGTATCGGGAATAATAATTCCACTTACAGTTTTTTGTTCTACTGGCGATGGTTCTATCAAAACTCTATCTGCCAAAGGTTTGAATTTAATTGACATTACTATTTAGGTATTTAAAATTTAAAACGCTTAGCCCATTTTTATGCCATGTGATGAAAATAGGACAATTTTACCTTTTTTGGTAAGTGATTGAATAAAAATGTCAGAAATTTTGACATGTCTACTTTGAACAACCTTTCAAGGTTTTTGAGAAGGATTACCCGGAGGCACTTCCGTATCTGGTTTATTTTGTTGTTGTGGTTCAACCACAGGTTTCTCTTGACTAATCGTAGACAATATACTTGCTATAACAATTATCCCTGCCAAAGACCATGTCAGTTTTTCAATAAATTCAGTAGTTTTTTGAACTCCACCTAATTGATTTGCAGCACCAAAATCCGAACTTAAACCACCGCCTTTTGAATTTTGAACATAAACGACCAATATCAATAGTATACTGGCTAAAATGGTTAATATTGATAAAATAAACTCCATAAGTTATTTGATTTTCTTTTTAATTTCTTTGATTTGGAGTGCAAAGTAAGTCTTTTTTTTTGGATAAATCAAACATAATTGCTCATAAACGTAAATTGCTTTTGGAAAATTTCCTTGAAGTTTAAAAATCTCAGCTAATGTTTCACTCACGGGCATTTTCTGTTCATCCAGGCTCTCTTTTGCTTTTTTAATCGGGGAGTAAAATTCTTTTTTTGGTCTTTCAATAGTTTCGAAGGTTGGATTTTCAATTTCGTCGTGCGCTGAGATCTCTATATTTTTTGGAAAATTTAACCATTGGTTAAAAGAAAACTCCTGATCTGCTAAATCTTTTTCATTTATCTCGATCAGGTTGTTTTTTAAAATTGGTGTTTTTTCAGTGGTTTTGAATTCTTCTTCTTGGTTTGAATGAGCCGCTTCATGTTTCTTCTTTTGCTCAAGTTGAGCAATATGGTTTTCATTTTCAATGATATAACCGGTTTGCGCAGCACTTGCCTGAATTAATATTTCTACCTCGTCAATAGGTTGATTTTGAGTTTCTGCCTCTTGACTTGTTTGATCCAAAATATTGGTAGGTTCATCTGTTTGGGTCAGCTCGCTTGTCAATTCAGTAAGGGCTTCATCTTCCGAAATTTTATTTTCATCCGATGAGCCTCCCCGAATTACACGAAGCTGAGATTCAATCGGTTCTAAATTCTCCACTGCACTCTTCTCCTTATCGTACCCATTTACTAAATCGAATAAAACAGACCTGTCGGTAATGCGAATGGCTAATCGATTAAGTTCTTCCTGAAACCTTAAATCTCCTTTAAGGAATAATGATTCAAGATACAACAGAGCCAAGGAGCTTGAGAATGGGAAATATGCAACGACTTCACGAAGTTCATCGGGGTTGACCTGCAGCAGTTCAGTTTTATCAACAATTAATTTCTGTATTTTCTGCTTTGCAATCATTTACCAATTTCCTAATAATTTATTTACCAGATCTTGTGCGAGTTGAGAATTAATATCTTCAAGAAGCTGATTTTCTACGGATACTAAATTTGTGGACGCACTAAAGTCTGCAAAGCGAGTCGCACTTAAGTTCATTATATCTTCTTTCGGGCTGCTTGTATTTATGGTAAATTGAACGCTGATTGTTAATCTATTTTGAACAGCGTTGTTGTTGTTTTGAATGGCAATTGGTAAAACTTGATAATTTGTAATCACGCCCTCAATAAAAATTTCTCCAGCTCCTGTGGTTGTGTTGAGTGAAAGCCGCGTATTATTTTGCAGAGCATCTTTGACATATTCTGTCAAATTTGCGTTGTAACTCAAAGGACAATTTGGGGCGGTAGATTCGAAAGTTTTAACAGAAAATGTTTTCCATTCCTCTGGTGTCGATCCTTTATCCTTAAGTGAAATGCTCATTGATTTACATCCTAGGATTGAAATCAGTAGTAAAATCATATAGCATTTTTTCATTTCACAAAAACCCTAAGTTAAACTCTTTTATCTTTCTGTAGAGTGTTCGTTCTGAAATTCCAAGTTCAGCGGCCGCATATTTTCTTTTCCCTCTGTGTTTCTCGAGTGCTTTTTTAATAAACTCTTTTTCCCTATCCTCTAAGCTTAATGACTCTTCGTATTCTTCATGATGCTCAAACTTGTCCACTTGATTGGCTAAATTTACTCTCTGATCCAATGGAGCTGGCAATGCGCGACCGGAGTCAATAGAAGCGAGATTACCTGATTGAACTTCACCGTAAAACCTATTTAGAACCTCAGTTTGATCTGCATTAAGTTGAACACCAATTCCTTGAGTCAGAACCTCTAGCACTAATTTTTTTAAATCAGTCAGGTCTTTTTTCATATCAAATAGGAACTTGTACATTAATTCCCGTTCTGAAAAATTTTCGGCATTTGCTTGTGTTTGGAGAATTGGTACCTTCTCTGTCGGTTTCGGCAGATAAGATGCCAGTATAAATTCATCAATTTCTCGTGAAGTTTCGATAACGGATAATTGCTCTACAAGATTTTTCAGTTGTCGAATATTACCAGGCCAACTGTATTGAGCTAAGAGGACGACCGCATTTTCTGTTAATTTGACCGCTGGCATTCTATATTTCTCAGCACAATCGTGCGAGAATTTTCTAAAAAGTAGGTGAATATCTTCTTGTCTGTTTCTGAGAGAGGGGAGTTGAATTGGAACCGTATTAAGTCTGTAAT
>Ga0194124_10003708_pt1 | contig 15821 bp, 11 predicted proteins | sample TA2KigCas0mmetaG_FD_148605 | JGI IMG/M metagenome (GOLD analysis project Ga0194124, IMG submission 148605) | Freshwater microbial communities from Lake Tanganyika, Tanzania - TA2015031 Kigoma Deep Cast 0m | ecosystem: Environmental > Aquatic > Freshwater > Lake | place: Tanzania: Lake...
GTGCTGGCGAGCTGCTGCCACGAGGGTGGATGGCAACCGCAGAGGACCGATGCCTGCTTTCTCTGACAACGCCCGCCGCGATGGCGATGGCCGTTACCGCTTCCGCCGGGGGCGCTCCGTCGACCCCCACGAAGACCTGCATCCGGAGATGGGCGAGCAGGCTGTTGAGGTGGGCGCGGATGTTCCCAGCACCATTGATGAGCTAATCGCCATGCAGCAGGGTGATCAGAACGAAGCGCACCTACCCAGCAAGCCCGAGAAGCCCGAGCGGCTCACGGCCAAGGTGCGCAGGGTGCTTGATCTCATCGAAGAACTGGAGACCACCGCGGCGGAAGACCAGCAGATCGCCTTGTCGATCGTGCGTCAGCTTGAGGATTACCACGACGACATCGTTGCCAAGATGCAGGAGGACACCGACGCCAAGCACCGCCAGATCGTGGCCTGGGCCGTCGACGCTGATCGCCTGATGCAAACCCGCTTCCTCCTTGCAAGCGTGGACCTGGACTGATGACGGTTAACGCACCACGCCGGATCACCCCCACTCAGCTGGCCCTGTTCAGCCGCAGCCCGCTGATCGGTGCCTGGTGGGAAGAGCTCCACCAGCGCGACGCCGCCAGAGCTCCCCGACCCGCCACCGACGCTCTGGATGACCTTCTGTTCAAGTCAGGCCATCGGCACGAGGAACTGCTGATCGAGCGCCTTGAAGCGGATGGCCACCGTGTCGCCAGCCTTGATGGTGGCGTCCGGGATGAGGACTACGTCCGCACCCAGGAGGCCATGCGCCAGGGGTATGCCTATATCCACCAGGCGTCGCTGTGCAATGACGAACTGCGGGGCTCGGCGGATCTGCTCGAGCGCATCGACATTCCATCGCGGTTGGGTAGCTGGAGCTACATCCCGATCGAGTGCAAGCTCTCGAGTCACTCCAAGCCGATCTATCTGGTGCAGGCCTGCGCCTACTGCGAGCTGCTGGAGCCCCTGCTTGGCCATAGGCCTGATCGCTTCCGGCTTTATCTGGGCGGCAGACGGTTTGAGGCTGCACCAGATGGCTACCGCACCGATGACTTCTGGGCCTGGTACCAGCAGTTGCGGCAGCGGCATCGGGCCTTCATGGCGAGCTTTGATTTTGAGGTTCCACCTCTTGATGCCCCCGGTGATCACGGCGGCTGGCAGCCGCTGATCGAGGAACGCCTGGAGCAGCAGCGAGACCTCACGCTGGTGGCCGGTATGCGTCAGAGCCAGCGCCTCAAGCTGCGCTCAGCCGGGATCACCACCATCGATGAGCTCGCCGCTGCATCTGCAGAACAAGCCATTGCCGGGCTGGATCCGGCGATTCGGGTGCGGCTGCAGGAGCAGGCCCGCATTCAGACCGCACCGCCCCAGGCCGATGGGCGCCCTGCTGTCGTGATCCGCCCTCTGCAACAGCAGGCCAAAGGCCTTGCCCTGTTGCCTAGGCCGGATGCCGGCGACATCTGGTTCGACATGGAGGGCTATCCCGATCCCCTCAGCGGCAGCAAGCTCGAATACCTCTTCGGGGCCTGCTACCGCGACCCCAATTGCGATCGCCAGTTCATGGCCTGGTGGGCCCACGACGAGGAGGAAGAGCGCGACGCCTTCGATGGATTCATGCAGTGGGTGCAGCAGCGCCGCGAGCTGTATCCCGATCTGCACGTCTATCACTACGCCAGTTACGAGAAAACGGCGCTGGGGAACCTCGCTTCACGCCATCAGCTCCATCAGCCGCTCTGGGATCAATGGCTTCGCGAGGAGCTGTTCGTGGACCTCTACCCGATCGTCCGCCATGGTCTGCTGCTCGGAGCTCCGAGCTACTCCATCAAGAAGGTGGAGGGCCTCTACCTCCGTGGAGCACGCCAGGAGGAGGTCACAACCGCTGCTGATTCGGTGGTGCAATACGCCGAATGGATCAAGTCGAAGGAGCCTTGCCAGCCCGGCCGCGGCAAGGGACAGAGCGCACGCCTGCAGGACCTGGAGGACTACAACCGCAAAGACTGCGAATCGACTGAGGAGCTGCACGCCTACCTTCTGCAGCTGCCGATCTGGCAGGAGCTCTCCTATCGCCCGAACCGCTGGGATGGGAGCGCTGCCTTACCCGAAGACAACAAGGCTGCTGCATTCGAGCGGGATCTGGAGCTGGCCGCCCGTTGCCTGCGCGAGGAAATCCCGGCGAAGCTCGACGATCCGCTGGCCATCGGACCCCGCGGCCTCAGCTGGACACACCAGAAGCTGCTGGCCCAGCTGGTCGACTTCCAGGAGCGCGAGGGGAAGGTGGAGTGGTGGGAGTTCTTCAACCGCATCAATGGCATGAGCGCGGAAGAGCGCCATGACGACACCGAGGTGATTGCGGCAGCGGTGCGTGATGGCGCGCCTGAACAGCTCACCAGCCAGAGCCGTGGCTACCGCTACCGCTTCTCCGCCCAACAGCCCCTCAAGCTGGCGGCCAAGCCTGGTCAGCAGCTGCGCTTTGCGATGGCACCGCTGCTCTTGCAAGCCAGCGGCGCGCTGACCACCCAGGACATCGTGCGCCGCGTCGATGGCAAGGCCTTCGATGTGGATGGCGTGTTGGATGCCGACGACCCCTGCGTCGTGACCCTGAAACTGAGCGGTCGCAAGTTGCAGGAGCTGCAGAGCCTCGGCCATGCCGATCTGCCGGACATCTGCGATCTGATCCCCCTGCCCAAGCAGATCTACAAACGTATGCTCCCGGATCTGGTGCGCCAGGCCCAGACCTGGGTGAACGGGCGACAGCCTTTGCCGGCGGCCATGCAGCACCTGCTGGGTGAACGGGCGACAGCCTTTGCCGGCGGCCATGCAGCACCTGCTGGAACGTCGAGCGATTCCGGCGCTAAGGGACCTCAATGCCTCGATCCGCCTGCAACCGCAGACAACGGCCACCCAGTTGGCTGCCTTTCTTGGCTCAGCGGATGGCCTGGCGCTGTCACTGCAGGGGCCGCCGGGAACCGGCAAGACCACCGTGACCGGAGAGTTGATCGCCCGCCTGGTGCAACAGGGGCAACGGGTGGCCGTCAGCTCCCAGGGCCATGAAGCGATCAACAACCTGCTCAAGCGCACCCAGAGCCAGATCGAGCAGCTTGGCGGCCCGGGGCTGGTGGTGAAACTCTCCAGCAGCACCAGCGAGATGAATGATCAGCGCTCCCTCCACGGCTGCGCCGTGCAGGCCCTGCGCGAGTCGGCGATCAGACAGGAGCCCGACGTGCTCGGCGCCACCGTGTTCAGCCTGGTGAAGGAGAGCCATGCCGACGCTCCTTTTGACCTGCTGGTGATTGATGAGGCCGGCCAGGTGTCGCTCAGCAACCTGCTGTACATGAGTCAATGCGCCCGCAACATCCTGTTGGTGGGTGATCAACAGCAGCTCTCCCAGCCGAACCGCGCCAAGCACCCCGGTGACAGCGGCCTCAGCTGCCTGGACTATGGGATGGACGGCCAGCCGGTCGTGCCGCCCGAGCGCGGCGTGTTTCTCGCCACCAGCTGGCGGATGCCGCCTGTGCTCACGGATCTGGTGTCGCAGCTCTTCTATCAGGGCGAGCTGCAGGGCAGCGCTGAGAATGCCGCCAACCGGGTGCTCTGGGATGGCCTCGAGCAGGGGCTGCTGTTTCAACCGGTGGAGCATGAGGGCAACGGCAGCGCCAGCGACGAGGAGGGGGAGGCCATTGCTGCCCTGGTCGAGCGCCTGCTCGAACGCCCTTACGCGCGCATGCGCTTTCGGGATGGGGTGTTGGTGTGCGAGGAGCACACACTCACACCGAACGACATCCTGATCACCGCTCCGTACAACCTGCAGGTGAACCGTCTGCAGCGCCGCCTGGGAGACCTGGCCCGGGTCGGCACCGTGGATCGCTTTCAGGGTCAGGAGGCGCCGGTGGCCATTCACTCGCTGACAGCCAGTGATGGCGACAGTGCGCCCCGTGGCCTGTCGTTCGTGCTCGATCCGAACCGGCTCAACGTGGCCATCAGCCGGGCCCAGTGCCTCTGCATCGTGGTGGGCTCGCCTCGGCTGGCGACGGACATCAGCAGCTCCGTGGACGGCGTGCGCCAGCTCAACCGGCTGTGCCGGCTCATGGCGGCAGACTGCAAGGCTCTGCCCATGGAGGTGAGCGCATGACCCGCTTGATCCACACGGCCGACTGGCAGATCGGCAAGTCGTACCGGCAGGTGGGCGATGAGCAGAAGCGCTTTCGCCTGCAGCAGGAGCGGCTGAGCGCCATGAGCGCCATCGGCCGGATCCGCGATGCCGCCCGCATCCAGGCGGCCCAGTTCGTGGTCGTGGCAGGGGATCTCTTCGATTCACCAACGCCGCCCACCACAGCAGTGCTTGAGGTGCTGGAAGCCATCGGTGAGATGGAGATCCCCGTGCTGGTGATCCCCGGTAACCACGACCACGGTGCCCCAGGGACGGTGTGGCACCGCGACGACTTCCAGCGCCATCAGCGCCAGATGGCCCCGAACCTGCAGCTGCTGCTGGAACGCCAGCCCGTGGAGCTGGAGCAGGCGGTGGTGCTGCCCTGCCCGCTGCTGCGCAACCAGGACTCCGCCGATCCCACCCTCTGGCTGCGCGGCCTCGACTGGAGCGCTCTGCCGCAGCAGAAGCCGCGCCTCGTGCTGGCCCATGGCGGTGTGCATGGCTTCAGCGGCCGCGACTACAGCATCGATGAAGAGGCCCAGGCCGGTGCCAACAACCTGATCGATCTCGACGCCCTGCCGGCCCGCGAGATCGACTACATCGCCCTGGGCGATTGGCACAACCTCAAGCAGGTGTCGGAGTGCGCCTGGTACTCCGGCACCCCCGAGCCCGATCAGTTCGATCAGGGGGAAGACAACCAGCGCGGCCAGGTGCTGCAGGTGGAGCTGGAGCGGAGCGCCGCTCCCCAGGTACAGATCGTGCCCACCGGCCGCATCAGGTGGCACAACATCCGCTTCCGCTTCAACAGCGATGCGGATCTCGATCGTTTCGAGCGGCAGGTGGAGGAGCTCACCGCAGGGCGTGTCGCCCGTGATCTGCTGCGGGTTGAGGTGAGCGGCAGCCTCAGCCTGGCCGGTCACCAGCGCTACGACCAGCTCGTCAGCGACCTGGAGAACCGGCTCCTGCGCCTGCGGCTGAAAGGCGAGTGTCAGCAGGCGCCGGAAGCCGCGGAGCTCGAGCAGCTCACCGGTCGGATGGAGGACCCCCTGATCGCCCGTGTGGCTGAGCAGCTGCAGCACCGGCTGCAGCGCGATGACGACCCCGAATCTGAGCAGGCCGCCATCGCCCGGGCGGCGCTCTGTGAACTCTTCCGCTTCACTACCCGCTGACAGCCATGCGCCTTCTTCACTGCCAACTGCAGAACGTGAGGCTGCATGGGGATCTCAGCCTCGACTTCTCGCCCCGCATCACCCTGATCGGCGGCGCCAATGAGAGCGGCAAGAGCACCCTGGTGGAAGCATTGCACCGCGCCCTCTTTCTCAAGGCCTCGGCCACAGGTGCGCCCGTGGAAGCGCTGCAGTCGCGGCTGCATCTCGGGCAGCCCGTGGTGTCCCTCGCCTTCGAGGCCAAGGGGGATACCTGGACGCTGCGCAAGCGCTTCAGCGGTACCTCCGGCCAGGTGAGCCTGCTCTCTGAGGCCAGTGGACAACAGCTCAGTGGCCCGGTGGCGGAGGAGGTGCTGGCTGAACTCGTGGGTGTGAAGGAAACCGTTGGCAGTAAACAGGCCACCACGATCCTGCCCACCCGCTGGGCCCATCTCTGGGTGATGCAGGGCGCCGCCGGCGACAACCTGCTCGAGGCCGGAAAGGCCAGTTACGACTTCGATGCGCTACTGGCCCAGCTGGAGCAGAGCGGCGGGGCTGTGGTGCAACAGTCCGCCCACGATCAACGCGTGGCCCAGCGCGTTGATACCGCGCTGGAGGAGAACTTCACCACCCGTGGAGTGAAGAAGAATTCGCCGCTCTGGCAGCGCCAGGAAGAGCTGGAGAATGCCGAGCTGGCCATGAATCAGGCTCTGGCACGGCTCGCCGACTACGAAGACGCCAGCGCTGAGCTCGCCGAGATCGGCGAACAGCTCGAGCAACTGCAGGGAAGGGACCTGCCGGCGCTGGAGGAACGCCGGCGTCTGATCAGCCAGGGGGCCGAGGCCTCGAGCCGCTTGGAGGCGGCCGTTCAGTTGGCCGCCCAGGCATTGGAACCGCTGCGCCTGCGCCATGAGACCGCCCAGAACCAGCTGCAGCAATTTGATGCGTTGGCCACTGAGCTCAGTGAACGCGAGCAGCAGCTGCAACAGCTGCAGGGCAGTCAGCAGGGAGCCGATGCCCGTGAGCTGGCCCTCGCCACAACGCTTGAGGAACGGCGCACCAGCAGGGCTGCACTGGCCTCCCAGAAACTCACTCTTGAGCAGCGCCATCAATTGGTTCAACTGCTGCTGGAGCATGCCCGCACCCAGGAGGCCCAGCAGCGGCTGGCCAAGGAGCTCGAACAACTCCAGCAGGGCCATGCCAGGCGCCGGGAGCTGGAGCAGCAACTGGCGGCACTGCCTCCCCTCAGTCGCGCTGACGTGCAACAGCTGCGCGACCTGCAGCAGCAGAGCCGTGATGCCCGTACAAGACAGCAGGCCATGGCCGCTGGGGTGCGGTTGCTGCGCAGCGACCAGCCCGTCCGCATCAATGGTGAACTGCTGCAAAGCGGTGACCAGCGTCAGCTGAGTTCCACCTTTGAGCTGCAGGTGGGCGAGGGGGTCGCCCTGGAAATCACACCTGGAGGTGGCAAGGCCTTAGGGGATCTGGAGTCGGCCTGCATCGCGGCGGAGCAATCGTTTGACGAACGGCTCAGTGAACTCGCGGTGAACTCGGTTGAGGCCGCTGAGCAGGCGGCCGACCAACGATCAACCCTGGAGCAGCAGCTCTCGGCCCAAGCCGCCACACCACTGTCGGACTTGCAGGCACTTGAGCTGGACCAGGACAACCTGGCGCAACAGCTGAGCCAGTTGGAGCCGCAGCTGGATGCCCTGCGCGAGTGCCGGCAGCTGCTGGAGCAGGAGCAGGCTCTGCCTATCGGTGCGGCTGAGCTGCAGACCCTGCATCAGCAACTGAGCCAGACCCTCAGTCACACCACGGCTGCCTACCGGCAGGCGGAAGTGGATCTGGATGCCGCCCAGGCCGCACTGCAGGAGTTTCAGCAAGCACGGCTCAGCGAAACCAGCCAGCTGCAGATCCTGCAGGCCGAATGCAGCGATCGGCGCAGCCGGCTCGAGGCACTGCAGCAAAGCCATGGCAGCCGTGATGGCCTGGCCGCCCAGCTCACAACGTTGGCCCTGGAACGGCAGCAGGCGGAGGGGGAGCTGCAGCGGCTGCAGACCGAACGCGCCGCACTCGGCAGTGGAGACAACGAGCAGGAGCTCAGTGCCCTGCAGGAGCAGCTGGAAGCGCTGCAACGTCAGATCGAACAACTCATTGATCAGCGTGGCGCCGCCAAGCAGCGCTGCGACAGCATCAGCAATGAGGATCCCTATGCCGCCGCCGAGCAGGCCAGGGCCCTGCTGGAGGCAGCCCATGGCGATCACAAGAGCCTCAAGCGGCTCACGGAAGCCCACAAGCTCCTGCAGCAACTGTTTCTGGAAGCCCAGGCCGATCTCTCCAGCCGCTACAGCGAACCGCTGGCCCAGGCCATCGGCAGCTATCTGGGGCCATTGATTTCCGACGGTCCCGTAGCCCAGCTCAATTACGACCAGAGCAAGGGGTTTGGCGGACTGCGGCTGCGGCGCGGCCAGGAGTTCTATGCCTTCGAGCAGCTCAGCGGTGGCATGCGCGAGCAGCTCGCAGCCGCCCTGCGGCTGTCGATGGCCGATGTGCTGAAAGGCAGCCATGACGGTTGTCTGCCCCTGGTGTTTGACGATGCCTTCACCAACTCGGACCCTGAACGGGTGGACCTGGTGAAAGGGATGCTGGGTACCGCCGTGGATCGGGGGCTGCAGGTGATCCTGCTCACTTGCGATCCGGCCGCCTATGGCGGTTTTGCTGATCAGGTGGTGGAGCTGGGGAGCTGATCGCCAGAGGCATCGCCTGGCGGGTTTCCTAACCTCGGTGGATCAGGGCCTGAGCCATGGTGCCCAAGCACAGTCTCTTCCAGCGCCTCCAACACCTGGGTCAGGCCGGCAGCGCCGAACGCCAGGCTGCTCGGCAGAAGCGGCAGCAGCACAGCAGCGGCGAGATCCTGCAGACCTTTCTCGCCTACAAGCTCGATCAGGCTGCCGAGAAGATGGCCCTCGGCATCGCCATCGGTGATCCGCTCACCCTGCGCCATGAACCGGACAACCCGTGGGACGCCAACGCCGTCAAGGTGTTCTGGCGGGAGCAGTGGATCGGCTACATCCCCAAGGACATGGCAGCCCTGATTGCTGCTGAAGTGCCGGAGGCAGGTAGTGGACTGGAGGCGGTTGTCACCGGATTGACCACCACCTCGCAGCGCGATGCCTTTCGGCTGCAGATCTCCATCCCGATCCGTCGTGCCAGCCGCCGCCTGCGAGGGCTGGGGGTCACCAGTGCTTTCGCCTGGGATTTCGATCGCACCAGCGCCGGGGACAAGCTGCGGCTGGTGATCAACTGCACCGAAACCGCCCTGCGTGAACTGCAGGAGCTGCTCAGCGCCAGCTACGACGTGAGCAAGTGCGGGTACAGCTATTACCCCACCCAGGACGGACGCCATTACCCCTGGTATCTCAGCCTGACCGACAGCAGCGGCAAGGCTCCGGATGATCCCGCCAGGGTGGAGCAGCTGATCCGTTCACTGTTCGGCGTACCGAGCGAATCCACGCGGGTTCGCGAGCGGCAGACGCGACTCCGGGAACTGGAGGAGCAGCAGGAGCAGATCAGCCGGCGCCTGGAGGCGAGCCGCTCAGAAGAGCGGCGGCTGCGGCGGGAGTTCGAATTCAACAAAGCAGCCTGGGAACGGCGTACGGAAAAGGCCCAGGAACAGGGCGAGCAGGCCATGGAGCTGGCCTCCAGCGTCGAGGGCGAACTCAAGCAGCAGCTGGATCTGCGGGATCAGGAACTGCAGCTGGTACTGGCGGAGAATCAGGCCCTCGAGGACCAGCTGGCCCAGACTGGCAATCAGCTCGATGCTCTTCAGCTTCAGCTGGACTACCTGCAGCAGGTCGGCTTTGTTGCCGGCTCAGGTGATGGCCCATCACCATGGAGTGGTGCTGCTTCCGGCGCATCTGAACAGGAGCTGAGCGAGAGGCTGTTCAATAGCCTCCGTGCGCTGGCAGCGAAAGAGCGCCTTAAACCGAGGCAGTGCCTGCAGCTGGTGAGCGAGGAGCTCTGCCCGGGCCATCTGCTTGTTCTTGAGAGTGCCTGGAACTCCGCGGACCAGGCCAAGGGGTTTGAACACGGCGGACAGCTGTTCGAGCTGCTCTGGGTGTTGGCTACCGGCTTTCGCCAGCGCAAACTCGACGGTGCACCGGACATGGTGGCCGGCCAGGTGTTCGGGGCCAACAGCTATGCACCCCGGGAATCGCAGACGATCGAGCGCAACCCCCAGGCCAGGCGTGCCCGCACCTTCTCCTATGGCGGCAAGACAGTGGAGATGTGGCAGCACCTCAAGATCGGTGCCAAAGACTCCGAGAACCGCACCCTGCGCCTGCACTTCTGCTGGGACGTCGACCTGGGCCAGGTGGTGATCGGCCATTGCGGCAAGCACCTCCACAACCCTGCCCACTGATGACCTCGCCCGATCCCTCTGACGGCCTAAGTGCCTGAGGCTCCCTCAGCCGAGTCCGTTTCGGAGATCGCTATTCCCTCGATCTGAGCCTGAATGAGGCTGAGCCGCGTGCTGTCCTGAAGCCAGAGCAGGGCAGATTCAAAATCCCCCTCACGCAGGCGGCGAGCCGTTGAGCGCAGGTGGTAGTCATGCATGAAGCCCACCAGCTCGATCAGCAGTCGCTTGTGGAACCGCTCGTTGAACAGCTCGTCATCATCGCTGTCGAGCAGGGAGTCAAGCAGCTGTTTCTGGCGCCTGGTGTAGCCACCGGCCTGCGCCAACTCTGACTGGCGTTCACTGAACCTCTTTACCAGTTCATCAGGACTGTTGGGGGTGGAATCGCTCTGCATCGGTGGCTGGCTCAAGAGGCCACCACCATGAACTGAGCGCGGATCAACAAGGCCCAATCACCTGCGAACAACCACCCCAACCCTGAGCCGCTGAACTCAGGGATCGATCACATCCAGAAGACTGCCGTTCTCATCCGTGAGGCGGTGGCGTTTCCCCGTGCTGCGTGCACGGTTCTGCGCTGTGCGAAAGGCATTGGCTTGATTGTGCATGGTCTGGTAGTGCTGCCAGCGACCGAACTGGTCCTGGTACTCGATCTCGATACGGGGCATGAGAAAGCGATCTCAGAGGAAGGATGACAACACCGCCTTAGCCTTGTCTTCATCACACCACTCCTCCTCGCCGTTGTAATTGCTATACAACACAGTCGTCTCTCCATCCTTGACGGCGAAGAACGTGAGCTGGTCGTCATAACCGCGATCCTCCACTTCTCCTTCGTATTCCTCAATCGGCTCACCGCGGAAGCGGAAGCCGGTGATGATATTGAAGTCGGGATGGCCGTAAAGTCTATGAATGATCTCTCCTGGCAGCTTCACGGGCACCGAAATCTCCTCGAACTCGCCTCGATCGAAGCCACCGCTTGCGTTGAATTCGAATTCAATGGAGCACTTGCTGAGACGCATCCAAACGATATAGACGCCATCCTCGAAACTTCCGTCATCTTTCAGGCTGGGGCCTAAGGCTGGCTGATCTGCACTGAAGACGATCGTGCCTTCGTTTCCTGAATCCCCTTCATCACCACTATTGACCACGCCGTCGCATTCATTCAGCGAGCCGTAGGAGTTGTCACGCAACTCCTCAAGCTCCGAGACCAACTCTCCACTGGCAATCGACTCCAGCAATTGCTGCATCTGACCCAGATCCAGGGCGCCGAATGCAATCCGACCACCAGGCTCTGTCTTGATATAAATGGAATGGCTCTCGTCATCACTGTCTCCAGCGAGTGCCGAACCCGAAGGGCCAGGGCCATCCAGGCGCTGAACAATCCAGGCCTTGAAGTCTGCAAGCTCAGACTCGGGAATCTCTTCGATCACATAGCCCTTGCCTGACTTGCTGACAACAGCGACCTGATATGGACGCTCTTCGCGGGATTCAAAGTAATTCGAAAAGTAGCCAGTACCTCGATCCTCATCGAGGCAGGTGCTTTCACGCTCTTCCCATTCAAGATCATTAGGCATGCAGATATGCCAGGTACCGTCTTGCTTAAGGAATCTGATCTCAGATGGAGAAGTGGATGTTGATCCATAGTCGACGAAAGACGGACTGAGGGATTCATCAAATGTCTTTTCGCCATTGACCTTGACCTCTGACCAGTCCCTTTCAAGGTCTGCCAGAAGATCCTGCTTGTCGTCGGGCAGCTTCCAGCCCAAAACGACTCTCGCCTTGCCGTGTGAAACAACATTGGCGACATGCCTGCCGTTCTCAATGACACAGTCGCCAGGCAAAAGTGCAGTGGTTTTCTCTGACAGTTTCATCAGATACTCATCGCACTCTTCTTCGATGACGCCGAGGTTGACCAGTATCAGCTTCTCGCCATCCGAGAGTGGCTCGAGCAGGTGAGGGACATTTTCAAATGGAGACCTCTCAAAGCCATCCTTGTCTTCATCAGCACTGAACAGCTGATCCCAGGCAATTGATGAATCAGTACTTTTATCGCCAGCACCACGTTTCTTCAAGCTCTTACGGGCTGCGCTTTGAACATCGTCATCGTCATCCTGAAGCAATTCTCGGAGCGTCACTTCCGCTGTAGCGCTGTTTTGAGCCACAGCCTGTCGAATCGTCCAGCGGCCTGACTTCGCAAGGATGTCAAGAATGCTTGGGTCTACGCTCCCTTCGTTGAGGCGCTCAACTTTTTCGTCCTCATCCAGCACCTTCCATTCTGCAGGTAGATCACGCTCGCGAATAGCCGACTGGACGTCAGTGTCTTCATCGGCCGCAAGCCGCTCAAGAACCGAATCGGGAGTAGATGGAGAGAGTGCTACCGCCTGGCGAATGGACCAGTTCCCAGAACCAGCCAGAATTTCCAAGACGCTCTCAGGCACACCTGGCTCTCTGAGCGCGGCTATACGGTCATCGTCTTCGAGCGCTTTCCACTGATCAGGAAGCTGGCGTTCTCTGATGCCGGATTGGACATTGACATCATCGTCTTCGGCAAGCCTGTCAAGAAGCACCTGCGGTGTGCCTTCATGGAGCGCGACGGCCCGCCGCACCTCTGTAGCGCGAGCCTGCGCTAGCACACGGAGAATGCTCTCATCAACAGATTGCTCGGCCAGGCGTTCAGCTTTTTCCCAGATCGAAAGGAATCTCCATTCAACGGGAAGTAGGCGTTCCTCGCTGGCGGCAAACTGAACATCCTCATCATCGTCTTTCTTGAGTCTGGACAACACTGCATCTGAGGTGCTGGGACTCCAGGCCACAGCCTGCCGCAGTGACCAGTTTTCGGAGCTGGCAAGCGCCTCAATGATGTCTGCATTGATCTCATCACTCTGCAGAGCCGAAATCTTTTCATCCTGACTGCGATAGCGGTATTCCCGTGGCAGAGAACGCTCACCAAGCGCTTGACGCACATCCGAGTCGTCGTCATCTGCCAGGGTGCTTAACACCACTTCCGGGGTGTTGTCATGCCAGGCGACTGCGCGCCGGACTTCCCAGTCGTCGGATCCTGCCAATGCGGTGAGCACTTCGGCGCTGACATCAGCTGAACTCTTGAGGCGTTCAACGATTACGGAATCGTCCAGTTTCTTCCAATCATTGGGCAGGTTCATGAGTCGTTCGTTAGTCGGTAAGTCGTCGTCAGCTTCGTCATCTGATGTGTCTCCTGAGGCATCGATTCCCTTGGCCTCCAGGAGTGCTTCGTAGAAAGCGGGGGGCCATCAGGCCGCAGGCCTACATAGCCGCATGCACGCACGATGTCTGATTTGCCGACATCGCCTATCTCCTTGATCCTGGCCAGTAACTCACTTCCGGCAAGAGGCGTGCCTGGCTGATCAGCCAGAGCAGGCTCCGTCTCAGTCAGCTCTTCGCCCTCTGCCATCTCGGCTGCAACCTCGGGTTCTTCCTCATCTGGCAGAGCAGTGGGTTGAAGACGCCGATCAGTGCCGTCTGTTGATTGCAGGAGCGATCGGTCCGTGATCAGCGCCCATGCCACTGGAATCAGCGCGAGGAGCAAGGCAACCAGGCTTCCACCTCTATTCAGAAGCAGCAGCACCGAGGCAAGCCCAAGCGCCAGCGAGGCCCACTCGATCCGCCCCAGCCTGCCGAGACCAGATGCCCTGGCTCCATCCGTTCTGCTCAGGAGAGGACCGCCAACCCCGACAAGCAGAACGAGCACTAGGGCCCATGGGGTGATCAGCAGACCAAGAGCCAACAGGCATCCACTGATCACCGCAGCGAATCGGTGATCAGACCACAATCGCAACAAAAGCCGGCTCACATCCCAGGCGCAGCAAGGGCTTCACGCTAGCAGCGCTACAATTAAAGCTTCATAAATGAAATCTTAATCTTTATTCGTCCAGCGAATACTTCCTTAATCCCTACAGCCTGACTTGCCTGTCGTTGGCCTCCGGTCGCACTTCCCTGTTTCATGTCCCCACTTATGATCTCTGCACTGCTGGTCGTTCTGAGCTGGTCTGCAATCCTGCTGACTGCTCTCGCTTGGTTCGGGACAGCCAGACAGCGCCTTCAATGTCACGGCCTGGCAGGGCGCTTCCAGGCAGAGCTGAGGCGCCGGGGCCTGTTCAGTGCTTCGGTGGTTCGCACGTGATCTGACCCGTAAACCCCTTTGCACCGAAAGCATGGCTGCAGCTGACAGCCCATGCCATGACCACCACCAGCAAGGACGTCGCCGCCGATCGGCGCCTGGTCGAAGTCATTGAGCTCCATCCACACCCGCACTTCTCCAACAGGTTCGCTGGCTTCCGGTGCCTGGATGGTGCGGCTGCAGAAGTGCTCCGCCAGGAAGATCCTTCCGGCGAGGTCGTCGATCTCAGCGCTGCGCTCGAGCATTCAGGTCAGAGACGGCCTAAGGGTGCCTTCCTGCCAGGGTTCCTGGGTCAGTCTCTTCCACAGCCCAGACCCTTGCCCGAGTGGGGCTGCCGGTGACCGACTGGAACAGCCAAGGCGGGCACGACAGTGGGGCAGGCTGATCAAGCCCTGGATGCCGGGTTATGCACAGAACTGGCGGATGGCGAAAGGCCTTGCTGGCGGTGATCGTGCCAGCCGCACTCTGGCTGGCACCACAGGCCGCGAGGGCGGCTGATGGCTACTGGCTTGATCAGTACAACGCTCTGGGGTTTCTTGGCTTGTTCAGGTTGGACCCCGAACTCCAGGCGATGCGCCAACAGGGCGCAGCCGTGGTGATGGTGCATGCCGATTCCCTGCCGGATCCGTTGCTGCGTTGGATCGCCTGGCGGGCACGGCGTGCCGGACTGCAACCGGTTGCCTGGATCCAGCGGCCCACCCCGGCCAACCTCAAGCGGGTGGGAGCCCTGCGCAGCTATAGCGCCCTGCAGGTGGATGACCACTTCTTTGCCCAGCCGCCTGTGGCGCTCTCAACGTTGAAAGCAAGTCTTGCCCCCAGGCAGCTCTGGTGCTCATTCCAGCCTGGCCAGTATTCCTGGCGGGCCGCTCAGAACTGCGACCACGTTGACATCCAGCTCTACCGTCAAGACTGCAGTCCCACTGTTGACAGCGTCTACCAGCTTGGGGTTGCCGGACGAGCCGATACAGCCATAGCCGTCTATCACGATGGGGGGCCGCGGACGATCGCCGCTTGTCGTGCTTTCGCAAAGAGATTGGAGCGATCGGCAATCGGCTGTTCGTCTTCAAGTGGAAGAATCCCGAGCATTGGCTCACACCGATCACCCGGGGCCTCTGGCAGACGCTTTCGCGGCTCCGGTCCAGCTGAGCCTCAGGGTTGATCAAGCCCGTGACTACGGGTGACAAGTTCGCCGCCGCTGCCGAGCAGGAACTTCTGCTGCGACCCACTCAGCTGCATCCAGGCCCCGGTGTGGCGATCCTCAAAGGTCACAGCCCGCCGGCGGGGATTGAGTCCACGCTCGTCGAACCAGGTGCGCTCGCGGCGGGTCCAGCTGAGGAAGCCTTTGGCACGGAAGCGCTTGAGCTCAGCGGCCGCCCAGTCTTCTGCTCGCTCCCGAGCCCACTCGCGGTCTTCCCCTGCACTCTCACGGGGGGTGCAGAACGCTTGGGGGACCTCCCTTACTCCGTAGACCGCCGGGATGTAGCGGATGGTGAGGAACGGCTCGATCGGCTCATCGCTCCAGAGTTCCCAGGCAATGCGCTCACGCTCCAGCTGCTCTGCTGCCTCGGCCTGATCCAGTTCCAGGCAGTGGAGCAGTTCAGTGGTATCCGGCTGCAGTACAGCCACCAGCTTCTCGAACCAGTGGTCGCTCAGGGGCTCGCCGAGCTCAAAGGCCCGGATCAGGCTGCCTACCTTGGAGACATTGCTGGCACCCAGGGAGGCCGCCAACTGGCCGGGCTTGAGACCGCGCTGCTGGCGCAGGAAGGCGAGATGGCGCGACAGGTGGCTGCTGCACCGCACGGTGCTGGACATGGGGATTCGCAATGGCGTTCCTGCTCATCAACCCCTCGGGGTTCCAGGATTGACCACCTTGCCCAGCAGGAACGGACGGCAGGTTGGTGACCGGCAATCCCCTGGAGGATTGGCGCCGGTGCTCGGGATGAACGGAGC
>Ga0194124_10003709_pt1 | contig 15820 bp, 15 predicted proteins | sample TA2KigCas0mmetaG_FD_148605 | JGI IMG/M metagenome (GOLD analysis project Ga0194124, IMG submission 148605) | Freshwater microbial communities from Lake Tanganyika, Tanzania - TA2015031 Kigoma Deep Cast 0m | ecosystem: Environmental > Aquatic > Freshwater > Lake | place: Tanzania: Lake...
AAAAAATCAACGAGAAAAATAAGGAAATTCAGGCGCAAATAGACCGCATTACGGCGGAAATTAGGACACTTCGGAGCACAAGAGATGGCAGTTCATGGGTAAAAGAATACCATGAATTGATCGCCCAAGAAAAAATACACAATGATCTGCAGCCCCAATATGAATCCCTGGAAGCGATCCTTGCAAACTACGAGAAAACCCGGGGAGTTCGCGAAAAAATAGAGCGCAATGACAAAATTATTTCAGAAACGACAATACAAATGGGGAAAATTCAGCAGCAAATTGCACAAGCCCGGGAAGAAATCCAGAAATTTGAGCGGATAAGTAGCGAATTATTGGAGAAAACAAGGGAATACAAAATGATGAAAATACTAGAAGACAGTCTCAATAAAGATGGATTACCACTGCAAATATTGCGGAACTATTTAGTTCCAATAACAGATGAAATCAATGGAATTATCCGCCCATTTATTTCGCGGAAAATATGCCTTCGCGTGGAAGATGATGAACTGATTTTGGATTCATTCCCTAATGAGGGCGCGGATAAATCGGTGTTTATGCACGGTGGAATGGAGAGCTTTATATTGGACATTTCGTTCAAAATAACTTTGTCAAATTTTGCCAAACTGCCGAAGTGTAATATCCTCTTCTTGGACGAAGGAATCAGTGCATTTGACGGCGAAAGATTGGCGAATATTGACATTTTATTTTCATTCATTCAGAATTATTTTCCTAAGACTGTGCTAATTACGCATCTTGATTCCGTAAAAGAGAACATCCAAGAAAAGATAATGATTTCAAAAGAGAATGGTTTGAGTAAAATTGAGTGTTTTTATATCTTATAAAAGTCCCCTCAGAATTCAAAAGTTAAACTCATAGAATAATGGACATTAGAAAAAATTTATAAATTAATACTGAAGGATTAATAGATTATAGTATTATAATTAAAATAATAAATATTTTTTTATTATATAAATATATAAAATGAGTAGAATAAATTATAAAGAATTTACTAACGAACAAAATAATGAAAATTTATCAAAAATTAACAGATTATTAGAACAGATTGGTACTGATAGTAAATCTTTATTAAATAAATTACAATCAAAAAAAAGTAAAAGTATAGAATTTTTAGAATTAATAGATGAAAATTTAGATAAAATATTAAAAAATATAAATCTACAAAATATTAGAAAACAGCTTGATAAATCAAAAAAACTTTTTGAGAAATTATTAGGTCAGACATATCTAAATAAAATTCAAAGTAAAAGTGAAAATACTAAAACTAGATTGATTAGGCAAAAAAATGATATTGCTAGAAAATATTTAAAATTTTTTATTAATTTTTCAGAAGAAATAATGAAAATTATAAATTCTAATATTTTATCAATTGAAGAATTAAATTACTTATTATCTATACAAATCGAATTAATATCTTTACTTCAAAAATATTATGTTGAAACCCAAGATAATTATAATGTAGTTTTGAATTATATGAAGAGATCAAAAAAATTTATTGAAAAAAAAATATATTTAATTACTCCAAATGATAAATCTAGAAATATTAGTAAATTATTTTCTGAATCTAATTCTTTAAATAATGAAGTTAAAAATATGAATAGATCAGCACTTACTAGTGAAAAAAAAAAAGAATTAGCTGATAATATATTTAATTTAGCTAAATTTATTTTTATGAAAACAAATGTTTTAAACAAAACTTCTTATCAAAAATCAATAAATGTACTGAACAAATTAAATGAGTTATATTTTTTAATTTTTCAAAAAGAATATAATACCATACAACAAAAATATCATAATTATCACTATCATTCAGCATTTAATACTATAATTCCTAATAGAAATACTTATGAGAATCTTGTGAATAAAAAATCAGACATAAATAATTTTATAATAAAACTTGCAGAAAAGGCTAGAGAATAAGTTCTTAATTAGTAGTTATTATAAGCTAAATCAAATCAATATCACCAATAATAATTATGAGATTAAAGACGAATTATTGAAATTAAAAATGAGACAAAACTTTAAACAAATGCACATTTAAAACGCCGACTTAACTATGTAAAAAAATTTACGTTATTAAATTTAGTATAATGACTTTAAGGAATATACTTCTGCAATAAAAGCAATACGGATAAATACCCCATTTACTTAAAATGAGCGATTAAATACGGTTAGGTATGTATTGTTATGGTTTCTCATGATACCCTTATTATAAGGAGATAAGTGTAGAAAGTTGTGTAACTCAACATTACTACTTTGTATTTATAAAACTCAGCATTTTAAATGTGCAAAGGTGTAATATCAAAACATAAGAGTTAGAACAAATACAAAAACTCTAACTGTTAATAATTAATTTTTAACTACACAACAAAGAGCAGATACAAGAATTGATTAATAATACGGAATAATATCGTATAATATTGCAATTGAATATCTCATTTACAATATGGAAATTGACGCAATTATAGAAGTTCCCCAAAATTCAAAAGTGAAGTATGAATTCTGTAGTGAAACTAAGAAAATAAGTGTCGATCGTATTTTGCAAAATTACCGAAGTGTAATATCCTCTTCTTGGACGAACGATTGGAGAATATTGATTCAGAATTATTTTCCGAAGACTGTCCTAATCACGCATCTTGATTCAGTCAAAGAGAATATCCAGGAGAAAATAATGATTACAAAAGTGGATGGATTTAGCAGAATTGAATGTTTTTTTCTAAGATAATATATGAAGAAGAATGTTAAAAATGTGGCTTACATTCAGGATTTTAATTTATTAACCCCAGAACAAATAAAAAAATATATGCCGTGTGTAAAAAATTTAACAGAAGAGGACCCAATAAAAGTCTATGAATTCATTGTTTGTTGCAATAAATGTTATAAAATTACTAATTTTTGTTTACATTTAAATTCGGGTACATTAAATGACTTAAATGTACTTATTGGAAATAATAGAAAATTGGATAAATGCATATTTATTGCGACACGCTCAAATGCAAATTCAGTAAGGGAAACAATTGTAAAAAATATTTATTTTTCACTTTCAGAAATTTCAATTCTCATTAGTGACTATGAGGATATAAAACCATATAATGTTATGACAATTGTATCCGATACAAGAACACCTTATTTTGATCAAATTTATGCAACTGGACCAAAACCTTCATATAGAATATCAGAATTATCAGTTGAAAAAATGAACGATTTTGTTGATAATGGGAATGCAATTAGTATATTGGTTGCTTTAAGAAATTTTCCTGTTAATGAGTTTGAAAGGCTTAATAGTATTTTATTAGATCCAGCATGTAAATTTAGAAATTTTGCAGCATTTATTGAATTAGACCAAGTTGATTTACCATTTGTAGATAAATTAAAGAATAAATTAGCTTATATATCAACTATTGCATCAAATGTATCATTTTTAGGAGTATCAAATGCTTATCCAGATATTAATTTTATAACATTATATGATAATTGTGCAATTCAATATGTAAATTTTTATAATGAATGGGAAAAATATATTAAAAATTTTAATGTATTCAATAGATTTACTATAAAAATTGATAAAACAAAAGCTGTCAAAAGACGTAATAACCAGTTTTTGAGTACATCCAGACATGCATTAGATAGCGTGGATGAGATATACTAACTGCTACATAAAATCGCAATTTTGAATATTTAAAATTTAATATTAAAAATAATTTATTTTTATAAATGTGGCTTAAATAAATTTTTATAATATAACATAGGAGCCAAGGTTTTTAGGTTTGCCTCTGAAAAGAGAATGTTTTTTTCTAAGATAATATATGAAGAAGAATGTTAAAAATGTTGCTTATATTCAGGATCCTGATTTATTAACACAAGAACAGATAAAAAAATACATGCCTTGTGTAAAAAATTTAACATCATTTAATCCTATTGAAATATATAAATTTATTGTTTGTTGTAATAAATGTTATAAAATTACTAATTTTTGTTTGAATATAAATTCTGGAGTATTAAGACCAGTGACCAATTTAATTGAAAAAAATAGGAATCTAGACAAATGTATTTTTATTTCAACGCGTTCAACTGCAAATAAAATAAGAGCAACAGCTCCAAAAAATATTTATTTTGCACTATCATCTCTAGATGTTGTTATATCTGATTACACAAATATAAACCCATTTACTGTAATGACTATTGTTTCTGATTCAAGAACTGCTTATTATGATCAAATATATGAAACTGGACCTAAACCTGCGTATAGAATATCTGAATTAACAGTAGAAAAAGTTAATGAATTTGTTGATAATGGGAATGGAATAGATTTATTAATTGCATTATCAGATGATACTGGAGATCTTAAAGAGTTTGAAGAATTAAATAAAATATTATTAGATCCAGCTTGTAAATATGTAAATTTTGCATCTTTCATGACTTTAGAATTAAGTGTTATACCTATTATTACAAAATTAAAGAATAAATTAGCTGGAATATATGGGGTTGCAAGTAATGTAAGTATTAATGGATTAATTGAATCTTACCCGGGTATTAACCCTTATACATTATATCAAAATTGTGCAATTCAATTAGTAAATAGTTATTTTATATGGTCATTTTATATTAAGAATACTATAGTATTTAACAGATTTAATACTGATTTGATAAAAACTAAAAAAACATTACCAGCAAATTTTCAATTTTTGAGTACATCCAGACATGCATTAGATAGCGTGGATGAGATATACTAACTGCTACATAAAATCGCAATTTTGAATATTTAAAATTTAATATAAAAAATAATTTATTTTTATAAAAGTGGCTTAAATAAATTTTTATAATATAACATAGGAGCCAAGGTTTTTAGGTTTGCCTCTGAAAAGAGAATGTTTTTTTATAAGATAATATATGAAGAAGAATGTTAAAAATGTTGCTTACATTCAGGATCCTGGTTTATTAACACAAGAACAGATAAAAAAATACATTCCTTGTGTAAAAAATTTAACATCATTTAATACAATTGAAATATATAATTTTATTGTTTGTTGCAATAAATGTTATAAAATTACTAATTTTTGTTTATCGATAAATTCTCAAAGTTTATCTCAATTGAACCCATTAATAAAAAATAATAGAAAATTAGATAATTGTTATTTTATTGCAACAATTTCAAATGCAAATAGTATTCGAGATATGATTGCAAAAAATATTTATTTTGCACTATCATCTCTATCTACTATTTTAGAAAACTATAAAAATATTGAACCTTTTAATATAATGACAATTGTATCAGATACAAGAAGTCCATTTTTTGATGAAATTTATGAAATTGGACCAAAACCAGCATATCGAATATCTGAATTGACAATTGAAAAAATTAATGATTTTGTTGATACTGGTAATGCAATTGATTTACTTATTGCATTAGAATTTATTGGAGTTAGTGAATATGAAAAACTTAATGAAATATTATTAAATCCTTTATGTAAATATAAAAATTTTGCGACATTTATTGAATTAAATAATAGTAATATTTTAATTGTTAATAAATTAAAGAAAAAATTAGCTTTAATAAATAATATTGCATCAAATGTAAGTATTAATGGATTAATTGAATTTTATCCAGATGTTAATATTTTATATTTATATAATAATTGTGCCATTCAATTAGTAAATACCTATAATGAATGGTCAACTTTTATTAAAAGTGCGATCGTATTTAATAGATTTACAAAAAGAATAGAAATTAGTGTAAGAATACCTAAAAAAGAATTTTTATCAACATCAACAAAAGCATTTGAAGAATCTTAAATAACGTATAATATTGCAATTGAATATCTCATTTACAATATGGAAATTGACGCAATTATAGAAGTTCCCCAAAATTCAAAAGTGAAGTATGAATTCTGTAGTGAAACTCAGAAAATAAGGGTCGATCGTATTTTGCCTTCTGCCTACAATTACCCATTTAATTACGGTTATATTGAAAATACTGTCGCGGATGACGGTGATGCTTTAGATGTGGTCCTACTTAATGATCAGCCTATTTATCCAATGGCGGTCATTAAAGTGAAACCAGTTGGCGTCTTATTTATGAAAGATGGTTTAGAATCGGACCCCAAAATACTCGTTTATCCTGCGGATAGTGTGGATCGGAGATATCAGACTATCAATGACATCCAAGATATTCGCGAAATTGATAAAATGATTTTGAAGGATTTTTTCGCCAATTACAAGAATAATGAGAATAAAGTGACGGTTATTGAGGGGTTTGGTGACCGTAGTATGGCAATTGATATCATAAATAAATCTTTTATTTCTAAGTAAAAGTATAGAATGGCTGGAAAAAAGAAAAATATGAATGGTGGAGTTGAAGATACCAAAATATTAAGAATGTTGTTAAAAGAATTAGATGAATTGTATAAATTACTTACAAAACCAGATCAGGGAATGTTTAATAAATTACGTTTTGGAAGTAGATTAGAAAATTTTTTTGAAATATTACAAAATATATTAAGGAACCATCTTTTATCTTCAGTATATGAAGTTATAGACGAAAGAGTGCAAAAATTATTAGAATTATGGGGAAAATTTACTAAAATAAAAGAAATTAAGAATAGTGGTTTATCAGAAATAGTTAAATTATTTCAAGCAAATATTATATTTATAGCAGAAGAAGTAAAATCAAAATTATTTGATATATTACAAAATATTAATAGAAAAATTGTTAATACTAAAAATGGTAGAAATTATCAAGGAATGGAAATAGAATTAGGTAAATTCGGTGAATTAAATAAAATTGAAAAATATATTGATTATTTTATTCTATTTATTCAATTATTATCAAGCACATTTTCAAATGGTTCTAGTGCGAATTTAGAATCACTGAAGGAATCTTTTCAAATAGTATTGCAGCAATATTTATTGTATATTCATCAATTATCTGAACATGTTATGCTGTTAAATAATGATGACCCATTAAAACAAAAGTATTTACAAATTTTTAGAAAAAGAAATTTTCAAAATGGAAATACAAATGAAAATCGAATTAAAAAATTTATGCCAGAAAAAAAATCTATTAATCTAAAAGAAAGAAACGTATCAAATACTTATTATAGCACAAATAAAAATAAAACTGTACAAATGTCATATTCTAGGGATATGAAAAATAGACAAAAGAACGAAGACTATAATAGAATATTACGTGAATTGCAAACTAAATATAGATATAATGCTAACAAATCTCATTTATCTAAATTATCTACTGTATCTTCAATATTATCTAGTGTTTTATCACTTAATAGAATCCCAGAAGGAAATAATAAAGAAATCGTAAAAAGAGCAATAGAACAAACAATAGCCCAAAAATCAAATATGTTAAGAAAATATGAAGAGATATTAAGAAATTATAAAGAATTTCCTATGCATTTAATACAACCTTCTCAATAATTTTTATTCGTATAATATATGAATAAAAATAATAATAAAATATACACAACATCTGAAACATTGACTTTATTAAATAATGCATATAAAATTATTGTCGAAAAAGAAAAATATCATATGAAAAACAGTAAATCCCCTATTGATTTAGATTCAATAAAATCTTTATATGCAGGATTTTATGCTGGATTTAAATTATTATTAAAGTTACCAGATTTACCTGATGATATAAAATTTGATCTAATAGCTAAAAAAAGTATAATTGATAAATTATACATTAGTAATATTACATATCCAGAATTAAATATGTTAAAAATCCTTAAAAATAATGCAAATAGACAAAATACTGAAAATTTAAAAAAATTAGCAAATGAATATTTAACTCAAAAAGCAAAAAAATTAACAAATTTACAAGCATTAGAACTAAAAGCAAAAGTTACTGAATTAAATAACTTTGAAAAGAATAAATTAAACAAATTAAAAATAAATAGTTTAGCCAAATTAGCAGCCAATATGAATAAATTACAATTACAAAAATAACCCACTTTCCACTACTTCCGTGTCCCAATCTGCATAATGCATAATTCCACCTGTTTCTTCATAGCCTGTATCTGCCTATTATTTCCGTCGATAATGCCACGTAAATATTGATTCTCCAGCAAAACACTCTTCACTTTATCCCTAATATCCGCGGGGATCTTATCCAATTCCTTCTTCTTCATTTTCAATCCAAATTCCAGCGCATTCATATTCATAGATTTCTCAGCATCTTCCACCTTTTTCCGCGCCCTTTTAATTGTATTCTCCAATTTTATTCCAGGAGCCCCGCCGCCACTGCAGCCACTGCCACCTTTATCACACCCACAATCTCCCTTTTCTTTATGTTTTTTCTCCAAATGCATAATATATTCTCTCTCATTTTTTAATTTTAATTGACAAATTGGACAAATCATAATTTATACAAGATTAATTTTTTGATAGTAATTCCAGAACTCTTATCTCCACTTCCCAACTTATCTCCAATAAAGCACGCCTTGTTTCCCGCCTTATTTCTTCCGCTTTTTGAGGATTCGATTGAAGCATCTCAGCCACCTCTAGGCACCTCTTCTCCCAAACATCGGGAGAATAACCACGAACTATATGATCATCTGGACGAACATAGACTCCTTGATTCTCTGATATTAACACATAACATCCACAATTAATCGCCTCTAATACTGTATTGCTCATACTATCAAAAAAAGAGGGGCTAATTAATATTTTTGCACGTTGATAGAATTTATCCATTTTTTCAGGCGCTATCCCCTCAATATACTCTATATCTGCAACTTTCTTCTCTACTTTTTCTCCAGATATTAAGCAAAAATGCCCCGGTATTCTTTTGCGCAATTCATAAAATAAACACACATTCTTTATCGCCCTATTTACATCACTTACCACGAATAAATAATCAATATTCCTCTCAGAATCCTCCCACTTTTTACAGGGTGCCTGCATTTGAAGTAAATTTATCTCTAAAACGCCCACATCTGGAAGACCATACTTCTGATAAATTGACCGCGTCAGGCGACTATTGCAAAAACTGGGCACCTCATTGGAAATTTTGAAGTTTGCAAGGTTCAAATTCCGCAAAATTTTATCCTCTGTCATTGTCTTCCAATCCCCATCCAATCCATTTTTAAAAAGCCCTGGGATAAAAAAAAGAATCTTCGGATTAATGACCTGCAATTCGCGAAAGTCCTTTATTGGAATATATGACCGCAAAACCATCGTGTAATTCTGGGTCATGAATTTCTGAAAAAAGGGGTCCTCTATTTTTTGGAATTTCTCCAATAAACGCCATTTCTGCTTTGTATTAAAATGCATTTGAATCGTCTGATTTTCGGAATCCAAGGCTAATTTCACGGCATCTGAATTATGATGTGCCAAAAAAATCGCCCAAATATTAAACCCCCTCTTCTCCAAATATTTCTTAAATTGGAAAGTAAACGTCGCCCCGCCTCCTTTTCCAATCTCGTCATTGGATACGAAAAGCAAATTTACTCCATCCTTCTTCCAATGTATCCGCACATTATTCTTCCTAATATAGCCCACTTTTTTTACAATTTCCTCCAATGACTGCCAACTCACGCAATGATTCATTGCCTGATTGGATATCACTGGGACACCTAACATTCCACATTCCTGTGCTGAATTGGCGTTGCCATCGTAGTTTGTGAGCCTTAGGCTGACAAATGAATTTGCCTGGATGTCGACTATATTTTTAATAAATTCTCCAGCAGATGTGCGAACAATTGGATATTTTATGATTTCCGCAAATTTATCAACCAGCTTCTTATTATATATTTCGTTTTTTTTATGGTCTTTACCAATCCCGTCATAAATAAAAATACTCTTTGATAAGGTCTCCCTTTTACGCAAATAATTCACATCATTCCAGCAAAATGATACACACACTTTTGTCTTATTTTTCACCCCCAAGCACTCTAATTTGTCCCAAATATAATCACTCATGGCGAAGTTTTCATAGTTTTTCTCTATTATGATCTTCAATATTCGGCTTCTTAGCCTCGTTTTTAGAATTATATCACTCCCACCCCATAAAATACCCACTTTTTTGTCACTATTTTTGTCAAAAGTCTTCAGAAGCTCCAAATCCGCATAATTATACAAGCCAAAACACAAAAGGTTCGACTCAGTATTTTGACAATAATCCAACCTATAGGCTTCTTTAAGCCTATTTTTCAAATGGAGTAGATCCTGAGAAATTATAAATTGGGTGTAGCCATATTTCAAAAAAAGATCATCCTGCTGTATATATTTCGGCTGGTTGGTGATCTCTGGAACAATTCGAAAATTACTAATATCACGGACACCCTCGAAATAAAATAGGAAAGATTGAGGATTATGGAATAGGAAGGAATCTTCTTTTACACCTCGTCTGTAAAAAAAGCGATAATTTTTCTTTGCTTTTTGTAAAATTATATTCACATAACCCATAAAATTTTCCATTTCTAGCTTAAAATTACGTAAGTATTGTACATAATACCATTTATCTTCAATTTTTATTTTTTCATTAACTTGTATTTGCTGATAATCATATTGGTCTTGCATGTCTATCTATTTATTCTAAAGAATGAATTATGCACAATTATCCTTATCTTCTCTCATCTCATTTCTCTCTTCAATTGTAGCATTCAATACTTTATTAGTAACTCCATTTCGAATCATATAATGATTAAGGGCATTTGTATCCTTGGGAAAACATAGTCCACCATAGCTCAGTTTACCATCTGGACCAGGAACAGTAGTGTGCATTGGATTGATCCAATTATTTTTCAACATCATTTCACGGACTTTATTATAGTCACTTCCATTTTTCTGACAGGTCAAATATAGCTCATTAAAGAATTGGATTTTCACTGAATAAAAACAATTGCAAAATATTTTCATGGATTCACTCTCTTCACTAGTAGATACACTAATTTCCGCTTTATCATAGTATGATTTATAAAATTGAATAACTTTATCCATATCTTCTGGTTGAATTAGAGCTGTGGAGCCTAAAACGATATGAGATTGACTGTGGAAGTCCTCAAAGGCGGTCCTTGCTGTTAGAAATTCAGGGTTGTGAATAATTTTTATCCCGTATTTTTTTGATAAATCATTAGATGTTCCCGGTTCAACAGTTGATTTACAAACAAAAATTCCGGTGAATTGGTTGTTTTTCAAAAATTCGAGGGTATCCTCCAATGGCTGTTTATCATATTGCTGGATTGACTCCCTATAGATAGTGGGCAATGCTGAGAATATTATATCACATTCTAGGAGACTATCTGGAGTTCCCACGCCACCATTTTTATATTTGTCATAGGCGGCATGAATATGACATCCATTAAGAATAAAACTTTTCTGCATAGCGGATCCAACAAATCCTAAACCAACAATTCCAATTTTCGATTTTTGCATATAATAATATTATTTTTTTTTTATAAGATTAATCCATTTTTCTCCATTTCATCTAAATTTTCTATTAAACTCATTTGAATGTATTCTTTTTTTTTCAAAACGTGAATACAATTATCAATATATTCACGTCTAATAACTGGGGCTATTGTTTGAGTTAGATTTTTACCTACAATTGTATATGCATTATAATATACTTTTGGGAGATCTATAAATTCAAGATTATATCTCCAAAATTTTGCCCTTTTTAGATACTCTGAATCCGCCCCAAACCTGGAATTATGGAAATATCCCAGTCTATTGAATAACTCTCTACGAAATATAAATACATAACTATTTGACCGATTAATATGCGTGATTTGATTAATATTATTTGCTTTTACATAAAGTCTCTGAAAATTTACCCCATGCCCCCAATTTTTCCAACTTCCAGAAGATATACAAACCTGAATCATATCGGGTTCTATAAAATCATCACTGCCTACATTTAATATATAATGACCAGTTGCTAAAATAATCCCCCTATTTATTGAATAATAGGTTCCCATATTAGCATGATTCTGATAAATACGGACTTTTGGATTTTCAGAGAATTTTGATTTTACGATTTCTAAAGAATTATCAGAGCTTGCATCATCAACAAAAATAATTTCAATATTCTCCCAGGTATTTGATAAAATGGAACTTATGCATTTTTCTATGAATAATCCATTATTAAAATTAGGAATTATTACACTTACCTTTTGATTATTAGATGCATATTTAGTCTTTATTTGTTTTTCAAAAAATAATATTAATTCATCAGCAAATTTTTCATTTGATTTTATTTTTAAAATATCATTTAATTCAGATTTGGGAACTTTCTTAAAAATATTTATGTCGTTCCAGAAAATAAAATCCTTTAATGTTTCATAAATTCTTATAAAATATCTTCGTTTTGTGAATATTTTTGCTAATTCTTGCATAATTCTATTTTATAGAAAAAATTAGGGATAAAAACAAATTATATAATATTGATTGGTTTTATAGGTCTATGTATAAAGTCTTCTTTTTTTACTGTTATAAAGATAAATACTATTATAGCACACCAATTATTAATAATTTCAAAATTCTGCATAAAATGAAAAAACAATTTTTAGAAAAAAATATTGAAATGACAAGTATTCTTGAATTTCTACCTCAATATAATAATAACATGGAAAGCTTCATGCATGATGTATCTGTTGAACAATTACACATTGAATTGATGAATGCAATGGAGAATATTATTGCAATTCTCCCAGATATTTCTAGTAAATATGAAAAAATAATATTTTTGGGATTTCACCCAGTATCAATGGCACCTTTTATAAAATATTATACAGAACTAAAAAAATACGCAAATATAAAAATTATTTTATGGCAGGATGATTTGCACGCCTTTTTTAAAACACCGGAATCCCAAAAAAAATTAGATTATGTTGATCATATCATATCACCATCCCCAATATATTTTAAAAATACGGCGGCTGAATACTTATCAAAAACATCATTCTTTTTTTATTCAATTTATTTTAGCGTGAATGATCAGTATTATTTGAAATGGGAGAATCGTCAGAATAGAATTATTTTATCTGGATGTGTTAGTAAGGGCTATCCTATTCGAGCAATTATTCGGAATGAAATAGAAAAGAATAAAAAATTTAGGGAAATTGGCTATTTTTTGGAAAAACCAAGAGTAAAAGAATATGAATATAATGGTGATAAAGTCCTGCCTTATGGAGATAATTATTATAAAGAATTGGGGAAATTTAAGGGGGCTTTCTTTGGATATTATTTATATCCCAAAAATTTCAATCTTGCCAAAATTATTGAAATATTGTCTATGGGATGCATTGGATTTTTTGAGTATAGTCCTCTTCTGGAAAAAGAATTGGGGCTTATAGAGATGATACATTATGTTCCATGCACAAATAAAGAAACTGGAGAATTAATAACAGATGTAGAATATTATAAATACTATTTAGAAAATAGGGATGGAAAAGGTAAAATAATCGCTGAAAATGGAAGGGATTATGTGAGAAAGAATTTTTCAAATACGAATGGTTTTGAAAATTATGTTAGAATTTTGAATAATATATAATAGATAGATATTATGGAAAAGTTTTCAGAAATAACTAAGAAATATAAAATAAAATGTTATGATAATTTATTTGAAAAATTAATTATAAGAAATTTTGATAATGTTAATGAAAATATATACGAAATTAATAGCGAAACATTGCTTATTGGGATACCTTATAAAATAAAAATAATTGGCAAATTAAATATTTTGATATTGGGATATGAATTAGATAATAAGAAGATATTAGACTATTTTTTAAGAAATAAGAGTCGGATAAATTTTTTTTCATTATCTGAATTAAATTCCAAATATTATTTGAAATATTTTGGGATTAATGCAAATGTTATAAGATTTGATTTTAACGGAGACATTAAAAAAGATATAAAAGTCATATATTTTAATCAAAACAATAATTTTGAATTTGAAGATCATGCAAATAATTTTACAAATTATATAAAAGAAACTGATAATATTTGTAATGTGCTTGAGTTGAAAATAGTGATATTTGAGAAATTGGAATATATATGGGATCCTTATGCAAATATTTTATATGAATCATTTTCTGATTGTGTAAAAATTTTGAATTTTTATCAACTGAATTCAAGCATTTATATGAAAAAATTTATTAATTTACCTCAGAATTTAATTAACAAATTTATATTTTTTAAAATAAATATTGAATATATTATAAAATATGTCGAATTTATACGCAAAAGTCCAAATGAAATTAAATACTTATATGCTTTGAAGAACTACGATAATTTGGGATGTAAATGCGAAAATATTGATAAAAGTTTTGTAGTAATATCAGATGATTTACTATATCTTGAGGCAATTTCTAGAAAAGATATTTGCAAAATATTTATATCAAAAGAGGAATTTTGTTTAATGAATAATAATACTAATATTATTTACATTCATGAAAAAATTATTTTAAATGAAATATCAATTGATCGCTCAGAAAATACAAATATAACTTTTATAGTTGATGGGAAAAATGATATTAAATTCTTAGAGAATTATCTTGTCTTTTACAAAAAATATTTCCCGGCGAAAAATATAAAAATATTTGCGAATCCTTCTCTAAAAATACTGGGATCTTCAAATATTAGTGATTTTAAAGTAGAAGAAAATACTAAATTATTTATTTCAAAAGAGTATCCAATTGATAAAATTTTTAATAATCTTTTATATACATCGAATATTGAAATTGGATTTCTTGATAAAATAAATATTTTAGTTTCATCAACACAATATCCATCTTATGGAGGCGCAGCAACAAACGCATACAATATTATTCGATATCTGCAGAGCAAAGGAGAAGAAAGTGGGAAAAAGATATGTGGACTTTTTATTAATGATGTGACGGATAATACGGTGATTAATCCAGATAATCTTGAAAATATTTGTGGTTTATCTTATAAAAATTGCAATGATCCGAAAATATTTTATTATTTATATAAGGAATACGGAGCATCACCAGATCTTGCATTTTGTAAAAATTGTATGGCACCAAAAATAGTAAAAAGAATATTTCCAAATACGGCAATAATATTCTTAGTATCAGGAATTATGGGATTTTCTGAAATTGAATGTGGGGCAAATGAAGTAAAAGACTATTCCTTGATTCAGAGGAAACAGGAAAAAGAAGCTATAATGAGATCGGAAATTGTTTTGTGTAATTCCAAATTAACGCTGGATTATTATCAGAAAATATACAAGGAAACTTTTGTAAAAAAGAAAAATTTAAATATGTCACCATTTGATACTACAAAATATAATACTATTCATTTCAGTAATGAGCCTCTGAAAATTAATAAGACGATTGATATTATAATAGTTGCTAGCAATGTGAATAGGAATGTGAAGAATATTAAATTTGTTATGGAATTATTGGCTTATAGTAAGAAACTGAGAGAATATAAAATCACGGTAATTGGGAATAATTCGGTGGAAATGTTTTCCGGATTTGAAGGTGTTGAGATTCTACCATTGCAAAAACAAGAGGAAGTTGTTTCTTATTTGGAGAAATCAAAGGTAATCCTTATTCCTAGTCTTTTTGATTCCAATTCCAATACATTTCGAGAGGCAGTGATGTTAGGAGTAATCCCAATTATTAGTGTGAATGTTGCCCATCCTATGGATTATCCGGGGTATTTTGTTGTTGATAATTACAAATATGAAGATTGGGAAAAGAAAATTATTTACACGCTGGATAATTTTAATAAATTAAGAAAAAATTATGATTTGAAGAAGTGTTTTGTGAATAATGACCAGATTGAGGCATTTTTATAACATAATTCC
>Ga0194124_10003723_pt1 | contig 15784 bp, 23 predicted proteins | sample TA2KigCas0mmetaG_FD_148605 | JGI IMG/M metagenome (GOLD analysis project Ga0194124, IMG submission 148605) | Freshwater microbial communities from Lake Tanganyika, Tanzania - TA2015031 Kigoma Deep Cast 0m | ecosystem: Environmental > Aquatic > Freshwater > Lake | place: Tanzania: Lake...
AGGTTTGACGTTCTATGAGGATCCGGTAACTAGATCTCGTAAACTAGCTTTGGATATCTCTAACCTTACACCCCCCACTAATGCTCGGGAATTGGCAAGGGACTTAGGGCAGAGATACCTCGGCACTGACCTAGTTTACGACGGGCAGAGCAAGAAGCTTTGGGTAGGCGATCTACTTACAGATGAAGATGTCGTTCTATACCTTCAAGACGGTGCGCGTTCTGGCGTGATGAGCGGGCATGATCTCAACGCTGCACGTGAGCTAGCTGCGCTTATTGTAAAGCTTCAGCAGAATAAAGATAAGATACTTAAAGAGTTTACTGCATTAGCGTCGTAAACTATCTAAAACCAGATAGTAAGTATTAAACAAAATAGGAAGCAAAGGCTCAGCTTTCCATCGAACATTTGCGGACTCCGCCCACTTGTTCTTGGTGCGGGAAAAGTAAATGTCGGTTAGTTCCACGGGAAGGACGGGGCGTCTTGCATAAAACACAGACGTGAACACAGGCCTTCTATTAGTAACCTTAAGAGAAGATATCTCGGGCAACTTAGTCAGCTCTAAATTCATTCTAGTTTCTTATAGAAAATGTTCTAGTAGAGGTTTGAAAAAAATGAAACTAAGTCCTAACTTTTCTTTGCACGAGTTTACTTCACCAAACGATCATATGCCGCCAGCTGAAGCGCATATGCAAAACTTGAAAGCGTTGTGCGAGCTAGCTTTAGAGCCATTACGAGCCCAGCTAGGTCGAAGTATTCAGATTACAAGTGGATACAGAAGCCCTGCTTATAACAAGTCTATCGGCGGAGCGCCAGGCTCTCAACATTGTGCGGGTATCGCGGCAGATATTGCGGTTGGCAACGGGGATGCAATGGTTATTGCTGCTGCTATCGCAAGCAAGATTCCTGCGATAGGTGGAATTGGCGTATACCCAGGCCGTGGGTTTATACACATAGATATCCGACCACGTATTGGTAATAAGCCAACTTGGTGGCTACAAGAGCCAAGCGGTAAGTATCGCCAACTTAATCTAGCCGAGAAGGCCAAGCTAAAGTTAAAAGGTGCTGTTCTCTAATTAAGACACGTCGGGGGTAGCGTCTGCGTACTCGGTTGTGGGGGTATAGGGAAACTCTACAGGTGTACGGCTATTTCCATTCGTAAAATAGCTCTTATAAGCCTTCTGTTCCTGTAAAGAATGGTCAAACATAACTATTCCCAGCTTTTTTCGTGGGTAGCGTTACCGCCCCACACGCTTCGTTGTCTTTTGTCTTAGTGGCTACGCCACCTTGACTCCGGCTAACTCCATTTCCCGGCGAACCACCGGTACTTTCCATAATTCTCATACCCTCATTGTAGAGGTTGATGGCTGCATTACTATCTCGATCATGAGTAGCCTCACAATCGGGGCACGTCCAGTCTCTGGTAGTTGTAAGTGAGACAAACCATCTATCAGCTTCATGCTTTACTGTAGCGCTAGTAATCTTGACGCCCTTAGGGAGGTGAATCCATTGCTTGGTACGTATCTTACCTAAGCGAGGTAACTGAATCGAGTGGGGGTTAACTCGAATGGCGCCGTCTAACTTGAAAGAATCGCCATGGCTTCGCTTCTTAGGCTTTGGGTATTTAGCTTGCTTTTTAAAGAATCTCTTGAACGCAAACTCTAAATTCATAAACGCAGATTGAGCTACGCACTTTGAAATGTTACCTTTCCTCGGATCAGCCCATTCTGGGCGTTCTTTTGTCCAGATATTGCTTAGCTTATAAGCGTCTAATCCCTTACCGCTTGCCTCATAGGTTTCTTGCCATTTATTTAGTCCCCAGCTATAGGCAAATCGCGCCGTTCCGGCGAACTGCCTAAGCAACGACAACTGAGCTTGCTTCGGATCAAGCTCAAATCTGTATGCTAAATTTATTAACATGTAATAATAGTATAGAATGTTTGACTAGATTAACTATGCAATTCTTTATAAGTCTAAAACGGGTAGACGGCGAAGAGCAGGAAAGCCCGCAAATACCGTATAGTTCTGTACTACTGGAAGGACATGAAACAAGAGAACTTCTTGTTCGATAGCAGCGTAATTAAGTTTCATCGTTTAGTCGTTCAATAAGATGAATAAGTCCCGGAAATGAATCAAAAATACGCATTTCAAGTCCAAATTCTAAAACCGAACTGGGGCCTTTAATCCAGCGAGGGTCGAAATTCCAATCCGTCTCATTTAGTTTCATCAGAAGAGCTCTTTAACTTCTTACCCGCAGCTGGCTCTGTTGCGTAGTAGTTACACGTTAGTTCCTCGCCAGCTTCGATATTTCGCAAGGCGAAGCACTCATATCCTACATCTAGTATATTTGCTTGCTCGCTATGATTCATATACTGAGCCCCGTCCCCAGATAGGACAATTAGACCATGCGAGTTCACATACGTATGATGTTTGATTCTTTTTTGAACAACTGGCGGCAAGGTGCTCACTTGTTCTTCCGTCAATATATGATCGACGCAAGTGTTAAGGGTCCAGATCTTAGTACCTTTGCTTATAGCTTCATTAGCAAATAGCCCGATACCGTGTATGAGGCTAGGCGCTAAAAAAGTGTCTACAATAAGCACGAGATTACTAAGCTTCAGTGGGTAACTTCTCTAGAGCCATATCTAGCTCAAGAACAAAGTGCTTTAGGGAATGCTTATACGCGTCGGTTTCTAGCATAAGATCAGATATTAGCTCTAATTGAGAAACTGTAGACTTTACAATACCTAACGCATCGTTAGGGTCTTGGATCGCAAGAGGCTTAACGTTATTTTCTTGATGCCCCCAGAACTTTTGAATATGGGTTATAGCCGATAGGGTAAAAGATTCTAGATTTTCGTTGGTGCCGATATCTTCCAGCGCTAACAAGCAGCGCTCAATTAACTTAACCGCTTCTAGTATAGTAGGTAGCTTTGGATGATCTAACTCGTTTGACTGGTGGCTAAGTTCTTGGTTCAAACGATCAATTTCCGCAATTAGATTAGGTATATCATACTTAGCGGTGGCGCCAAGATAATCACTTTCCGCCATATTGAATTCGTTGATAAAGTAGCGTGACTTTATTTCTTCAAGATTGAAATGATTCATCTTCTATCGTAAGTTTAGCCTATGACTCTAACTGTGCAAATGGCTCTCGGGCTGCACGAAAGGGAACCCCGGGTTCCCAACTGTGATGGTTCAGTACCGCCAGGAAAATCTTCCCTACTACAGCAACCATCGCAACCGTGGATCGGGTCTCGTTGGTTGTTTGTCCGAATCGGCAGCCTGCCTTGGGCAAGTGCGATCTCCGCGATTTCTGCGGAGAATATGGGCCCATATTCTCCGCAGGAATCGGTCTGCCGGGGGCCGCTCAAGGGCCATCCTGGGCGCTGGTTGCCAATAGAGTTCCATATCAGCTCTCCGCCAGTACCACGTAATCTTCTGGCGACATGTTTGCCGTCCAAGCGATAGCCTGAAGGCAGGTTTTCATGTTCGGCGGTACTCGAAGATAATACTTCTTTCCAGTAGTTGTACACTGGACTTCCGTAACAACGATATGCCCATCAGGATCAGAAGGAAGATGAATAGATAGAAGCCTGCGCGGATTACCGGTGGGCTCAACGTCCTCATCCAGCACTTCAGCGTTGGTAATCGAGAAGAAACGCTCATAGCCCATCTTCTCGATCATAACTCGCCTAACCTCAGCGTTTGGCTCGTTAAGAACCTGCTCTGCGGTTAGCGTGAGGGGTCTTTCGATGATCTGCTGAGTGACCTTAACGCCGTGGAAATAGTACAGCTTGAAGCCGTCAGCGTATTCTAAAGCGGGACCCGTTGAGTTGTGTAACTGATACGTGCTTGAGTTGCGAACCGGCTCTACTTGAATAAAGCTTGGACGCTCTGAGATGACGCAAATCTGGTCGAAGGCAAACCAAATACCACAAGACTTGGCCTGTTCAGCCCAAAGCTCAAGTCCTTCGGCGGATGTCTCATCATATTCTACGCCTAGCTCCTGACAATACTTGTAGAAAGCGACCCAGCCTGCTTCAAGCTGTCCGCCATAGTTACGGAAGTATTGAAGATTATCAGTCTTAGTACGCTTAAACTCTTCTTCAAGAGCGTTTAACTGTCCAATCGTGTAGGTTACTTGCCCTTGAGATTGAGTGAAACTTGCATCATTAACTTTCATATGCAAAAAGTCATAGATGGTTTCTGGGGCTAGGTCCTGTAAAATACCAGTTTGATTGAATACCGAAATGTGGGTTAGCAACTTAATTGCAGCAAGAGGGCTTTTCGTCCAGATAACGTGTGGCATCTGCTTGTTACCGATTCGGTATAAACCAGCGATAGCCTTTTCAGCACGGGGCCTATCTGCGGGGTCCGTATTGGTCCCGATAGAAAGCCATTGACTGTGGTAAGACTTGAGCAGGGTTTCCTGCTCTTGAGAGAGTTCAGTAATCATATCAGTCAGCCACGTTCCGAATCTCGTCGGGGGTATACTCGCGCTGAATGCGGACCTCGTAGCTTCCGGGTGGCAGCGTGATGGTCGCGTGCTCCTCGTGGGTGAGGTCGGTAGGGGTCTCGATCAGAAGATAGCGCTTGCCGTCGAGGAAGAAAGTTGTCGCCTTCTTGTCCTTGATGCGGTGCGCGTGACCCGTGACTTCACCGTGGGCGAGGATAATGTCCCCATCCTTCTCGCGGTTTTCGGGAGTTGCTGTAGACTCAGGGGAAGTAGGGATGAGGAAAACATCGCCCTGCCTGTAGATGCCCATTTACGTCTCCTTGTCTCTTGACATCGTAACTATCTTATGTGCGCCTGTCAAGCAGGGCACCCTTGATAATTTACTTTAGTAGATACAAGCAGGAGAATTTGCGAAAAATGATTCGTCGCGTAGTTGCTTCTTACCTTAAGAAACTCGCCGACCTTGAGCACGACTTCACCCAAGAGGTACACAACCGTAAAGTTGATAAATGGGAAGGCCGACAGCTCGATAAGCTTGACCCTTACCGGGTATTGAATAGAAGGGTTAAAGAGCAACGTGACGAAAATAAGAACAATATTTGGCTACAAAAAGCTATTGAAGATCCCGGTAACGCAGGTAGAGAATACTTGCTTCAAGGCAAGATTAAAGGCGTGGAGCCCGAATTCGTAGATGCGGTAGAGCAGTTCATTAACAGTAAGCCAGAGCACCTTAGAAGCGGGGAAGCGGCTAGCTTTGTGTTGATGGGCGTACCTGTCCAGCACTTAGTTGCTAAGAGGCCCTGAAGGTTGTACTGGGCGGGGGGGATACATCAGTAGATTCTTGGGACGTTGGTCTTCTGTTAGAGCTTAAGGAAGACGGCAGAATTACTCTTGAGCAAGCCAAGCAAATTGCAACTGAACTTGTCAGTAAGCGTCCCTCTCGTTGCACTGCTTTGTATAACTACAACCTCCTTGATAAAGAAGCTGCGGTTAAGCATTTTGGGCCCAGTCTGCCTACGGTTCCGAATGACAAAATGAAAGACCACTTAAACTTGGGCCGAGTGTTTTTCGGCTTGTCAAAGGCAAAGCTCATTAGTTTAGCTTACCAATACATCTTGCACTCACCGCGTAAAAGAGAAATCGTTCTTAACATGATAGACAAATACGTTCCTTAATTAACTATAATTAAGTACATGAACATTTACGTACTTTGTCCTGCGGGGGCAGTCACGGGAGGGCCGGAAGCGATCCATCAGCTAGTACATACCATAAACGAAGTTGGGTATAGTGCATTTATGGTGTACTTACCCAGTTCTGACAATGTTACCGCATCCTATAGCCATTATAATATACCTACATCCAGATCTTTGGTAGATCACCCGGACAATTGCATAGTGGTTCCCGAGATTTGGCCCGGATACCTAGACAGGTTTAGTAGAATGAAAAAGTTCATTTGGTGGCTAAGTGTAGACAATCGTGATCATAACTGGGATAGGTTTGACGACAGTAGTATCACACACCTCGCTCAGAGCACCTACGCCTACAAGTTCCTAGAAGAACGCAGAGTTAGTACAGTTAAATATTTGCGGGAATTTTTAGGTGACCAACATCTTAAATCTGCACCGGTACCGGGACAAGTTAAAAAAAATCAAATCGCTTTCAATCCTAAAAAAGGTTTTGAGTTTACGCAATATATTCACTCGTTTACGTCTGATATACCGTTTGTCCCACTAACGGGTATGACTCCCGTACAATTAAGGGAAGTCTTAAATGAGAGTAAACTATATATTGATTTTGGCCACCATCCAGGACAGGATCGTCTTGCCCGCGAGGCGGCAATGGCTGGATGCGTTATCATTACAGGCGTGAGAGGATCCGCTAAGTTCTTCGAAGATGTTCCAATTTTAGATAAATATAAATTTTCAGGAAGCTTGCCTCAGGAATTAGATATAGAAAGGCTAACTAATCTTATAAGAGATACGCTGCGTAATTATGAGGAGTACGTAGCGGATTTTACGGCAATAAGAGATATTTGTTTGGCTCAGCCCGAAGAGATGAAAAAGCAAGTTCTGTCTATTTTTAATTAAAAATACTAGCCTATAAAATCCCACCAATTGTTTAAATTAGGGGGCTTTTAAAATTTCCATAGTTATAAAAACCATAAGAGCGCTAATAAATGGCAAGATAATTTAGAGCTATGGTTTATGCATTAAAAGGTCAGCCTTAGCTAGGGCAGACCCAATGACTTGATGCATGTCATAATACTTATATTCAGCAAGTCGGCCCCCAAAAATAAAGCGACTGTCCTGTAAGACTAACTGCTTATATTTCTCGTATAGCTGATTATTGTAAGTATCATTTACGGGGTAGTAGGGGATGCTTCCTTCTCGATAAGATTGAGGGTATTCGTGAGTAATGATGGTATAATCCTGCTTACCAAACTCAAAGTGCTTATGTTCAATAATTCGGGTAAACGGTACGGTAGAATCCGTGTAGTTGACTACAGCATTACCTTGAAAATCAAAACTTTCTATAATTTTAGTTTCAAATTTTAACGATCTATAGTTAAGTTTACCTTGTGAATAATCAAAAAATTTATCAATTTCACCCGTATAAATAATTTTAGGTGCCAAGGAATTAAAGTAGTCGCGTGACTCTAAATAATCTATGCCAGTTTTAACTTCAATACCGTCAAGTAGCTTTGTGAATATTTGAGTGTATCCCCCAATAGGGATTCCTTGGTAGCAATCATTGAAGTAATTATCGTCAAAGGTTAATCTAATGGGCAATCTCTTGATTATACTTGCTGGAAGATTTTTTGCGGGGATCCCCCACTGCTTTTCCGTGTACCCCTTAATGAATATTTCGTATATTTCGGTACCAACTTGTGATAATATCCATTCTTCAAGGTTAGCAGGGTTAGCTATTGGGATTCTTTTTTCCTCCAGCATATCTTTAGCTTCGCTGGGCGTCTGCACCCCCCAGAGTTGGTTTAGCGTGAGTAAATTTAAAGGAAAACTATAAACTTTATCTTGATAACGGACCTTGGGACGATTAACATAGTGATTAAACTTTGCAAATCGGTTAACAAAATTCCAGATTTTTTCATTGCTTGTGTGGAAAATATGAGCACCATAGGTATGCACGTTGATGCCATCAATATTTTTCGTATAACAATTACCGCCAATATGGTTTCGGCGGTCCAGTACTAAACAGCGCAAACCCTGATCTGTTAATTGCCGAGCCATTACCGAACCAAAAAGTCCGGCTCCTACTATCACAAAATTATACATGAAGAGTTCTAACTTTCTTTACTGGTTTCGTAAATCTAGTTTATTTTTCTATTATAGATAATAATGTTTAATTAAATGAGTAGCTATTTTCGTATCATTACCGTTTACTTGGACAAAGCAGGCGCGGACTATCTTTCATTTGAAGATCCGGAAGAAATCAGGCAAATGTCTCACCGCGCCCCTGATTGGATTAAGGTTCTGAAGGGGGGCGAGACGCGATTCTACCCACCCCACACTTTAAAAGTTTTAACCTCGCAGGAGCTTGGGTTTTTAGGCAATCGCGTTACAGATTTTAATGAACAGATTGCTCAAAAAGGTTATTTGGGTCTCAATAACCAAGACCAGATACAACTAATGCAGCAAATGCGTCCTGATTGGCTAAAAGTTATTACGAAAAACGAAGTTAAATTTTACCCACCAACAAACTAAAATAGTTTTCATTTTGGCTATCTATACGATAGTAACATGTCAGAATTTGATTATACAGCATTATCTGCTAGAATCGCACAAATTAAAGATAAGTATATAGACTTATCGCCACTAGTGAAAAGGTGCAATGAGGCACTTCATTTACTAGAAAAAGAGCTGAGGTTGAGCGGATTTCTCATGCCTAGTGAGTTTCTGGACCTGCACGAGAAAAAAGCATTTCTGAACATGAAGGCGGAAGGCGAGAGATTAGTGGCTCACTATCGGCTTCTCTACATGATAGGTTTTCTGTATGGACTTTTAGCTTATACAGATGCTGTATCACCATTAGATTTGCTTAATATAGAAAAAGCTCGGCTATCTTTTCAAACATTTGATCAGTTGAATCGAGACGAGAAGATAGTCTTCTTACTAAGCTATCGCTTTAAGGACTTCCGAGCAACTTCACGGTGGCTACGAGAGAATAAAGAGTTCCTTGACGTAGCGCGAGAGCTGGAAGCAGAGAAAGAACTTATACTTGCAGAAGTCGATAGGCACTTTTTAGGAAATTAGCTCTCAGGCGGGGTAGAGGTTAGGAGACAGGTCTGGCCCACAATAAAAACCAGACGTGACAGCGATTGTACTCTACCCGCCTTGCCCCTTTTCCCCCAACCGCATCCACGAGGGGCACCCGAGATTCTGCTACTATAGCTCCTAGCCGGTACCCTGTCAACTACTGCTTCAATAACTTTCTTTAAATAGAAGGATTTGTGTCCATATGCTTCAGAATCGCGTTATTATTTCTCACTTAACTAGGCTCGCTGACGCTAGCCCAGATGGTGATTTCTTTAGCGAGTTAGCGCTTCAGCATACTAACCGCACCACAAGCTCTATACACAAGGGGCTTCACGAAGTCCGTAAACAAGAGTTTGATAAAGTAAGTGATCTAGTTCACCTTGCAACCAGTGACCCCGAAAAGTTTGTTCGTGTTGCAAAGTTTGACTTAGATGTAGCCTTAGCAAATAAAGTCGCTGTATTAGCTTGTCAGCGCCGTCCTGAGTTATGGGCTTTATTTAGTAAAAATACACTTTTACGTAAACCAGAAGCGCGAGATGCTTTTACCTGGCTTTTTAAGAGTGAGCCGCATATTGATTCAGATATTAAGCAACAACATATTGATTTTGCGCTTAGTACTGGTATTGTTGATCAAAACGATTTAATTAACATGGGCCTTCTGCTGAATGACTAAGCAGAGTCCCCGAAGTGGAAGCCCCCGGATTCGAACCGAGATTGACTCTGTTATGAGCAGAGCGTCTTGACCGTTAGACGAGACTTCCTCAAAGCGCCACTCTATCATAGCAAGTTGGGGACCCTTCTGTTGAAGGAAAATTACAGAGCACTAAAAATTAACATATGTTTTATAAATTTTTAAAGATTGTACTCGCGGCAAAGCCGAAGAACCCGACACGCGAAGACATTTACAGAGCTTCCGGCTTACTCTTTTTTGTAATTAGCCAGAAGCATAGTAAGCGATCATCCGACTTGTCTCTAGATCAAGTTCAAAATTTTGACGTATATAGGACGCAATGGGAAACTAAACTAGACTCTGATTTAAAGAAATTAAACAAGGACAAATTATGGAAAGATTCTGTTACGAGGGTTAAGAACCTAAAGTTTCACCCTAAGAAGGGCGTTCCCTCTTTGCGGAAACTAAGACAGACGATTAGAGCCGGTGCTGAGAGAAAAGATTGGTATGAAAGTACGTTCAGGGCCATCCAAGAAAGATTTGGGGATGATGCAGAAGCTATGATGAAGTTTCTCGTACATATGTCCCCTGGAAATGAGGTGTCCATAAATGTAACTCAAGCAGTAAAAGCATTCATTCGCTGGAAAACCGGACAACCCTTCGGGGCTTCTGGGGGACAGAGAGGCCTAGGGCGCCGGGATCACCACTGGAACATGGAACGTTCTCTAAAAGACGATCCAGATGCAGGCGGTAAAAAGCTTCAGAACTTTCATCAGTCTTTCTTACGCAACGACAATGCTGTTGTCATTGATAGGTGGATGCTAAGAAATCTAGGTATCGACACTCGCGATGAAAATGTTAAGCTTAGCGACGGAGATTATGAAGTTTTAGCTGAAGTTGTAAGGCATATCACAAAAGACCAACAGCTTAAGTCTGAGTTTGGGCCAGACTTAAAGCCACGTCAAGTCATGGCGATGCTTTGGGCCGGTATTAAGCGGAAACAGCAGAGACGTAAAAAATCTGATGATCGTCCTTATGAAGAAATATTGAATGATCTTCTTGGAAGAGATGCAAGCCTAAAAGAGCAACTTATGCAGGTTCTAGGTAAAGAACCCCCTGAACGAGATCGTCACTATGAAGAGGCGAGACACAAGATGAAGCGCCCCATTAACCCTTTACTTGAAGGTGCTTCCGCTAAATAACTGTAGAGCTTGCTTTACATGGGCAGGCTCAATGCCTATTAAGGGATCAGTTTTTACTAGCCTATTCTCTAGGTGAAGCATATCAGTTCGATCATCTAATATGACAATATTAGATGGTTTGATATTATTGTCATTCATCCAGACTTGAATTTCATAGCCACGCGGATAACCCTCAAAAAATGGTGTCTCAGATGCAAGACCAAAGGTCGCGCCAAGGCTTTGTAACATTGATTCGTTTTCGTGAAGTAATGCTTCAGTTCTTCGCAAGGAGCTCAAAACTACTATTGCTTTGGCTTTCTGAACAAGTTGATTTACTAAAAATACCTTCTCAGGGAGTATCGGCCCATTTCTAGCGTTCTGGGTAACTACGCCGTCAATGTCAAGAAAAAGGTAATTAGTCATTTATAAGATAGATTCAAATGCAAAGCGAGGACAGAAAGCATATATGATACTGTCTTTAGTGCCTTACGGCTCATTGGGGCGGCAAGAGGAGCCTGTTCTGTAGGAGGGCTGATAGTTACTGCGGTAATATGCTTCGTCTCATCCAGTACCGGACACACGAACTGAAAAGTCTTGCCGGTGGACTCGGTGATGGTGACTAGTTGGTAGCTCATATAAGAAAAGATAGTCGGCAAACTTAGCGCCTGTTACTCCTTCTTTGTTAAATTTAATTAACATGTTCGTCGAAAATATTGATTGTCGCGTAAAATTAAGAAAACTAGAGGACATGTCTGTTGACTCTATTATAACAGACCCTCCCTATGAACTAAAACTTTTAGGAAATAAATGGGACAGTAGCGGGATCGCGTTTAGTCCAGAAGTTTGGTGTCAGGCTTTTAGGGTATTAAAACCAGGCGGACACGTTCTTGCTTTTGGGGCCACAAAGACGTACCACAGGCTTGCCTGTGCACTAGAAGATGCCGGATTTGAAATAAGAGACTGTATTATGTGGGTGTATAATACAGGCATGCCCCACGGTAAAAACTTAGAGGGAGATTTTAAGGGCTGGAGTACCTGCCTTAAGCCTAGCTATGAGCCTATCATTGTAGCCAGAAAGCCAATAAGTACCTCAGTACAGGAAAATATGGCGCAGTACCAGGTAGGGGCACTGAACATTGATGATTGCCGAACTGAAAACAAATGGCCAGCTAATATTTTGTCGGATAGTGAGAATATTCTACCCTACTTTTATTGCCCTAAAGCTTCTGCTAAAGATAGAGATGAAGGACTTGAGGCCTTTCCCCTACAAAGAACAGGAAGTTTGAGCGCCACGGTTGACGGGTCAATGAAGACCGGAAGCGGTAATGATCGCAAAACTACGCGCCGCAATATTCACCCCACTGTCAAGCCCACAGAGCTTATGCGCCACCTAACGAAACTTGTCACCTATCCTGCAGGACTAGTACTGGACCCCTTTGCGGGAAGTGGGAGTACTGGTAAGGGGGCAGTTCTGGAAGGGTTTAGGTTTAAAGGGTTTGAAATGGATGAATACTATACAGCCCTAGCAAATGCCCGTATTCAAGCAGTTACTACAGCGTAAGCTTCGCGGGCCCATCTTGCGTCGGCTAGCGCGTTATGGATATCTTCTCGATTGTGATACGACGGTAACTTAGCCGGGCCAATCTGCAGCATTGCCCTAGCCTGCTCAATGTCATAGCAATTCCAAGGCCAATAGGCAGGCTTGTTCATCATGCCGCCCATTAAACGATTCAGAAGATACCAATCATGGGCGGCACAATACCCCCACATCTCAGTCATATCTTCACAGAACTTTTCTATCTCTTGGCGCATCTGGCGCTCAGAACGATAGTAATCTTTGCCATAACCGGAAGGATGTATCTTATTGACAACGTTCTCTTTCAGCCATGAGCTTGCCCTGTTCTGATCATAGTTACTGTTTACAGCGTAGTACTCTTCGCCGTTAGCCTTCACGATTCCAATACTAATAAGCTCGATGCCGTGCTTATCTTCGTGGAATTCTGTGTCAAAAAAGTAAATCATTTCTTTCTCTTTGCGCGACAAGTCTTACAGGTACTGCCACGGCCAGTACTTGCAGTAAGATCGCGTAGGTACGAGGCCCACAGATAAAATTCGTGGCACTTTACGCATACACGTCCATCGGCGCGGACTTCGGTGCGAAAGGGCTGGGGCTTGATTTCTAGCGGCTTCATCTGATAACGACCATCTTCTTGAGCTTAGTCATAGAAAAAGGGGGGTGAGGATCACTCTTTCGCCCACGAGGAATCGCGATTTGGCTATGCGTGGTGACAGATTCCCAAGGAATATTGTACCGATAAGATAGCCAAGAAACAAGCTTAGCTAGGCTACGGTACTGGGACTCAGGATACGCATCACTCCCGTTGCCTCTATTGATGAGCTCGATTCCAATAGAGAAATCATTTACTCTATTTCTACCATGGAACCTGCTCTTACCCGCATGCCCTGCATTCATGTTTAGGGGGGCAGTTTGGTAGATTTTGCCGTCCTTAGCAATGACAAAATGAGCGTTGTTGCCAAAAGCGCGGCTCCTAAAAAGTCGCAGTACTCGTTTCAGGCTAATATCTTCCGTATCGTGAATTACAATTACGCTAGGGCTCTCGTTATTTGGCCTTGCCGTAAAGTTACGGTTAGGTAAGTATGTGAGAGGGGGCTTGGCTGGCAACGCCAAGCTCGCTAGTAGCGCGATTGACAGGATCATTTGTTCTGTCTCGGCGGAAAATCAGTTCTGGCGCAGCAACCGTCACACCCATACACCGGATCCCTCTTAGTAGGGTCCGGGTGTCCGATGCCATGTATACAAGCCCACTCATAACGACGAGCCGGTGACCAGTAGTCCGAGTCTACTGTAGGGGCACAATGAATCCTTACTTCGGTAGAAGAAGGATGCTCGGGCCAAGGTTCGTCAGAGGAAGGAGGTACAGGGGGCATGGTTAAACTATGCCATATAAATTACGGAGTGTCAAGAGCGGTAAGCCGTAATTATTTTAAGTAAAACAAACCTAAAACTTAGCGAAAGAACTTGCCGGGTGAGCTTACCTTTACTTAAATCCACAAGAGATATCAAATAAAAAACAGGAGAGGTAAGTATTACATTTAACACAACTAACAGTGGTAAATGAATCTTATCTTTTTCTATCACAATTGATTCGTGAACTCTAATGTAGATATGGACGGTCCACAAGAAGTAAAAAGTTAAAAAAACACCCACTCATGATTATAGTAATGAAATGGGCTTACTTTTTAGCGCAAGCCGAACAAAGCTTACCTTTGTAGACGCCGCCCTTATTACCACAAGAAGAGCACTTCAGCTCTAAATTACGACAAGGTTTACACTTACCAACGTGCCCACGAGACTGGTTAGCTTCTGTGAGTACCGTACTGCACTTACTACAAGACTTTCCGATGTTATAGCCAAAAGCTGTCTTTACTTCAACCCGAGCACAGAATAAGCAAAGCTTAGGGCTAGTTCGAGATTGTGTTTGAGGAGTAAGAATTTCCTCGCAACTAGCACAAGGCTCATTCAAGTGTTTGTCAGGACGTAGAGCTGCATAAATTTTAGCTTTCTCCCCCCTACACGACCTACAGATGTGAGGGGTAGCCTTCGATATATTGTTAGAAGTCAACGGAGTATTACAAGACTTACAGCTTAACGTTTCTGAAGATAAAATAACCTGAGCTACCCTCTCAAGTCGCTTAGTTTGTCCGTAAGATTTTGCACAAGTTTTACAATACCCAATTTGGGATACTGAATAACTTTGTTCGGTAAGCTTAACGGAGCATTGCTTGCAAAGCTTACCTAGTGCATTCTTGAGGCGGGTAGAGCGCGATGCCTTAGCTACGCTCTTGTGCTTTACATTGTAGCAACTGCGACACATACCGGGGTAGGTTTTAACCTGATTCTCGGCAGTAAGCGTAACATCACCACAGCTCTTACAGGGCAGGCCGATGGCGCGTGCCATTCGTCTCTCGACGCTAGCGTGCACGATCTGGCCCCAACGCTCTGACCCACAGCTAAGACAAAGAGCTTTATATACCTTAGATCTACCTGCGGCTTCGAAGGGCTTATGGCAAGCGGCGCAGGAACTGGGGGCTACTGCAGCTGTACGCATGCCTCAATAATAACATGCGTAAACATCGCCTGTCAACGTTTATCTGGATATTTTCTCTTGATGTCTTCAAGAGCCTTTTGGTGCTCTTTATGGCGACACTCTTCGTTACAGTAACTCTGATGCCCGTCGGGTGGTCCGTAGTAGTAAGTTTTAGCGCACCAATTGCAGGTGAAAACGTGTTCAGGATTGTGAGACATAATATTATATAGTGTTTGAGTAAGCTGAGCAATTCAACTAAATAGTAAGTGGCCTTACAAAAAATACTCCGCCCAGGTAGACGGGGCGGAGTATTGCCGTGTAACGACTTACGTTAATTAAATGTTACCACTACATCACCGATGTACCCGTCAATGACACCATTACCTATACTAACCGATGTTGTACCGTCATCTAATATGGGTGCACTGTAGATAGGGGACTGAGTGGGGTCCTCGCCCTGAAAGACTTCATAACCACTATAGGATCGCTTTGTGTAAAGAGAGTCGTTGGTAGTGGTTACCGGAAGCTGGGTTGGGTTATATCCGTTATTCCAGCAAGCGCCGGACCAAGAGGGGTAGTTTACAAGTTGGGCAATGTATTCGGGTAGCTTGTTATATTCAATATTGTCTGCAGCGTGAGCAAAGTATTGATTATAGTCGTAAGACCCAGAACTCCTTAGTACCTCAAGAAGCTGAGTAGCTGCGCGACGCATCGGTTGACAAGCCTCTTGATGTGCAAGACTGTAACCAGGGCTGTTATTGTCTATACGGTATTGAGCTTTAGTTGCGGGCTCTGGAACAAGCCATACACGCACAAAGTTTCTGTCTACGGTACTTGATGATGACCTATAGGCATTTTTAGAACCAATTATTCCGACAAGTCCAGAAAATGTACTATTGCTTTCGCCGTTATAAAAAAAACCTAAGCCATAGGCAGCGCCGGGTGAGGCGTTGGTTACCGTAAAATAGGTTTCGTCTTTAGGAGTTACATAATGGGTAGGAGTGCCAGAAACCCCAGTGAAATCCTTCGCCAAGCGAATGACGTGACTTGTTATATACACATTTGGCTGTAGTAAGTCCATACCGTAGACGGGG
>Ga0194124_10003726_pt1 | contig 15781 bp, 10 predicted proteins | sample TA2KigCas0mmetaG_FD_148605 | JGI IMG/M metagenome (GOLD analysis project Ga0194124, IMG submission 148605) | Freshwater microbial communities from Lake Tanganyika, Tanzania - TA2015031 Kigoma Deep Cast 0m | ecosystem: Environmental > Aquatic > Freshwater > Lake | place: Tanzania: Lake...
GGGGCCGCGACCTTACGTGGACCGCTGGCGTTCGGAGGAAAGTATGTGGATCTCGCGATTGGTGTGCTGGTCATCTTTGGAGGAGTGCTGATCTACGGACAGTTTCGAATAGGCGTCTCACGAGCTCGTCGGACGCGGGGGTTTCGTGAGTGGTCGGGAGTTCTTACCTCTCATCGCTTGATGCAACTGTTCTTGATCGCATCGCTCGCGGTCAGCACATGGCACATCTACGAGGCATGTCTCAAGATTTTCTCAAAGGTATTCGAATGAGGCGTCGTTTAGTCGCTGCGCTGATCCTGTCGCTGTCTGGTCTGTTTCCTGCCACCCTCAGTGGCGCCACAAACATAGAGACGGGCACCAGTGCCGCTGAGGCAACATTGAAAGTTTGTGTTGATCAAAGAACCCAGAAGCCACTAGATGGTGACATCGAACTCATGCTCGTGATGGATAACAGCAAGAGTCTCGAAACAAACGACAGCGAGGGCAAGAGATTTAATCAGGTCCGTACGATGCTGAAATCGGTTCATGATCGCATTTCAAGGTCGAAAAAGCCGCGTGACATTAGATTCAGTTTTATTACGTTTGCGAATCGAGCGACTGTGCAAATTCCCCTCACGGCCGCTCGTGTCCTAACCAGTGAGAACATCGATGCAATAGCCAAACAGGTCGAGGTGGCCGCGCCCGGAAATCAGGAGAACACTGACTACGTTGCCGCAATGGAGGCGGCGATAGCCCAGATGCGTGGAGCACCCGCAAGGAATTGTCGTGTCATTGTGTGGTTTACAGATGGCGCATACTGGCCGTCGACTGGGGCAGCCGGGAACTCAGTTTCGGGCGGAACACTGAGAGAGCGAGTCTGCGCTCCAGGAGGATTTTCCGATCAGCTTCGGCAACTGAATGTGAACATCTTTCCGCTTTACATTGAGCCTCGTGATCCGCCGTCGAAGGATGACCCAACAGCATCTCGTGATGTGATGGCACATCTAACCGGCGACCAGGATGCGTTCGCTGAGGCACCATACCGAGCAGGGGATCCATGCGGTGCGTTACCAAGCCACGTTGGCGAAGTGCTTGCTGCGGCAGACGTAAATCAATTGGGGCAGTTCTTCAAAGACTTGGTGAATATTTTTGAAGGTGGTGTCGCAATTGCCTGTCCGACGAAGAATGGAACGGTTGAGTCAAAGTTGTTGCCAGCGGGCAGGTACATCTCGGAGATCTCAATAGTCAAGTACGACATCAGTGGCCGTGAGTTGACGCCGCGTGATCTGGTAGCTAGTCAGCCCAGTGGCGAGACTGCATCACTCGACAAGTTCTTCCAAGGCAACGACGGACGATATGCGGCGACCGATGCGGCTCGGGAGCTTACGCAGGGATGGAGAATTGAGGGCAGTGGGGTGGAACACTGTCTCAGGGCGTTCAAACGCGAAGGCTTGGCAGTGCAAGTAGCTCGTACTGGCGCCAATGCTGCTGAATTGACACCTGTCGGAGCTTCGGCATCGTGGTTAGAAGGCGAGGATCTGGTCTCAGACGAGAACGACACCGCCATTCCAGTCGTCAGACTTGGGCCGAAGGCAAGCTGCAGCCCCGTGGTAGCTGGATTCGCCACTGATCCCACGAGTCTGAGTGGGGCCTTTGACCAGCTTTCTGGAAAGGCACGAGGCGTTATCTGTGTTGACCCGACTGGCAGTGAGGTATTTTCGGACGGTGTAGCCCTAGATGTTTCGCGTAAGGGCGAGCCGCTCATTGCCTGTGACGGTATAACACTTCGTCGCACAGGAGCCGATGAATTTATCTCGTCAGACCGGAAGGAGAAATCCACTGAATGTGTGGTCGACTTTCGCGGAAGTGGCGCAACATTCGTGGGGCTGACATCGAACTTTGTAAATCTGTTGACTGCACAAGAGTCCAATTTGTGCAATTTTGATTCTGCCAAATCGGTAGTTGCCGCAAACAATCGAAACGGAGAGGTGCGCATCTCGGTTACCGCTGTTATCGCTAAGAATCGAGAAACGAAGTGCGGATTACCAAACAAATCGGTCAACTTCCGATTCGCCGACGCAAATGGAACTTCAAAAATCGGCACTATTCCCTTCTCGATCGAGCTCAATCTTCAGCCCGAGCCGGATCGTCCCGCTGCTCTAATCGCAACGATACTTACGGTTCTTATGCTGCTCGCGGCAGCCCTCGCAATACTTCGAAGAATGACGATTCAAGCCGCAGCGCTGCTTGCTCCTGCCAAAATGTGTTCGGTACGCTTCGGTGTGCAGGCAGCTCGAAGACCCGACGGGCGCGTCACAATCTCGGTCGAGAATCGTATGTTACGTGATGTTCAAATTGATATGGAGCGAGTGAACCGAGCAGTACTCGACGGAAGCGAATCAAAACTTGTAGTTCGAGACCTTACGGACGAACTTGTGATCAAGCGCGAAGTTCCACCGTTACGGATGATGCTTCGTGAACCTTGGGCATGGGTTGATGACACTCGGACATATTTCGTTCATCCGAAGGGGCGTCGCGCCCCGGCAAGTCGCAACTTGGTGGCACCATTTCGAGAGGCGGTCATTGCGTTGGACGACGGGCGAGTGAAGGGCGCGGATAACGAACGTGCCATATCAGTCTGGGTGATAAAGCAGAAGGGATCGCCAGAAGGTGACCAGATTTCAATTGAAGAGCTCCTAAAAGAGAACTGTCAAGCCATTATCGATGAACTCTTGGAAGAACTTGAATCGAAAGACGGAGGTGAGTCGGGTGCCGCTACGGGCTTGCCAACGAATACACCACCTGAACTCGAACCACCTCAAGACCAAGAGAGTCGAAGTCTTCCGCTACCCCCAGACTGGTAGGACTGGTTCCGCTTTCAAGTGACCTCTAAGTGGCACGATTGCACACGTGAGCACTACCGTGGGGTGAGATTGGGGGCATTTGATGTATCGCAGGATGTTGTTCGTAGGGCTCGGTGGATCAGGTGGTAAGACCCTACGTTTCATGAAGGCAGGTCTTTTCGAATGGCTTGAGCGACACGGATGGGATGAAGGAATTCCGGTCGGCTTCCAATTCGCACACATCGACACCCCGACCGAACCCGATGGCAAGGACGTCGGAGACAGTTCTCTGATTACCGCCGAAGAGTATCTCGGTTTGGTTGGAAAGGGAATTAGCTACGAAGCAGTAGCTGACAATCTTGACAAGAGCCCCTCACCGACTCTCGACCTCGCTGGCTGGCGTGTCGAACCCGCAAACCTCATGGTGTCGATCCAGGAAGGTGCAGGTCAGTACCGAGCAGTAGGCCGATCCATTGGTGCTGCCTACCTTCCTCAGATCAAGAACTTCTTGAAGCAGGCGATCACTCGAATTAATGATGTCGAAGCTCAGCCGCAGTTGAACAAGCTTTATGCAAAAGTCACAAAGAAGAAGGCTGACTCCGTGGGCACCGGCGGAAAGTCAGAGCCATTTGTTGTTGTTGTGTCCTCTCTCGCGGGCGGTACCGGCGCAGGAATTTTTATGGACACATGTGACACCATCCGATTACTCGAGCCAACCTGGGGACACCATTCATTTGCGCTGCTCTACACGCCAGAAGTGTTCTCGAATATTCCTGAGCTCCAAAAGGGCGGCGTCGAACCGAACAGCCTTGCGGCTATCTGCGAACTTACAAATGGTTCGTGGTTTCAAAGAAGTACCGATGCCACAGCAATGGCTGGTGGCGCTGTTGAGCTTGCGCCGCTCGAGGCCCGACTTCCGGGATTCTTTCGCGGTGCTGGTTTCGCTCGTGGGCTCGACCGCTCTGGACCGGCGTATCCGTTTTTGGTGGGTCTCCGAAGCAGTAAAGGAGCTGCTTACCAAAATGACAAAGAATTGTTCCGGATGGTTGGCCAGTCAATGGTGGCATGGGCCACAGACGCCGTCATGCAGGACGGACTGCTCGCGTACGTGAAAGCGAACTGGCAAAGCTCGGCGAGTACGAATAGTCCAGACGGTAAGCGAGACATTCTGGTTAACACGGGGGCTGGAGAACAGGGTGTTCCCAACATCAGCGGGATTGGGTTTGCGCGAATCTCAATTGGCACGCGCCAATTCGAGGAGTACGCCGCGCGCAGAATTGCAAGAGATGCAGCGAATTGGATCAGTCGGTACCACACCAATAGCGAGGAAGCCCAGGCCCTGCAGGGCGATCGAAAGGTTGTGTCGCCTGATCAACTCGCAACGGAGATTGCTGAACGGCATTTCGACTGGTTCATTGGCCAATGCAAACTCCAAGAGCGTGGACCTGAGCAAAATGACATCCTTGACGCCCTGAAACCTGAGGGAATCGACCAGTTACAGCGTGAGGTTAAGGCTCGGGTCAAGGCGTCGTTGAGGCAAAGCGAAGCTCAACCGGGAAGATCGTGGGATCCCGAAGTCAACACTGCCATTAATAATCACCTGCAGGATTACGAGCGGGAGTGGAAGGTGACGCTGAATGCGGCGTTTGAGAAATGGGCGAAAGATACACCAGATCGTGTACTCGCGGTGGTGCGAGAGGCAGTTGCAAACTTCGGTACAGCGGTTTCGTCGAAGCTCGTCGCTCGATTAATTCATGAGCTCAGCAATGAGTCTGACGGAGTAGCCGTAGAACTGCTTGGAAAAACCGAGCTCGGAATGTATTCGCAGTGGTCATCACGAGAGTTCTGGGGGGGTCGAGTCACCACTGCCCTCACGGAAGCGGGTGGCGGAAGAATCGAAGCAGATGACCCGGCTATTGAGAAGGCCATTACCGACGGCCTCGGGGCGGCCCGCTTCGCCTACATGGTTCCAACATGTGAGCGAGCGGCTCTGATGCTGAAGGAGTTCTGCGCAGGCTTCTTGAGGCCACTTCAGCGCAAACTTGGCGACTCAACCGAGGATCTTAGAAAACAAACCGCTGAAATCTCAGGATGGCCGGGCTGGCCCGCACCTGGTGAGGATCAGGATGTTCCTGAAGACCTAAAGCCTGGTGCCGCAGAGCGGACACTTCTCGACGTTGAGAAGTTCCCCGAGCTCTTTACGAACAATCTCGCAATTCACTTTGGACGAGACACGACACAAGACGCTCAGAGTAAGCGTGACGTACGGCAGGATGTAATCTCAGGCAAATTCATTGACGAGAGACTTGCGGCGTCCAGCAAAGACGCAAAGAATCTCCTTCCCCTCGTGGCGATTCAGATCACTGGAGAATGGCGCCCGAGCTCCGCCGTAATTGGGGGTGCTCGTGCAGGTGATTCCGTGCGTCTTGACGTGCGCTATTCGGTGTACGACCTGTTAGATCGTGCAAGGGCATGGTTGAACGACGGCGACGGAGTCTTCCCGCAGCTCTTGCGTTCGAACCTTCGCGAGTTCACTGATCCCGGAGACACATTCGAGCCAGCTTTCGGTATGAGCAGTGAAGACTATGTAGACCGTCGGACGCGGTTCGTAGAGATTCTCGAGACGGCAATCGGTCTCTCTGATCCACTCGTCGGACTAGATCCGCAACTGACGCAGCAGCTTCATCCGAAGGCGATTAGTCCAATTCGCAGATTCAGCTCGATTCCCTTCGGTGGCGATCACAAATTGAAGTCGCCCGTCATGGAGAAACTTGCAGCTGAGATGAAGGACGAGAAGGCCCCGAATCCGGAGCAACTCCTCAACGAAGATGCGAGTCTCACGTATATCGACCTCTATTCGTTCCTTCCGGCTCCGCATAGTCCGTTGGTAATTAGAAGCTTGATGGAACCCATCGGGCAAGCCTGGGCACCAATTGAGGCCGATGGCAATGAGGCCGACATAGCAATCTCGAATTTCTGGTTCTACCGTCGCACTCGACCACTGATGGAGTTCATACCCGCACCGCGCCCACATATTCATGCAATGGTCCGAGGCTGGTTTGTAGGTCACTTGCTGGGGCTGATTGATAACTCGAAGCAGCAGTCAGCCATCAAGATTGTTGATCCGTGGGATGAAAATCTTCACCGTTATAACTTTCCGTATCCAACTCTGTCGCCCACGGCCAATGACAATTTGGCGAGCCTTCTCGAATCATTGGCGCTTGCCTATGTGCGAGTGGGTGTCGATGACGACATCGAGCCGCTCTTTCCGTATGTATTGCTGCGGCGTTTGGGGACAAGCACTCAAGGTCGCTCACTCACGTATTGGGGCGAACTGAATGACATCTGTAGAACGTGGCTCAGCGATGGAGTGGTTCCTGGATCCGACCAAGAATTGATGCTCTCGCCTGACGCCGCCTTTGAGGGCGTGACAGCATCTCAGCGTCGTGGTTTCGCAGTGCAGGTATTGCAGAACGAGAAGGACGATTTCGCCAAGGACTACAAGATCTGGAAGCAAGAAGTCGATGCGTCTGCAACTCGTCTTGGTCAGCCACCACTGTGGCCTGGAATGTGGCACACCATCGAGCGAGCGCTCACACAGCTCATCGCGACCTTTGGGACTGAGCGGGCCGAAAGACCCGTAAAGAAAGTGAGATGAGTTCGGCTAACTCGACTGAGCGGTCAGAAACTGAGGGGCGGGTAACCCTTCTCATAAGTCACTCGAAAGACAGCCGCGCTCTCGAAGTACGTCAATACCTTGAGCATCTAGCTCAACTTGGCGTAACGAGAAGGCTGTACTGGCTTACGGTGAACTCGGACACGGCTGAGATGTCGGGCGACTTTGAGGTCGAAGTTATAGAAGTGAATGGCGTCTCGAAGGCCCATCTCTTCGACGAGCTATCAAATTCTGGTGGCGTAACTGCAGCAGATATAGCTGGCATCGTGGTGAGCGAACTTGATGAGACTGCTGAGCAGGCACTTACGAAGGCAATACCTGCGGTCCGCAGAGCTTTCGAGAAGTGGCTGCGAGACGCCCCGATCAATGACATTCGAGTGTGCGGTCGCAGCTATGACGCCGTTCTGCCCGACAGGCTTTATTTTGCTCCGACAGCGACGACTCGAGTAGTAATTATGCCCCTCGATCCATCGCACGATTACTCGGTGTTTAGACCGCTCGGTGCACAAGATTCGGGCGTGCTCACTGCGCACATCGCTGTGGAGCTCGCAACACTGCTCGGTTGCTGGAGTGTTCAGAACGAGATCCCTGTCGATTCGCTTCGAACAGCCGGGCGTGGAAGTGATGGCAGCGGTATACACATGGTGTTGTCAGTCGTTCGGGCACTCGCCGTGCCAGCTCCGCCGGTGAGTGAAGCACTCGGTGCCAAATCCCAGCTACCGGCGCCGCACGGTTACACCGCAGTTCCTAGACCTGAACGACTAGCAGCGAGCCTCGCTGATGAGATCTATCCGAAGGAACTTGTCTTTCACGCTCAAGAGAGACCTGATGGCCCCAGTGAATTTTCAAGAATCGACCGATTCATATTGCGATTCATTCGGCAGTTCATTGCCGCAATTAGTTCGCTACCGCGAGTTATTCGTTCGGGTATTCAGCACGAGATGGATGATCTTGCAATCAAAGCAATCGAAGATGCAATTGGCGGCGCAGCAGCGAGTGTTGGCTTAGTTAGTCCTCGGATTCACCGAAACGCTGCCGAGCCAGTTGACTTCGACGCGTTGATAGGTGATCTCATTGACACGGCAACGACAGAGATCGACCAGAACTATCGCTATGGGCTTCCGGCGTCGGTGTGGCACTCGATGGGTCGTATGGTGCTGACACTTGCCGATGGCGCGGGCGAGCCACGGGAACGCCTCCTGACCGACGATGCAGTGATCACTGACGTAGATGCGCTAGTCCCAGCCTGTGAGCCTTCGGCAGCTCAAGCAGGGGTTCTCCGCCAGATCCTTGAGACCCAAGATGAGGTAAAGGACGTCTCCGTCGTCGAGGCCATCGCTCAGCGGTTTCGCCGAGAGATTAAGAGTGCCGCGACAGCGACAGCCGAGGCACTCCACAACTTGCGAGCGCTGCCTGAGCTCATTCGTTCGCGACCCGAGGTCAAGGGGGATGAGGTGATTCGAATTGCTGCTGTTATCGGAGCATCTTTGATCCTCATCTCTTTAGGTGCGTTTTCACCTCTGCGTCCCGTGTTCGCATTTGAGTGGCTACCCATTGTGTTGCGAGACGCGGCATGGGCATTCCCCTCGGCGTTAGGAGCTCTCGTATCAGTTTGGGCCCTGATTCATCTGTCTATGAAGTCGGAGCGAGCTCGGCGAATAGTCGATGTTGTGAGTTCACTGGTTATTCCACTACTGCTATTGACACTGCTGGTTCAGTTCGCAGATGTTCGAAAATGGGCTGTACAGAACGGCGGGAGCAACAACTATCGATATGCGGTGGCGCTGTTTGCTCTGTTTGTAATCCTGGCAGTGCTAGCCATTCGAGTGGCAATCAAGTCACCCGTGCCCAAGCACCGTGCCTTCGGGCGAGCGGGAATTGCGATTGGATCGTCATATCTCGTTGTGGCCGCCGTGATAGGACTGGCGCAGGATCGTCCTGCGCTCATCGAGGGCTTACCAGATGTACGAACTCCAATCTTCGTGGTGCTGTTTCCATCGGCGGTGATTTCGGTTGCGGTTTCCGTGTCACGAATTGCGATTGCGCGCGTCCGGGAAATCTACAAAGCATTGCTGGTGAGGCGCCTGATTGAGTGGGGTATCGGCGAGCTGCGAGCAGGTCGTGATGCCGAGATCCGACTCGAAGTGCTAAGAGTGCAGTGGGCTGCCCTGGGTGCCGCTCTGACTCGTCTTGTGCGTTTTCCATTGGGTCGAGACATATCGACAGCGCTTGAGCGTGACGATGTGTTGACGGGCGATAGGGATCCCCTCAAGCTCGACTTCGCACGTCTCGACTTGACGAACAGAGGTAGGGGTGGCCTTGAAGCACGACTCAGACAGTCAGTTGTTCGACAAGGCTGGCTCAATCAACAGTTGGCAGCAGTGTTTCGTTCTTACAGCAAGTCAGCGGGTTTCGACAGAGGTTTAACTGAAGATGAGTTGACGGGAATCGACCCGCTCGCCTGCACGGCAACACCCTCCGCTGAGGAGGCGAGCACGAACCAAGCACGAGGCGATCGATGGAGCTTCGTTGACGATTTCTTTGAAGGAAACTTTGAAGACGTGCTGAGACTTCCTGCCGAGCAAATACGATTCGATGCTCTGTATGAGAGCGTGTTGGTGGATCCAAAGTCAATAGAGATCGTCGGAGCTAGGCATGGTTCGGATGGTGCGGCCCCATTTCTTCAACAAGCTGTAAGTCAGGGAGAGCTAAATGTTCCGATTGGTTTTCTGAACCTTCTGGTAACTGGCAGCGACCCACGTCTCAACATGAAGAGATTGGTCTGGTGGCCAAGGTCGTTGGTCGAACTACCGAACGTGCTTATCGACAATACCAATTTGACTGAACTCAATCTCCGTGAGAGCGAGCTTGTCAAACCGTGGGATGAATATGGAACCCGATTTGCGATGAGTATGCAAATCAGCTGGACGGAACCATTTGGTTATGACGACTTCTTGGCAGCTCGACCAAAACCAGGAACTTCCAGGGCAGGGGCGGAAGAGCCGAAGAGCGAGTTGTAGACCGTGGTATCACCCTGGGATTCTCAGCGACGAAGACCTGGTAGTTGGATTTCGAGTGATCTACCGCAGTCCGATAGGTCTGGAACACCCGAGCCACCAAGTGTTGGCGGTGACTTCCCTCTGCCGCCCCGCCCGACTCAACCGCCTGAACCAGACTGGCCAGAGATAACGAGTGATGAGCGTCGCCCCGATGGCGAACTTGACAGTCGCAGACGAGGCAGGGTTAGCACCTCTGACAAGAAGGTCCGCACAGCTTCCGGCCCACGAATCCCGGTGGCTCTCGGGGCCGTGTCGTTGCTGGTTGCTCTCCTGGTTTTTGTTGGTTTGCGCGTCGTTCGCTTCAATGTTTCAAATGTCGGCGACTCGCCTACGGCGGTTGACCAGGGGGTGCCAGGAGAATCGGGTGCGGCGCAGGCGGTGCCTGGGCAGGAGCCGCCAAGCGAAGTTACGACCACAATCTCACAGGGTGCTAACCCCACTAATCCGACAGCTAACGAAGTTGACTGGAACGAGATAGCAAGATCCGTTGTCTACTTTGAAGTAGCCGGCGGTTGTCAGTGGGTTGGATCGGGAACGCTGATCTTAGATGGCAGCTATGTATTGACAAACTGGCATGTAAGCGGCGGGGGAGAATGTCCGCTTCGAGTGGGCTTGACAGAGAGTCCATCCCGACCACCGGAGGAATTCTTTCCGGCGACCGTAGTCGTTTGGGACTCACAGATCGATTTAGCGATAGTTCGTCTGCAGAGTTCCACAGGAGCGCCCTTTGTACCTCCTGGTCGAAAGCCCGTGAAAATTGCAGAATCTGAGGCTCGACTCGGTGAATCTGTCAAGTTGCTTGGATATCCGGCTGTACGTGACGATCAATTCGAAGCTGGGGAGAGGTACACGCTGACATTGACAGATGGGTCGGTGTCTGGCACAGAAGATTTCGGGGAACGACCCGGCTACAACCCAACGGATTCAAGGTCAAACGACTATGAAGTATGGGGAGAATACATAAAGCACACTGCAACACAGAATCGCGGAGTCAGTGGGGGCGGTGCCTTCAACTCCAAAGGGGAACTTGTTGCGATTCCGACGGCCGGTGGAGAAAAACTTGAATTGATGCGCTCGGTGCGGTTCGCCAAAGTTCTCATTGATCAGATGTCCAAGTAGTGCACACCTGTTGCTCTTTCAATTGTCGTCCGCAGGAAGAGCTATGGCGGTAACCCCTCGAGCGAACATGAGATAGAACCTGCATGAATGGCCTCGTTAGTCGACGATCTCTCCTTACGGCAATCCTTGCGGGGGCCGCACTCGGAGTTGGGCTCTTTTGGGTTGACAGTCAACTGATTGAGCGAGTTGGCGTGGTTGAGATTGGGATCGCATTCGATCCTGGAACTGATGACCCCGCAAACACGACCACAACGAACTCCCAATCCGTGGCGGCGACGACGATCCCACAGGCCGATGCGCCAAGTCGGCCAACAACAACACTGGCCACAACCACGACCACACAGGTGCCAGTCACGCTTCCTGAGAACATCAATCAGTCATGGCGAGATGAGGTGCTCTTCCTTACGAATACCGAACGACTAAAGGAGGGTCTTGAGCCGCTGGCTAGTTGCAACAATCTTCACGTGGCGGCACAGAATCACTCGTTTGCGATGTATGACCAGAACTTCTTTGAACACGACAACCCAAACACTGGAGACGATCCAGCGACTCGTGCCGAAGAAGCCGGATACGGAACCTACGTAGGAGAAAACATCGCGATGGGTCATCAAACGCCCAGGCAGGTTGTTCGTGCATGGATGAACTCCTCCGGACACCGTGCGAACATCTTGGGGAGTTATTCGCATCTAGGTGTAGGAATCACACGTGGCGGCTCGGGCACGTACGGCGACGGTGACTGGTTCTACTGGGTACAGAACTTCGGGTCTGGCGGCGAATGTGGATAAGTGGACTCGATGATCCCCAAGTCGGAAGCGAACTTGGTGGAGGGTGGTCAGTCACAGAGATCTAGAAGATATCAAGCCAGGAAACTCTGGTACACCCTTTGAGTGTTGGCAGCGGCGCATCAGATGGGTGCAAGGTTGGCCCGAGTATGTCGGTTTAGGGAAGTCGTCATCTATACTCGTGCAAGGGTCGCGTCAGAAGGGGTACTGTCAGTGTCATCCAATGAATCGATGCAGACAGAGATGGATCTGCTTGAGTCCGAACTGAACGACTCTCGGTCGAAAGATGACAGTCCAGAAACAAATAGTCTGCTTTCCCATCGTGTTTTTCGGGTCGCATTCACTGGTCTTGGTCTTGATAACATCATCGTGCATTTGCGCCCGAATGAACTTGTTTCGGAGCGCATCTTTCACGATGGCATCAACAAACTAGAAGAATACATTGCCAAAATGTGGAGCAGTCCGTCTGAAGGACTTATCAGGTATGCCATGATCGAAAATGGTTCGAGCCTTTATGAAATCGTCACGGCGTCGAAATCGATCTCGCGCCATAGCCATTTCACCCCCGCGTTGCAGGCCGCATTACGTCGTGAAGAGCACCATATTCGACAACGCCTGAGATATGTGCGTCTCTTTGCGCTACGAATGCAATGGGCGGAACTCTCAAGTCGACTCGATTCCGGCAAGGAGGATCGAGCTTCATACCAACCTTCGGGAACTTTCCAAAGGACGGAGGCGTCCCACGGTTTAGCAGCAGCACGTCGAGGTCGGAGATCACCAATGCGGCGAGCCGTCCTTTTGGCGCTGTTTCTTTTGATCTTCCTGACAGCTCTCGTACAAGTCTTTGGAGAAAGCGGTGGCTAACAGAATAATCCACCTGACGAAGTGAAACGAGACCTTCAAGTCACAGTGTTGGCGGGAGCGGTCCTTTACGGTCTGGTTTGCCTCGCGGGGACGCTATCTCTTTGGATTGTGGGCTTCTTTTTCGTCTCTAGCTTCTTCGCTTTCATCTACATGATGATGAACAGTGGATGGCGTGGAATCGGCACAATGCTGCTGGCAATGATTCCAGTGATCGGCGCCCTTCTTGCCTTGGATCGAATGATGCGAAAGGCATGGCGCCAGGTCTTGGCTGGTTGGTTCTTCTATGCATACCCGCTTTTCACGGCCTTTGCTCCAACTGGATACCGAGTCGGCGGAGCTTTCTTGGGGGCATTTCTCTGGTGGGCCTTCTTCTCATTCGCAAAGAGTGTTCGGCTGAATCCCTCAAAGTCGTTTCTCATGATGTGGGCACTTCCCACAACCACGTTCTTCATGATCGCGGCTGTAGTGGTTCCATTTGTTGGCGCGTTCGCAGACATTGATGTAGATTCGCCAGACGAAGGCTTTGATTATGCAAATGGATTGTCTGACGACATGACGGCTTCGAGCCTGGACGGCAGTAGTACCTATGGCGCATGGTCCCAGTTTGGTGAAAGTGCAGACACATTGAGCGGGTTTTCAGGGGCGGGCGATGGCACGATCGGCGAGACGGGGCTGCTCTTCGAATCGGTCCTGAGGTCTGACAGTGACATCGATTTAGCAACAAGCTCGATGACTGAAAGCGGTACTGGGCCTGGTGGGAGCCAAGACGTGAATCTTCAGGAAAGTATGGTTTCGAGAATTGAAGAGATTCGCCTGGATCCTGTTACGGGAGTACAGCACATCCAAACATCTGATGGAACAATCAGCTTGGATTACAGCGAGGTCTCGGGGCGTCTGACGGGTAACTCGCCGAACGGCACTCCGTTAGAGATTTGGACCGACCAAGTAACCGGTGAGGTCCACATCTCAAACGACAATCAGACGACCTCCTTTAGGCATGACCCGACAACGGATTCGTGGCTGTCTGTTTCTCAGTCGGGTACGACGAGGGTGGATACTGATCCCATAACCGGCGAAATGCGAGTCCACTCGCCTGAAGGAGTGATGAAGTTTCGAGTAGACCCCTTTAGCAACCGAATCATTCCGAGTTAGTGACTCGAGAGCCGTTATCGAAGACCGCTGAACTCAGGGCAAACTAGTCTCGACCATCCGGCAAGGCTTGAATACTCAACCAAGTGTCCAATTCGGCTTCGAATCTCGTCCGCTTGAACTTCGTAGATTTCACGTATCTCATTAGTCCATATACCACTCTTGAAATTCTTGCGAATTTCTTTTGCGTCGTGCTTTGTGAAAGCTCTTCCTTGTAGCGCCGCGAATGTGGCAGATCGATTAACCGCATAATCAGCATCCCACTTTGCTGCGTCAAAATCCCGCTTTAGATCACTTACTGCCGTGGCCATTGTGTGCGCATCAATCGGCGGTTTGTACTCGGTGGCAGGCAACGAGAACGCCATAACCCGATCACCCAGGGTTGCAATGAAGCTGGGTGTGAGCTCGAAGACAGTTGGGTTTCTCCACACCCGCTGAAGCTGCTGTTCAAGAGCATCTTCGCGAATCATCTCAAGAATCTCCGTGACTGCTTCTAGCGTTTGGCGATCGGTGGGAAGATAAACAAGAAACTCATTGAAGTTTGAACCGAAGAAGTGTTCCGGAGCCCCAAAAATTGTGTTGACTGCACCGATCAGATCGCTTAATGCCGCGAAAGGCAGTGAGTCGAAGTACCGCGAGGAGGTTTGATTAAAGTCACGTCTTTGCTCATTGACAAGCTGATTTATGCGGCTTGCGTCTTGTGCATAAGATCTAAGAACTCCGCATGCACGATCAAACTGATCGGAAAAGCCGACCTGCTCACTGTCCAAACCCCACGATTGGGTTCCATCCAAGGCTGTTGTCACAGTGACTGTCTTACTGCGTTACGAAGTCGATTGACAGCAGATTCTGAAACCCAGTCATTGACGACCCAGCCCATCTTCCTTTGAAAACGCGTAACCAGAAGAGCTCGGGGCTGAAAGGTGTCAAAAAGAAAGTCAGTGAGAATCTGAAAATCGGACTCAAGATATTTTCCCTTCGCGTTCCGCCTTCGAGCCTTCTCGGCATCCTTGACTGACCCTATGCCTCGCCGAGCCATGATGTTTCCAACCATCCCTGAATTCATGACACTCTGATTTGTGAGTTCTTGGAAAGCCACAACTCTCTCACTGAATTGTGCCTCGTTTACGTCGGTCATCGGCAATGCGCTCAGTGCTCTAGTGGCAATGAAGTTCATCACTTCAAGCGCATTGTTCTCAGACTCTAGATATTTGTCTTCATCCGACAGAGCTAATTCCATCAGTGCAGTGTGCGATGCATGATCGAGACCTTCGAGGATTTCACGAAGGAAATCCAACACGGCTTCGTCAGAGTCCCTTTTCCCAGCAAACACTCTTAACGCAAGTTTTACCCCTATCCCATCACGTGGATCGTTGTGTAGATTTCGCGAATCGGCAGTGGCAAACTTTCTCAACTTCTCGAAAGCGGGTCCACGATTGCCGATGTCCCGATATGACGATCGAAAACGTGAGAGCAACTTCCGAAACTGAAGAACGTGGTCAGTTGATGCCCCAAATACTTTCGTGCTGCCTGTTAGGTACGGCAGTAAAGTGTCAACTAGTTGGTCAAATTCATTTCTAGGCAGACTCTCACTCATACCCTGTACGGTATGGAGAGTTAGTCGCTAAGTCAAGACCGATCTCTTCAGCAGCTTTATCACTTGATGTCAAGAATCAGCGCTTCACAGCTCACCGCACAGGGGCGATGATTTCGTCGGGCGCAACACCAAGCACACCGGGTCACCTGTGGTATCAGCTCGACGTATCGTCGTTCTTTCCGTCGTCTTCGATGTCGCCCATCAGGTTGTCGAAGATGAACTGGGCGAACTCGTCGAGCTCTTCCTCGGTCATCTTGTCGACCGGCTTCTTTGGCCTGAAGTACTTCTTCTTGGGGTTCTCTTTGGTCATGATGTCTCCTTGGTGTTGTTGGAGACGCGACGAGCACCATTGACTTTGCGCTCGTAGCGCCGCATCCCCCTTGCGGGAGGCACCGTGGCTTGGTTGCTCGGTTGCCGACACCTCTATTGAGGTATCTCTTGATGCACTTCTTACGTTAGGTCAGGGGAAGCATACTGTTGTTCGATGGAGGTGAATGGATATCTCCTAATTCCGGGTGCGCATTTCGCCGGTGCGCACCTTATGAATCTTGTTTTGACGGGAATAGATCTCTAATTCGGTAGATCAGTTACGGCTTCACCAGCACTTTTGCCCAGCAAGTTTCTTCAGGAGTTCGACGGGGGCATGCACGCATTAAAGCGAAGTTTTGGTCCATCCGCTTTGTGATTTCGAGTAAGTTCATCGACTCGTTTTT
>Ga0194124_10003734_pt1 | contig 15752 bp, 9 predicted proteins | sample TA2KigCas0mmetaG_FD_148605 | JGI IMG/M metagenome (GOLD analysis project Ga0194124, IMG submission 148605) | Freshwater microbial communities from Lake Tanganyika, Tanzania - TA2015031 Kigoma Deep Cast 0m | ecosystem: Environmental > Aquatic > Freshwater > Lake | place: Tanzania: Lake Tanganyika...
TCGTCGGGATCGAAGATCGAGAAATCGGCCGACAGGCCGACGAGGCGGGCGTGACGGCGCAGCAACCGGGCGGCGAATCGATGGAAGGTACCCATCTCCACGGGCTGCGGACCGACGAGAGCCGTCAAGCGGCGTCGCATCTCATCGGCGGCCTTGTTTGTGAACGACAGCGCGACGATGTTCTGCGGCGGCACGCCACTGTGGATCAAGTGCGCGATTCGCGTGGTGACGACACGGGTTTTTCCGCTCCCCGGGCCGGCGAGCACCAGCAACGGTCCGGCGACGTGCGTGACCGCCTGCCGCTGGGACTCGTTGAGCCCCGTGAGGAGTCGATCCAACGGGGCGGGCAGCGGGTTCATGTCCGGAGGCTGGGCGTCTGGGGAAACTGGGGCGCTTCGGAGAGCGCAGAGAGGCGGGGCGTTTGCGTCGTTTCGTGTGGCGACGGGCGTAGGCGGCGGGAACCGCGATCACTTAGTATACGGGCCGGGGCGTGGCGGGATGGATCGGTGACGCAGTGCTGATCGAAGCCGATCGACACGGCGAAACGGTTCGTGGCTGCCACCGCCGGATACACGGGCGACGCTGTCGGGCGCACGGGAGGGAACCCATGCCGCGCATTCCATTCACGAATCTCACTCGTTCCAACGCGATGGCGGAGCGATTGGAGATGAGCACGGCGGAGATCGGTCTGTCGGTGAGGACGACCAACTGCCTCGAAGAGCGAGGCATCTTCACGGTCCAGGATCTGTTGCAGTGCACGCGTGCGGACCTGCTGTCGATCGCCAATTTCGGCGAGAAGACGCTGGAAGAGGTCTACCGCTCGCTCGAGCGGATCGGATTCGCACGCGAGGCCGGTGCCGCGGCGCTTGCCCCCGGCGATCCGCCGCCGGCGTGAGCGGCCCGGCCGATCCGCTGTGCGGGCGCTCGGGATTTCCGGCGGATGGCCACGCAGACTCGCGCCTCCGGGGCAGACCTGTGGGCCGTGTGGTCGTGATTCGACGCGGAAAACCCGCGCTTGCCCCTGGATCAGACGGCTCGCCATGACCGGCTCCGGGACGTGCCGTCGGGCACGTCGTGCCGGTCGTGCCGGTCGCGCGGGTCGTGCCGTGGTGAAAAAAGAAACTGGGCTTCCAGCGAATCACTTTTCGCCGCGATCGACCGGGAAACCAACCTAGGCTCTTGGAGATGCGTGATCCTGGACCACCGTCCATGGGTCGCCTCACGAGGAGCCTTCGATGAACGCCCGACGTTTCGCTGGTGCGCTGGCAGTGGGGATCGTGGTCTGGTCGACAGAGGCCCCGACCGCGCTCGCCCAGTGCTGCCTCAACGACTTGTTCGCCGGGTGTGCGAGTTGCTTCCGCCGGGCTCCGGTCGCGTACGCGGTCGCCCCGGTCGCCCCGGTCGCGGCTCCCGCGATGATGGCGCCCCAGCCTTACGCGGTCGCTCCGGTGCCCGTACCCGCGCCCACTCCGCCGATGATGGTGCCGGTCCAACAGGTCAGCTACGTGCCGGAGACGACGTACCGGACGCAGTACCAGTGCGTTCCCGTGACCACCTACAAGCCGTCGACCGAGATCGATCCCTGCACCGGATGCCCCCGGGAGTGCATGCAGGAGGTCACGCAATACGTCCAACAGGCCGTCAACGTTCCGGTCACCCAATACCGGGCGGTGTATTCGACGAAGTACGTCCAAGTCCAGCCGGGCACGGGCCAACCGATCGGGACCCAACCGATGGTGTCACAGCCGGTGCCGGGAACCGTGCCCTCGTCGACCGTGGTGCCAGGGCCGGCGGGCGCCGCCGTGAGTCCGTTTGCGGCGCCGTTGCAGACCTCGCCGCAAGCTTGGGGATCGGCCGGCGCGGACATCCCCAATCAACTCATTCCCGGACAGTCGAGCATCGCCGCGCCGGCGCTGACTCCCTCCGCGTTGTCTCCCGGCGCCACGGTGCCGGCGGTCCCGCCGCCGACGTTCCAGCCGCAGATCGTGCCGCAGTCGGGAACGTTCGCCGTCCCCCAGGGAGGGGCGCTCATGCCGCAGCCGACGGCGCCTGCGGCACTGACCCCGACCCCGGCACTGCGGCCCATCCCGGAGCTGTCCGGCACCTCCCCCCCGGTGGGAACGACCCGTGATGCCGGCAAACCCCCCGTTCCGGTGACGCCATCCAGCCCTGTCCCATCGACGCTGCCATCGACGCCGGCCCCAACTGCTCCCGGAGTGGGCGGCAACGGGGCAGGAGGTGGTGTCGGAACCGGGGCCACGATGCCGATTCTGCAGGGCACGGGCCCGGCAGCGAACACCGGCGCGTTTCCCCGATTGCTCGAGCCGACCGGCCATACGACTTCGCTGTCCCCTGCCACGCCCGTCGGCGGGCTCCCCGACGCCGCCGTTTCCTACCCACGGACCGCGCTCCCCGCCCGGCTCGCCCGCGGCCTCCCGCAGCCGTGATTCGGAGGTCCCGGCAAGGGTTCCAGGTAGGCTGAAGGGGCCGTCCCCCCGGGTGATCCACGACGTCGTCCGATGCATGGTCTCGCCCTCTCCCGGCGGGCCAGGCCGGGGGCGGCGTCCTCTGAGATTGCCAAAGCCGTGACCAACGAAGCGATCGTAGCGGCGCTCGAAGAGATCGCGCTGCTGCTGGAGTACGTCGGAGACAACCCTTTCCGCTGCCGCGCGTACCGCGCGGCAGCCGAGACGGTTTTGGGGCTCGGTGAGGAGATCGCGTCGGCACGTCGCTCGGGACGTGACCCCCTCGCCGGACTCCCCGGCATCGGCACCGACTTGGCGGACAAGATCGGCACCCTCGCCGATGCCGGTCGCCTGCCCCTCCTCGACGAGCTGCGCTCGCGGGTCCCGCCCGTGGCGGTCGCTCTGGTTCGCGTGCCGGGACTCGGTCCGAAGAAGGCGCGGTTGATCGTCGAGGCACTCGGTGTCGGGTCCCTCGAGGAAACCGCCCGGGCCTGTCGCGACGGACGCGTCGCTGCCCTCAAAGGATTCGGTGACAAGACGCAAGCTGCTCTGCTCCGCAGCCTGTCCTTCGCTCTCGATCCGGGCACGAAGCGAGTGCTGTGGCGAGACGCCGAGGCGATCGCAGCCCGGGTGTGCTCGTGGCTCGAGCATTGCCCCGACGTCGTGCGGACGGCGGCGGTGGGGAGCGTTCGGCGTGGACGGGAGACCGTGGGGAACGTCGACCTCCTCGCATCGGGTGAGGCACCCGCCGCCATCCTCGACCGGTTCCTTTCCTGGCCGGAGGTGACGACCCTCGTCGACCGTGGCGCCACGACGGCGCACGTGCGCGGGCCCCGCGACGTGGAGATCCGTCTCACAATCGTCGCCGACGATGCCTTCGCTGCGGCGTCGATCACCCGGACCGGTTCGGCCGAGCACGTGGGTGAGCTCTCCGAGCGCGCCCGCCAGCGCGGTTTTGAATTGGCGACCGATGGTATCCACGCGGTCGGTACGGATGCCGACAGGCGCTGCCCTGCGGCGCACGACGAAGCGGCGATCTACGCGCTGTGCGGCCTGCCGTGGATCCCTCCCGAACTGCGCGAGGGGCCCGGGACCGTCGCGCGGGCGGAGTCGTTCGGCATTCCGCGTCTGGTCACCGTCGGGGACATCCGCGGTGATCTCCACATGCACACCACGGCGTCCGACGGCGAAGCCACGCTGGTCGAAATGGCGCGGGGAGCGATCGCCCGTGGCTTGGAGTACATCGCGATCACCGACCATGGGCCGCGGGTGGCGATGGCCCGGGGGCTCGGTCCGGAACGATTGCTGGCGCAGTGGGAGGAGATCGACGTGCTCAACGCGTCGCTGCGCGATGCCGACCCTTCCGCCACGGTGATTCTCAAGGGGGTCGAGGTCGACATGCTCGAGCAGGGCGGGCTCGACCTTCCCGATGACGTCCTCGCCCGTGCCGACTGGGTCGTCGCGAGCCTCCACTACGGCCAGCAGCAATCACGCGACCGGATCACCGCGCGGATCATCGAGGCGATCGAGAATCCCTGGGTCAGTGTCATCGGCCATCCCACGGGGCGGTTGATCAATCGCCGTCCGGCCTACGACGTCGACATCGAGGCCGTGATCGCCGCGGCGGCGCGGACCGGGACCTTCCTGGAGATCAATGCCAATCCGTGGCGACTCGATCTCGACGACCGTCATGCCGCGGCGGCCCGCGATGCGGGGGTCGGGTTGGTGGTGTCCACCGACGCCCATGCGGTGTCCGGCCTCGACAATCTCCGCTGCGGGATTCTCCAGGCCAGGCGTGCGGGATGCGCGGCCGGCGACGTGGTCAACACGCTCTCCCTCCGCGACCTGCGCGCCCGGATGCGGCGCCCTTGAGCAGTGACCGGGCGGGCATCGTGACCGGCGGTGAACCCGGTTGTTCAGCGCGGTGAAAGAACGCAGCGAAAACCGATGTGATTGCACCCCGACGAGACCTCGGCCTTGCCACGGGTGCCGACGATGTACCGGGAACAGTACTGGTCGGTGCAGAGGAACGACCCGCCACGGAGCACCCGCTTGGCCTGGCCCGGTTCCTGTGGGTCGTGGCTGTCATCGGGACCGGCCGGGTTGACGACGGTGCCGCGGGCCGCGTCGTTCCGGTACGTGTCGGGGCGGTACCAGTCGGCACACCACTCCCAGACGTTACCCGACATGTCGTGGAGACCGTACTCGTTGGCGGGAAACCGACCCACCGGCGCGATCCCGGCGAAGCCGTCCGCCGCGCTGTTGTCGTACGGAAAACGTCCCTGCCAGGTATTGGCCATCCACCGTCCCTCGGGGCGGAAGGCATCACCCCATGGGTACGGCGCGCCGCTCTGGCCGCCACGGGCGGCGAACTCCCACTCCGCCTCGGTCGGCAGGCGCTTGCCCGCCCACCGGGCGTAGGCTTCGGCGTCGGCATAGGCGACGTGCACGACAGGCCGGTCCTCCTCGCCGTCGATGCCGCTGCCCGGGCCGAACGGATGGCGCCAATCTGCCCCTGGAACGTAGTTCCACCACCGGTAATGGGTATCGAGAGGCACCGGTTCGTCCGGGGGCGTGAAGACGATCGACCCAGCGACGAGGTTCTCTGGCGGGGCTCCGGGAAAGTCTTCGGCCCGCGGTGGCTTTTCAGCGACGGTGACATAGCCCGTCGCGGCGGTGAAGGCCGCGAATTGGCTGTTGGTGACCTCGGTCCGATCCATGAAAAACCCGTCGACCTTGACCCGATGGATCGGCCGCGCGTCGTCCATTGCCTCGCGCCCCCCGTCAGGGAGGCCGCGCGGGTCGGCACAGCCCATCGAGAATTCGCCACCCGCAATCCACACCATCCCGGCGATCCGATCGGTCTCGATCGCGGGGGGCGCCAGCGTGGCCGGAGCGGTGGCGGCGAATGCCGCCGACGTCGGGGCCGATGCCACGGCGGGTGGCGTCGTCGTGCGAGCGAGGGGCGGTCGTACCGTCGTGGGGGGGGCGATGGCGCGGCAGACCATCCACAGGGCGACCGCCGCGAGCAGGCCGAAACCGATGGCGACGATGAGTGACGAAGGGGGCGTGCGCTCGACGGTGTGCGTGTTGCGACCATTCATGGCAGGGTGTTTCCGAGGAGCTCGCGGCAATGACGCCGGAACATCCGGCGACGGTCTCGATCCCACCAGGCGGTGAACGCTCGTCGCGCACGCCGTGCCGCCGCCTGTTCGGCGCGGCGGCACTGCCGCCACCCGCGACGCTCGCGCCTGGCGGATGCCGCGCGCTGCAGGTGCCGCATCGTACGGGCAGACGCGGCACGGTCGGTACACGCCCCGAGCCGATCCTGGAGTTCGTGAAGGGAGTCTCGACTCGCGTTGACAGCCTGGTTCGTCAGGAAGGTGGCGAAGGCGTCGAGGTGATAGCGGAGCTTCTTGCCTGCGATCCGTAAGCCATGGATCTCGGCTTCGCCGCGGCACCGTCGCCGCCCGGCCCGGCGAAAACGGTCGATCACCCTCTCGAGCCGTCCCCGGACGCGGTGCTGCCAGTGGCGCTGCACGTCGATGTGGCCGAGGGACGCGCACAGCCGGCCGACGCGCTCCTCCCATCCGCCGGCTCCGGTCAGCACCGCCAACCGACGCAGCGGGAGCTCGGCGGCACGGCGCGACGCGACGAGGATCGCCAGGAGGCGACGGCCGCACCGGGAGCCGGCCAAGCTTGGATCCCTGCCGATCCGGGCAGCGACGCTGTCGAAATCGCGCACCCGGGCGGCGACACGGTGGAGAATACGCAGTCGCTTCTTGAACCACCGGCGCGGACGACCCGGAAGCACGTCGCGGAGAAGGCTCATGTGGGCGAGCGACCGGCGTGCAGCCACCCGCAGGTCGTGGATTCGGTCGGGATCAGTGCGACCACGCTCGATGTCGGCGCGCAGCTCGGCGATCGACCGTAGCCCCTGCTCGAGGATCCGGCGGGCCCCCCCCGGGAATCGTCTCCAGCGGGAGCGAGACGGTGACCCCAGTTCGGTCCCCACCATGATCCGATCCCGGGTCGGACGGCATCGCGCCGCACGGCAGTGCGACTCCAGCTTCCACCGAGGAATCTACCGGACCGGTCAGGCCTCACGCCAGCGGTTGGAATGATCGTCGAGGCAGGCTCATGGCGACCGTGCCACACCCACCGTTCCCAGCCGCTCGGGGCCGACGATGGTCACGTCCGACGCGAACACGGTGCCACCGGCCAGGCACCCGGTGCCGGTCCACAGTCGGCCCTTGATCTCCACAGTGTCCCCGGCCGACGCCAAGTCCAGTTCCGCGCAATCGACGGAGATCCGCAGGCCGGCGGTGAGGGGAATCACGACGCGCCGGATCGACCCGGCGTCGACGCGGAGGATGACGCTATCGGCGGTGATGCGGGTCACGGTGCCGATGATCGTCCCCGGCGTGTCGGGACGGATCGCATCGGAACGGAATCCGACCGGTGGGGTGACGATGTCGACGGTCTCGACGGGGCCGATCGCCTTGCCCTGCCGATCGACCGTGGCACGGCACCGGACCGTCAGGCCGGTGCGGAGCACGGTGGCGTCGGCGTCACCGCGGATCGACAGCCGGGAGACACCGGCCGGGTGCAGGACGGCGACGCGCACGGCGAGGCTGGGATCTTCGACGGTCGGATCGACGAAGGCGATCATGCCGCCACCGATCCGGCCCTGGACCCCGCGCACGACCCCGGTCAGCGTCGTCTCGGGAAGACCGTCGACGGCAAGGCGGTTGTTCTCGACGGGTACCGTGATCGCCTTGTTGGTCCCCCGGCAGGCCCCCAGATTCCACAAACGCTGGTAAGCCTGCTGCAACTCCGCCGACTTGTAGAAGGTTCCCCAGTGGAGGGTGCCGTCGGCCGCCACCGGAGGCTTCGAATCCTGGGAATCGGCATACGGGTTGTAGGGGGCCGACTGGGCCACACCGATCGAGGGCCAAGTGGTCGCCGCGACGAGGACGCCGAACAGAACACGGCTGGCCACGATCGTCGCGAGCGGTGGGGTGCCGTCCACGCCGTGTGATCTTCGGTCGCGCTGGCAACCCGCTGAGAGGCGGCCGGTGTGGATCCGACGCATAAGGAGATGCTCCTGAAGGCAGGCCAACACTACCTTCGGAAACATCGAACCGCCACGGGGACGGTCACGAAAACGGTGCCGCCCGAACAGGCTACCCGACACGTTCGCGACGATCGTGCCACCCGTCACGACCGGCATGATGCCACCGCACTCGCCCGGGCTGGTGACCGTGGTCACCCGCCCCCGTTGTCCGAACCGGGGGGGCTCGCGCCCGGCTCGGTGGCGGGCGGAACTGATTCGAGCAAGGGGAACTGCCTGGTCAGCAGGTCACGATCCACGCGGAGCGACTCGAGTGCCTCGGGCCGGACGCGGACCTCCGACGATTGGAACGTGCTGAACCCCGTTCCAGCCGGGATGAGGTGCCCGAGGATGACGTTTTCCTTGAGACCGACCAGGTTGTCGACCTTGCCGGCCAAAGCCGCCTCGGTGAGGACCTTGGTGGTCTCCTGAAAACTCGCGGCGGAAATGAAACTCGAGCTCTGCACGCTCGCCTTCGTGATTCCGAGAAGCTGCGTGCTCGCCGTCGCCTTCTTCGGCTTCGTCCCCTTCGCGGACGTGCCGCCGAGGGCCTCGATCTGGGCGTTGGCCTGGGAGAGGGCGTCCTTGGGAACGACCGTGCCGACGACGAACTCGCTGTCTCCCCGGTCGGTGATCTTCAGACCGTTCTCGACTCGATCGTTGGCCTGCTTGAACTCGAACTTGTCCATCACGCTGCCGGGCAGCAGGTTGGTATCGCCCACCGTCTCGATCTTCACCTTCCGCAGCATCTGGGAAACGATGATCTCGATGTGCTTGTCGTCGATCTCGACGCGCTGGCTGCGGTAGACGTTTTGGATCTCGCGGACGAGATACTTCTGCACCTCCTCCTCACCGGAAATCCTGAGGATGTCGTGGGGAACCAGCGGGCCGTCGACGAGCGCCTCGCCTGCCTTGACGAAATCCCCGGCGTGGACGCGAAGGTGCTTGCCGTGGGTCACGAGATGCTCGATCTCGCGTCCGCTGTCGTTCTTGACGATGATCGTCCGCTTCCCGCGGCGCTTCTCGCCAAGCAACTCGACCTTGCCGTCGATCTCGGCCATGATCGCCGGATCCTTCGGCTTGCGGGCCTCGAAGATCTCCGTCACCCGCGGCAGGCCACCGGTGATGTCCTGGGTGCCAGACGCTTCGCGGGGCGTCTTGGCGAGGATGTGGCCGGCCTTGACGTTCTCGCCCGGTGAGACCTCGATGTAGGCCTTCTCCGGGAGATAATAGAAGTCGAGGATCTTGCCGCTCTCGTCCTCGAGCACGACCTGGGGGTGGAGCACCCCCTTGTGTTCCATGATCATCCGGCGGATGTGGCCGCTGGGATCCTTCTCGATGCGGACCGTCTCCCCTTCGACGACATCCTCGTAGCGGACCCGCCCGGCGACCTCCGAGAGAATCGGAATCGAGTGCGGGTCCCACTGCACCAGCAGCGTCCCGGCCTTGACCTCCTCGTTCTCCGTCACCTTGAGGATCGCGCCGGCGGGAATGTCGAACTTCTCCAGTTCGGCCCCCTTGGCGTCGACGATCGCGATCTCACCGTTGCGGGCGAGCACGACCTCCTCGCCCTGCTCGTTGGTCACGGTCCGCAACCTGGTGAAGCGGGCGCGGCCACCACGCTTGGCCTTGCTCTGGTTTTCCTCGAGGGCCCGTTGGCCGACGCCACCGATGTGGAAAGTCCGCATGGTCAGCTGCGTACCAGGCTCGCCGATGCTCTGCGCGGCGATGATTCCGACGGCCATCCCCTCCTCGACCAGGGAACCGGTCGAGAGGTCCATCCCGTAGCACAGCCGGCAGACGCCGAGCGGTGCATCGCACGTGAGCGGACTGCGGACCTGGATCTTCTCCAAACCGAGTTGCTCGATGCTGCGTGCGATCGAAGGCGTGATCAACTCGTCCTCGTTGACCACGATCTCGTCGGTGATCGGGTTGACGATCGGCTCACGGCTGACCCGGCCACGGATGCTGTCGGCGAGGCTGACCTCGACCTTTTCACCACGGTAGATGACCGTCTTCGTGATCCCCTGCGACGTGCCGCAGTCGTGCATGGTGACGACGACGTTCTGCGCGACGTCTGCCAGCTTGCGCGTCAGGTATCCGGAGTCAGCCGTCTTCAGGGCGGTGTCGGCGAGGCCCTTCCGCGCGCCGTGGGTCGAGCTGAAGTACTCGAGCACGGTCAACCCTTCACGGCAGTTCGCCTTGATGGGGGTCTCGATGATCTTGCCCGACGGCTTGGCCATCAGGCCACGCATCCCGGCGAGCTGACGGATCTGTTCGACGCCGCCACGGGCACCGGAGTGGGCCATCAGGTAGATCGGATTGACGTATCCCTGGCGGCGCGCGTCGCTGGCGGTGTCCTTCTCCAGCTCGCTCATCATGTCCTTGGTGATCTGCTCACGGGCGTGGGTCCAGGCGTCGAGCACCTGGTTGTAGCGCTCACCGTCGGTGATCATGCCGCGCTGGTACTGCCGCATGATCTTGAGGACGTTCTTCTCGGCGTCGCCGATGATCCGGGTCTTGCTCATCGGCGTGATCAGGTCGTCGGTGGCGAACGACAGACCGCTCTTCGTGCTCCACTTGAACCCGGTGCGGTTCATGTCGTCGAGCAGGTCGATCGTCTTGCGGCGGCCGAGGGCCTGGTAGCAGTCGGAGATGACGCGGGCCAACTCGCTCGAGCGCATCGGGATGTTGTAGAACAGCATCCCTTCCGGCAGGACCGAATTGAACAGCACGCGGCCCGCCGTGGTCTCGATGATCGCGCCCGGTTCGCCGAGCTTCGGATCGTCGGTCTTGAGGCGGCGGTTGGCGGGGAGACGGACCCTGATCTTGGCGTGGGTGCCGACCTTGCCGAGTGAGTGGGCAAGTTCCACCTCTTCGATGCTCTTGAACACCATCCCTTCCCCCTTGCGGCCGGGGAGAAGCATCGTCAGGTAGTAGCAGCCCATCACCACGTCCTGGGAGGGGCTGATGATCGGCGCCCCGTTGGCAGGGCTGAAAATGTTGTTGGTCGCCAACATCAGCGTGTGGGCTTCGACCTGCGCCTCGATCGACAGCGGCAGATGGACGGCCATCTGGTCACCGTCGAAATCGGCGTTGAAGCCCTTGCAGACCAGCGGATGGAGCTTGATGGCGTTGCCTTCGACGAGGATCGGCTCGAAGGCTTGGATACCCATCCGATGAAGCGTGGGCGCACGGTTGAGCAGCACCGGGTGGTTGCGGATCACCTCCTCGAGGATGTCCCAGACCTCGGTGTCCTTCCGCTCGAGCATCTTCTTGGCGCTCTTGATCGTGTCGGCATGGCCGAGCTCCTTGAGCCGCCGGATGATGAACGGCTGGAACAGCTCCAAGGCGATCTTTTTCGGAAGCCCGCACTGGTGAAGGCGGAGGGTCGGACCGACGACGATCACGCTTCGCGCCGAATAGTCGACGCGTTTGCCGAGCAGATTCTCGCGGAAGCGACCCTGCTTCCCCTTGATCATGTCGGTGAGGCTCTTCAGCGGCCGGTTGCTCGATGCGAGCACGGGGCGCTTGCAGCGGTTGTTGTCGAACAACGCGTCGACTGACTGCTGCAGCATCCGCTTCTCGTTGCGGATGATGACCTCCGGGGCGTTGAGGTCGACGAGTTTTTTGAGCCGGTTGTTGCGGTTGATGATCCGCCGATAGAGGTCGTTGAGATCGCTGGTCGCGAAGTTCCCGCTGTCGAGCATGACCAGCGGCCGGAGATCCGGGGGGATCACCGGGATCACGTCGAGGACCATCCATTCCGGCTTGTTCTCGCTGTCGCGGATGCTTTCCACGATCTTCAGCCGGTTGACGAGGTCCTTCTTTTTCTGCTTCGATCCCGTCGAGGACCATCCATTCCGGCTTGTTCTCGCTGTCGCGGATGCTTTCCACGATCTTCAGCCGGTTGACGAGGTCCTTCTTTTTCTGCTTCGATCCCGTCGTGTGGAGCTCCTCGCGGAGCTCCTTGGAGAGCGTGACGAGGTCGAGCCCGAGAAGCAGTTTGCGCACGGCCTCGGCGCCCATCTCGGCGTCGAATGCCCCGTCGCCGTAGTCCTCCCGCGCCTTGCGGTACTCCTCCTCGGTGAGGAGCTGCTGCTTCTTCAGCGGCGTGTCCCTGGGATCGAGGACGACGTAATCCTGGAAATAGATGACCTTCTCCAGGCTCGACGTCTTCATGTCGAGAAGGGCGCCGAAACGGCTCGGCATCGCCTTGAAGAACCAGATGTGGACGACCGGCGCGGCGAGTTCGATGTGACCCATGCGCTTGCGCCGCACGCGGCTGTGGGTGACTTTCACGCCACAGCGATCGCAGATCATGCCCTTGTACTTCATGCCGCGGTACTTGCCGCACGAGCACTCCCAGTCCTTCTCCGGGCCGAAGATCTTCTCGCACATCAGGCCGTCCTTCTCCGGACGGAAGGTGCGGTAGTTGATCGTCTCCGGCTTCTTCACCTCTCCGAACGACCAGCTACGGATGTCGTGCGGTCGGGCGAGGCTGATCTTCACCGCCGAGTAGTCGTTGACGCGATCGTAGGTGGGTTCACCGATGCTCACGAGACTTCTCCTTCGGGACGACGGTGTCCGCCGCTGACCGGGTGCGGCAGCGGGGCTGTGATCGGGACGACGTCAGACGCGACGCTTCTCGAGTGACATGTTCAGGGCCAGGCCGCGAATCTCGTTGGTCAACACGTCGAAGCTCGCCGGGGTGCCGGCCTCGAGGGTGTTCTCCCCCTTGACCATGCTCTCGTAGATCTTCGTCCGACCTTCGACGTCGTCGCTCTTGACCGTGAGCAACTCCTGGAGGATGTACGCCGCTCCATAGGCCTCGAGCGCCCAGACCTCCATCTCGCCGAACCGCTGCCCACCGAAGCGTGCCTTGCCGCCGAGGGGCTGCTGCGTGATCAGGGAGTAGGGGCCGGTGGAGCGGGCGTGAACCTTGTCGTCGACGAGGTGATGGAGCTTGAGCATGTAGATGTAGCCGACCGTCGTCTCCTGCTCGAGCGGTTCGCCCGTGCGACCGTCGAACAGTTGGGCCTTGCCGTGCCGGGGGAGGCTGGCGGCATCGAGCATTTCGTTGATGTCCTGTTCGCTCGCCCCGTCGAACACCGGCGTCACCGCCTGGAACCCGAGCAGCGACGCCGCCCAGCCGAGGTGGGTCTCGAGGATCTGGCCGACGTTCATCCGGCTCGGAACGCCGAGCGGGTTGAGGAGGATCTGGACCGGCGTGCCGTCGGCGAGGAACGGCATGTCCTCCTTGGGCAGGATCTTGGCGATCACACCCTTGTTGCCGTGCCGGCCGGCCATTTTGTCACCGACCGAGATCACCCGTTTGGCGGCGACGTAGACCTTCACCATCTGCAGCACGCCGGGGCGCAGCTCGTCGCCGCGCTTCATGCTGTTGAGACGCCGTTCCCGGGCGTCGATCGCCTCCTCCACGGAGGGCCACAGCGCCTTGTACGACTTCTCGATCTCCACCTTCCGCTGCGGCGAACGGATGTCGAGGTCGTCGAGCTTGAACGCGAGCGCCCGCTCGACCACGACCTTGTGCTCCTGGTCGCGGACCAACGGGCTTCCGTCCGGGGCGGTGAGCGGTCGCTGCAACTGCCTCTCGATCTCGCCGACCAAGGCACCGAACACCTCGGCGATCCGCGCGTTGCCCACGGCTTCGGCGTCCTTGAGCTGCTTTTGGAACTCGCGCCGCTCGTCCTCCGACAGGCTCATCTGCCGGGAGAACTTCTCGGTCGCGATGACGATTCCCTCGACACCCGACGGCACCTCGAGCGAGTCGTTCTTCACGTCCTCGCCGGCGCGGCCGAAGATCGCGTGGAGCAGCTTCTCCTCGGGTGTCAGCTCGGTCTTGCTCTTCGGCGAGACCTTGCCGACGAGAATGTCGCCAGGTCGGACGTAGGTCCCGATGCGGACGATGCCGTTCTCGTCGAGGTTGTGCAGCGCCCGTTCGCCGACGTTGGGGATGTCGCGGGTGAATTCCTCGCGACCGAGTTTCGTGTCGCGGATCTCGATGTCGTACTCCTCGATGTGGATCGAGGTGTAGACGTCGTTCTCCACCAGCTCCTCGCTGATGATGATCGCGTCCTCGAAATTGAAGCCGTCCCAGGCCATGAAGCCGACGAGGACATTGCGGCCCAGCGCCAATTCACCGCGGTAAATCGCGGCACCGTCGGCGAGGACCTCACCCTTGTCGACTTTCTGCCCCAGGTTGACGATCGGCTTTTGGTTTTGGCACGTGCGCTCGTTGAGGCCGACGTACTTCCTCAACCGGTGCGTCTCGACCTGTCCGGAAGCAGCAGTGACCTCGATCCGCTCGGCGTCCACGTAGCTGACCGTTCCCTTGCGCACGGCGCGGATGATGAGCCCCGAGTTGGCAGCCACGTCGCGCTCCATGCCCGTGGCGACGATCGGCGGCTCGGTCACCAGCAGCGGCACCGCCTGCCGCTGCATGTTGGAGCCCATCAGGGCGCGGTTGGCGTCGTCGTGCTCGAGGAACGGGATCAGCCCGGCCGACACGCCGACCATCTGGCTGGGGGCGACGTCGATGTACTGGATGTCGGCGGCCGGTACGAGGACGAAGTCGCCACGGTAGCGGGCGATGATCGAGTCGCCCTCCAGTTTGTTGTCGACCACGAGGGCGTCGGCCGGGGCCAGGTAGGCGTCGTGCTCTTCGTCGGCGCGGAGCCAGACGACGTCGTCGGTGAGCTTGCTCTTGGAGATCTTGCGGTAGGGTGTGACGAGGAAGCCGTAGGAGTCGACCCCCGAATAGATCGCCAAGCTGGAGATCAGGCCGATGTTGGTGCCTTCGGGAGTCTCGATCGGGCAGATCCGCCCGTAGTGCGAGATGTGAACGTCACGAACCTCGAAGCCGGCACGCTTCCGGTTGAGGCCGCCGGGACCGAGTGCCGACAGTCGTCGTTCGTGCGTCAGCATCGACAGCGGGTTGGTCTGGTCGACGACCTGCGAAAGCTCGCCCCGGCCGAAGAAATACTCGATCGCCGCGGAGATACTCTTGGGATTGATGAGCGAACGCGGGGACATCTCCGTGACGTCCTTGAGGCTCATCCGCTCCTGCACGGTGCGGCGCAGTTTGAGGAAACCCTTCCGCAACTCGTCGCTGGCCAACTCGTCGATGGTCCGGAGACGGCGGTTGCCGAGGTGGTCGATGTCGTCCACCTCGCCTTCGCCTTCGCCTTCCGACAGGCGCAGCATGTACTTGATCGCCGCGATCAGATCGTCGGGCCGAAGCGTCATCTCGGTCTCGGCGACCGCCAGACCGAGCTTGCGATTGATGCGAAACCGGCCGACGCGGCCGAGCCGGTAGCGATTGGTGTCCTTGAACTTCTCGTCGAACAGTGCCCGTGCCTTGTCGATCGCCGGCGGGTTGCCGGGACGGAGCCGTTGGTAGATGCGGACGAGGGCGTCTTCGTGACTGGGGGCGACGCCGGTGCGCCGCTTCGACTCTTCGGCATCCTCACGCAGGCTGTTGACGATCAGCGGCAGCTTCTGGTCGTCCATCACCTCCACGCCGGTGAGCCCCGACGTGCAGATCAGTTCCGCCTGATCGTGGGAGATCTTGCACCCCGCCTCGACGATGATCTCGCCGGCGCGCTCGCTGCCTTTGGGATAGACGATGTCGTCGATCGCCACCCGGCCCTCGATCTTGGCGACGCTCCGCGCCCCCGCGACCTTCTCCTTGGTGGTCTTGTAGAACAGCTTGAGGATCTCGGCATCGGCCGAGTACTTCGGGTCCATCGCCCGGAGCAGGGTCAACGCCGAGAACTTCCCGCTTTGGTCGATGCGGACCTGGAGCGTGTCTTTCTTGGAGACGTTGAGCTCGATCCAACTGCCACGCTCGGGGATGATCCGGCAGTTGTACGTCTTCCGGTCGGTCGACTCTGTGTCGGCGACGAAGTCGATTCCCGGCGAGCGGTGAAGCTGGCTCACCACGACGCGCTCGGCGCCGTTGATGATGAACTCGCCGCCGCCGAGCATGATCGGAATGTCGCCGAGGTAGACCTCTTCCTCGATCGGTTGCTCGCGGGTCAGACGCAACCACACGCGCAGCGGCCGGCCGTAGGTCATCCGCAGTTGGCGGCACTCGTCAGGCTCGTACCGGGGCTTGCCGAGCTCGTAGCGGACGTACTCGAGCTTGAAAA
>Ga0194124_10003737_pt1 | contig 15733 bp, 10 predicted proteins | sample TA2KigCas0mmetaG_FD_148605 | JGI IMG/M metagenome (GOLD analysis project Ga0194124, IMG submission 148605) | Freshwater microbial communities from Lake Tanganyika, Tanzania - TA2015031 Kigoma Deep Cast 0m | ecosystem: Environmental > Aquatic > Freshwater > Lake | place: Tanzania: Lake...
GCGCCTGGATGGTGTCGAGGGCGCCGGCCTGCAGAGCGCCGCCGCGGGCCTGGCGGAGCAGCTGGGGGATGGGGCGGCGGTGGTGCTGGGGGGCCTGCCCGATGCGGCCGACCTCAGCAAGGTGGTGCTCGCGGCGGCCTTCGGCCCAGCAGTCATTGCGGCTGGCCCCAAGGCCGGCGCTTTCATCGGCACCGTGGCCAAGGCCTGCGGCGGCGGCGGCGGCGGTCGGCCCAACCTCGCTATGGCTGGCGGTCGTGATGGATCAGCTCTGGATGGCGCATTGGAGCAGGTCCGCAGGGAGCTCAGCTTGGCCTTGGACTGAGCTCCTGCGGCAGGAGCAGCCGGCTTGGGAACCATTCCCGGCGGGTGGCCTCCTGGAAAAGCAGGGGAATCCTTTAGGTATTAATTACCAAGTCGATGCACGCCATGGCAAGCAGCTTTAAATTCCAGAATCTTTAGTACTGGAACTTTCAGCTGGTGTTGATGGGTGGTCGTCTGCAGCTGGATCGAGGCGGCCAGGGGGAGCAACGCATGAGCTGGTCCCCCTCGCTCAATCCTCTCGATGACCCTACGATGTGAGTTGATAGCCCATCCCAGTTACAGCTTCTAGTTCTGCCGATCTATCCATGCAGATAGGCAAAATTCCGCAAGATTGCAACCAGGTAATGCATTTGTGGCTGAGCGTCGATCTCCTCTGATGCGGTCACCAAGGGAACGCACACCACGGTGAGCACCAACACCGAGAAATGGCTCGAGATCGGGCCTTAACGGAGCCTAGCCCGATCACTCCGTTTATAGCCGGGCGGCGACATAAGTCTACGGTATTTGCAGCCCGTCTTTCGGCTATAATTTGTGATCTAAAACCAATACTCGGGGGAAGACAAATGTTACAAGAGCCTCTTGGGGTGGCCATGGGGAGGAACAGCCCTTGGAGTTGTGCATAAGAATTGTAACGACGCGACGCTTCTTGGATAGAATTCGGCTATGAATAAAATGCCAAGTTTTTATTTCAATTGGAAAATACCGAAATCGTAAAAGTCCTTTGGGAGTTGAAAGAACTGATCTCTTCCGCTGCTCTCGCCGATCCCGATTTGCGCAAGAAGCTTATCTCCAATCCGAATGAAGCAGTCGAATCTATCTTGCCGGGAATAAGCGAACAAGGGCTAACTTTCAAAATTTTAGAGGAGAGTGAAAACGAGCTAATCATTGCACTTCCTCCGGTTCCCCCGTACAGTGACGAAGAGATTGAAGAAGAGCTCTCCGAAGAGCAGCTGGCTGGGGTGTCAGGAGGACTAGCGTTCGCGACAATCAAGGCCGCAGTGATCGCGGGAATTGTTAAGGGCGTCAAGGTAGGCGTGAGTGGAGCTGTAGGCGGTGCTGTAGGCTACGGTATCTCAAAATTAAAATGATATTTAGGTTAGGCAACTGCGCGTGTATTGATTAAACAAACCGCATGCCTGGACCTTAATAATTATAAATATCTATCATGATAACTATAATTATTAAAATAGTTCTAATATCAGTTTAGTGACTGTTGGAGTCTATGTACCTTGCCAGCATCATAACTCACTTCGATTGAGGTCATTGCGGATACTAAATGGGCAAGCCTCTATGTATGTATTTTGCAAGTATCAACCGATGTAAATCATGGATTTCCAAGCTTTACTCACTCAAAAGCTACTGGCGCCCTCGTGATGCTTATGGGCTATTTACGCTAGGGGCTGCTGCTTATATAGATGCGCCAGATCAAAATACAGCATCTGTCTTTAGGGTCGCATCATCTTATGAGGAATACTACAATCTTCTGAAGAGAGACAATAAGATATTGCTTCACAATTTCTCCGAAATCTACTCTAAATTAAAACTAGTCATAGCTTCTTACTTAAGTATTCCGGATGATGCGATTTCTTATAGTAATAGCAAAGCGCTACCTGGATTTATAATATATACTCCAAGTCTCGAATACCAAAAAACTACCACACATATTCCTCATTACGACTTGCCGTATAAAAATCTATGTTGGGCGAAAGAAACTCATGAGTATCACTTCAGCCCAGATCCTACCCAGACATTGTCTTTTACCCTGCCATTACAGCTGCCAACATCATCATCATCACTTAGAATATGGAATCTTAAAAGACATCAGGCAGCTGCAATGGAAAGAGATCAGCTTAGGTCTGCTCTAAAAATAAATAATTCAAAAAAATACAATTATGAGATTGGCAAAATTCTCATTCATTCGGGTAATGACCTGCACCAAGTTTGTCCATGGAAGTATTTCGAAAACGACAGTTATAGGGTCACACTGCAAGGGCACGGCTTAAAAATTGATGACCGCTGGATCCTATATCTATAGAAATATCGAGGATCTAGAAATGAATAATAATCCCAGTGATACTGTTGTATTCGTCGGGCCTACACTGAGTATTGATGCTGCAAGCCAAATACTAAAGGCGGATTACAGGCCTCCAGTGGCTTTCGGCGATATCTATAGTCTTATCGGTTCGTATATTGATAAAATTTTGATCATTGATGGATTTTTTTATGGAACAACCGCAGTATGGCAAAGAGAGATAATAGAAGCGATGAATAATGGAATAAAAGTTTATGGATGCTCGAGCATGGGAGCCCTTCGTGCGGCCGAGCTGCATTTGGAGGGAATGACTGGCTTTGGTCAAGTCTTTGAATGGATCCTAGATTCGACTATCACCGGCGATGATGAAGTTGCAGTCGCTCATGAATCAACGCCACCCTATAGACAGCTCACTATTCCGCTTGTGAATGTTCGCTATGGGCTTAAGTGTGCTGTAGCAAATTTTGCTGTAACCGAAGAAGAAGCTGCTTTTTTTCTTGAAATAGCAAGGTCTATTCATTACTACGAGCGTACAGCAGAGTTTCTTTTTCATCGGGCGACCAACTCAATTAATAATGCATCTGCTCTTCGATTATATAACTATTGGTCAGGCACGATTCCCGATATCAAGGCTGCTGATGCGGTCAAAGCTTTACGCAATCTAGCCGATTTAGATAATACGATTTTTGGTCTCAGCCAGGAATCTACGTTCCACCTTGAGCGTGGCAAGGCAAGGCGCCTTCATCAGTGGAATGCGGTCCCTTTTATTTTTAGGATGATCAATGCCTATCCACAAATGTTTAATCTTGTCCCAGAGGGCAATGGCGACACTGATTTGTTACTTAATTCTCGGCTAAAAAAGGCTGAGATGGTTGCGGCCCAGATATGGTTGATTGAGATGGGAATGGATTGGCTAGAGGAGGTTATGGACCCTTCTGCAGCTTGGATAGAGAGGTATAGGAATAGTTTTTTTGACAGTATTGCTATTTTGCCTGACGACCTACCTGGTATATGTAAATCAGCTGGAATGTCACTTATTGAAATGAAAAATGAGGTCGATAGGAGAGCTAAAATTCATTTTTATCTATGGAGTGTAAGGTTCAATACGCCTAGTCTTGATAATCTATTTGCCCCTGTATCACATGCGATTGACCCGCTTGACTGGTGTATTTGGCCACTTATGCAAGGTACTGATTTCTTTATGAGTATTGCAGAGATAAGATGTACGACTGAATGGGTAATACTTAAGGTGTTGTCCTCGTTTGGGATTTGTAAGGAAGCTGTCAATGAAATGTGTCGCTGTGATGATCTTTTTCAACAGGGTCCACTACTGCCTGAAATTCTTGGATATCAACACTGGGACAAGGTGTCTGAGATTTCAAGGCTTCTATTACTTAGTGACGTTGCCAGATTATGAGCCAGCACCAAGGAACACAACGTCTGATTTCATCCAGGGAGACACTCTCTAATGTTAAGCCCTATTGGTCAGCTTTTGGTCTAACACGTTGTATTGATATAACTGCGCTTGACCGTCTTGGGATTCCAGTATACGCCGGTGTACGCCCCAGAGGAACTTGTTTGCAGGTGTCTAGCGGGAAAGGAATCACACATGAGAATTCTTCATGCTCAGCAGTGATGGAGGCCCTGGAAATCTATCACGCGGAGAATCCTGCCCCCAGTGTGCTGTCATGGGCTTGCGAGGAAGAGGTTTTTATTTGCAATGAGAGCCTACTTTTTAACTCTTATCTCGACAATCAGATACTTTATCGGTATAGAGACTCAGTTCATGCGGCCAAGATTAAACAGGCATGGATCAGAGCACGTGAATTAACTTCTGGGAAGGACATATTAATCCCTGCTGGTATGGCATATTTCTTACAACCTAGTAGGCACAGTACCACAACCAATGGCTTGGCATCTGGCAACTCATTAGAAGAGGCTACTCTACATGCTCTATATGAAGTTATAGAGCGAGATTCTGTGTCGGCACTCTGTGTAGATGGCAAAGTCAAGCTTGCCACGATTGGAAAAGTCGTAGATTCTAGTTCGATCACCTCAATGCCACTTGTGCAGCTTATCCGGAAGATCCATGACGCCGAGTGCGAGGTAAAGCTAATTTATGTACCTAATGAACTTCCTGTATATGTATATATAGCATATATTCTTGATCCAAACCCTTTGAATGGGATAAGCTACCTTCATGTCGGCTATGGTTGCCATGCAGATCAAGAAATTGCAGCGACAAGATCTGTGACGGAAGCAGCTCAAGCGCGCTTGATCTTTATACATTCTTCTCGAGAGGATATTTATGACACGCTAGCAAGTGCAAATAAGTCACGTGGTCCGTCAAAAGCATTTAAATTTATTAGAAAGCTAAAAGAATGCACCCCTTGGGACAATACAAAAAAAGAATACGAGTTGGAGGCATCTTCCATTCAAGGTGCGCTTAAGCATCTTTTAAATGATATGTCCACTCTTGCTCACCCTGTATATAGACATGTGCTGCACTGTGAAATACCAAAAGTATCTGTCGTCAAGGTCATTGTTCCCACTATGCGATTCAACCAGGCCTTAATCTAGCCATAACTTCCCAAATATTGTTTAAATGATTTAGATCGGCATAGCACTACCAGCATGCATGGTGAATAATGCCTTGCTTGCACTAGTCGTAATTTATTGGTAATCCTACCTTGCTCGCATTGGGGTAAATAGATAACATATTAACGCTGTATCATATATACAATTCCGGCTCTCAGTCTATATTAATCTTTTATGCACTCACGCTTAACAGCTTTTGATAGGGCGATTCTCTTGCCACTATCATATCATCGTGTCGACCTTGTTGAACAACCTTGCCATTTTCTAGCACCACAATTAAGTCTGAATCGCGGATAGTGCTCATCCTGTGAGCAACTATGATTTGAGTGCATCCGCGTCGTCTCAGAGCTTGATTCACATGATGCTCCGTTGCTGAATCTAGCGCAGATGTAGCTTCATCCAGTATGAGTATGCTTGGATTCTGAATCAAGGCTCTGGCGATTTCCATGCGTTGTCTCTGCCCCCCCGAAAGGTTGCAGCCCCCTTCCCTTAACACGGTTTCAAAACCATCGGGTAGGGCCAGAATCGTGTCAAGTATCTGTGCATCTGAGCAAGCTCGGTGTATATCTAGCTCGCTTACACCGGAATTCCATAGTGTAAGATTATCTCGAATACTGCAACCATATAACGCGACTTCTTGCTGCACCATGGCTAGGGAAAGGATGGCAACTTCCCGCGGAATCTCCTCAATGACCAACCCATCGTATAGAATTGATCCACTTCTGGGCCGATACAATCCTGCAATCAGACGCGATATTGTGCTCTTCCCAGATCCACTTCCACCTACGAAGGCAATGCGTTGACCTGGTGCTACCTGTAATGATATGTCTAAAAGCAGCGGTGGTTTCAGTGGAGAGTAGCCGAAGCTAACGTTATTAATCTGCAGTGCACCTGATAACCGTGCACTTGGACCAGCCCAGCTGCTCAGAGGTGGAGCTATGCTGATGACTGGATCACGCGGCTGTTCAAGTACATCCTCAAGTCGCAATATTTCTGCCTCGAACTCAGGTAAGCTGCCAAAAAACTCGATAACTTTGTCGATTTGTCCTTTGAGACTTAGAGCTATGGTTTGGGCGGCTAAAAGCATCCCCAGTGTCAGCTGCCCTTGTATTACTAGCCAAAAACCGATAACCAAAATTGTAATTTCGTTCAACGTGGTCAATGCATTAGGTACTAACCTGATTTTGGCTTTAAGTAATTCAAGGTCATGCTGTGTGTTGAGCATCTTTGCTTGATATCCGCCAAATCGCTTGCAAATATCGGCTTCCACTGAAGACGCCTTTACAGTTTCGATGTTTCGAATTCCGCTCACTATAATTGAATCGGCTTTGGCAGTGTCCTTTAGAATCTTTAGGTTTGAATCTTTTTGCATGCGACGATTCGCAATTACCACGAGTGCATTTATTCCTGTGCTCAAGCCTACTATCAGACCAAGAATCGGACTATATAGTAGTGTGATAATTAAGTAAAAAATAAGTAGCACAAATCCTGTCGTCATCGGAATTAGTCTTTCGGCTATGAATTCAGCAATGCTGTTATTGCTTTGCATCCGATTAGCTATGTCTGCTGCATGACGCTGCGCATAATAGTTTTCAGGCAGGGCAAGCATCTGGTGTTCAAACTGCGCAACAAATCGCCGATTCAATCTTTTCTTCAGCTTACGACTGCCTACTAGTTGAAGATATTGAATAAGGCCTTGTATTGCGATGGTAACTGCCATCGCCCACAGCATTGGTTTAATCCAGTTCTCCATTCCATTCCCGATGATTTCGTCCATGTAAATCTGCGCAAATATTGGCAATATTAGTTTTGGTAAAATTAATAATAAACCTGCTAAAAGAATAAAGGCAACTCCCAGCGGCTCGCTCGCCAGTCGTTTCGACACAATTGGCCAAACGCTAGGCGCTTTGCCTCCACATGAAAAAGTGGTACTAGGTTCGAGTACTATTGCGATGCCAGTGTAACTATCATCAAATTCTTCAAGCTTCACGCTGCGTGGTCCAAGAGCTGGATCGTTCAGTGCTACGTGATCTTCTGTGAATCCTTCGCATACCAGAAAATGGTTGAATTCCCAGAATAGAATCAGCGGGGGTTTTGTTCTTGCGAGTGCTTGCAGTCCTTTTTTAAATCCTTTGGCGTTGAATCCAAGGCTCCTCGCCGCGAGGATCAGATTCGCGGCATCGCTGCCATCGCGTGAGACCCCGCAAAGCTCACGTAACTGTGACAGCGGGACATACCGACCGTAGTATTGAAGCACAATGCTTAGAGACGCTGCCGCACATTCCGTGTTTTCCATCTGCAGAACTGTGGGGGTGCGTACAATGCCCCCGTGCGATCTGGCTTTGATCGAATCGAAGAGTCTTCTTAGATTTTGTAGAATGGCCATCATGACTTCAGTAGATTCCACTTAGATCCCGCAGGATTGGGATTAAGTAACTGATTGGCCTGCGTTCTTCTACCAGTACTCTTATAACTGTTGGCGTGCCTGGGCTGAGTCTCAAATTGGGCCCATTCGCATTACCCCAGTCGTACCCACTGAGGCTAGATGGCTTCTTTTTCAAAGTTGTGATAACTTCTATCATCGGGCCCTCTGTTTTACTGCTCAAAGACTTAAGCCAGGCAGGGTTACCGAGCCGTCTGTTCAATGCTTCTTCGGTCACAGGAAGAGAACGGATGACATGCACCTTTCCTTCGATACCTCCATGTCGCTGGATTTTAGTGCTGCTAGGTGTGATCTGTACGCGCTGACCAACCTTTAGACGTTTGCCATCTCCCGCTTTAAAATAAGCGAGACTTTGTAAGTTCATACTAGTATTAATGCTCTCCAACTCAATGAGGTTGCTACCATTATGCACGACCTCGCCAATCTTGATTAGGTTCTCGATCACACAACCATCCTGTGGTGCACGTACGATAGCTGTAGATAAGATAGTTTTTTCAATGTTGCGAATTTTATTGCGTTGTCCTTGTATCTGAAATTGGCGATGATTCTTTCGATTTTCAATTTCTAGGCGTGCATTCGTGAGCTGTTGCTGCCGTTGTCCTAGATCGTCCTTGCTAATACCGCCAATTTCAGACAGTTTCTGTACACGCGTCAGATGCGCTTGCAATTCATCTTCTCGCTTGGCTGAGATTAAACTTTCTCTCTTGTCTTGAATCAGCAACAGTTTGAGTTGGTTGGCGTTTTTTTCTCGTTCAAGGTCTAGCTGAGTTGATTCGATTCGGATCAAAGCCGTGCCTCTACTAACGCACTGTCCGACCCTCACTCCAATCGATTTGATTCTCCCGACTGTTCCACTTTGGATCCTCTGAATACTATCAGAGCGAATCAGTACACCCTGCCCATTAATCCTTACAGGAATTCTACCGAAGATTGACCATATCAATATGCTGAGGCTGAACCCTGTTAGTCCCATAATTAGTGCCCAGAGGCTAGGCCTTAAAAGCTTCATTGGATCTTCGAGCCGCTCGGGCGTATTTAGAGCATTGAGCGCTCTTCTTCGAAATAAGCTCATGCGATTTGTCTTTCCATCATTTCAGCGAATAAACCGTCTTCCCTCATCAGGTTGTCAAAATCGCCCCTTTGACAAACCTTCCCACGGTGTAGCACTAATATGTGGTCTGCATTGCGAATCGTACTAAGTCTGTGGGCAATAACAATGCGAGTTATAGACAATTTGTCTAGGCTACGTGCTACAACCTCTTGCGTGATGTTGTCTAGCGCGCTGGTCGCTTCGTCAAATATCAGAATACGCGGTTTTCTTGCAATCGCTCGAGCAATACTTACACGCTGCCGCTGACCACCAGACAATGTTCCCCCTCCTTCGGGTATCATCGTCTGCATACCCATTGGCATTTGACGGATATCTTCAGCTAACCCTGCCAGCTCCGCAGCTTCCCAAGCCTCCTCAAGAGTGATTATTCGGCCCCCGGCAATTGCCTCAAGTAGGGTTCCATTGAACAAAGCACTATTTTGTAAGACAGTGCCGATTTGACTTCGCATGCTGTCTGGTCTGACATTACACAATGCCTGATCATCGTAGTAAATGACTCCTTCTTCAGGCTTCTCAAATGCCAACATAAGCCGAAGCAGCGTTGATTTGCCTGAGCCCGATGGCCCCACGATAGCCAACATTTCTCCACTGCGGATTTCAAAATTAATAGAATCTAGTGCTAATGGCAGGTTAGGCTTGTAGCGATAACTTACGCTTTCGAATCGAATGCTGCCCTGGAGCTCCGCTAGTTCAATGAGAGTATCCCCGATTTCCAGTCTGGTCTTCAGAATTGGTTTTATACGCTCGAATAGTATCGGTATCTCAAATAGTCCTACAAATAAATCAGCGAAACTTGCCATAGCTCCTATAAAAACACTAAACGCCGTAAAGAAGCCAAGTAGTTCTCCAGGATTCAAGCCGCTGACCCTAGGCGATGTTGCTGCCTCAGATAATAGTTTCGTAATTACTATATATAGCAGAAGATTGCCTAGATTGGGTAATATTGTACTTATTAGTTTCCCGACCGCATCCTTTTCTGCAAGCGTTTCGTCTAAATCCAATGTACATCGGAATTGTTCCGCCCACCACCTGGCCGCCCGTGTCTCAGCACCTGCCAGACGCAGCTTAGAAACGGAGTTAACCAATTCAAGATTTCGGCTCTGAGCCTGTCCCTGCAATGCTTGCATCCGGTGTTGCAAGGGTCGGCTTTGGACGCCAATGATTGCCCTAGGGATCAACAGAGCCATTGCAATGATAAAGGCCAGTATTGTCAGCTTTACGCTAATTTTCAGAAGAAATAAAATATAGATGCTGCTAATAACGAGCTTCAGCAGCCCTCCATCAATTAGTTTTTGAACCTCACCTCTTATGTCCTCAAGACTGTTGAAGCGCAGCTGCAGATCGCCGATAGAGTAGGAGTTAAAAAACTCGACAGGTAGCGCAAGCATACGCTGAATGCCTGCTATTTGTGTTCGTGCTGCCCCCTTTATCTGTGGAGGGATTATGGATTGGCTTTGTGTCCAATCCAGAATAACCCTTGTTGCACCTGTAGCGATCAAAATCACCGCTATCTGAAGCAACAGCCCAAGATCTCGATCTGGCAAGGCCTCATTTGTGATCACCGTGTTGAAGGTTGGTGTTAATAGACCTAGAGCTGTCCCAAGCACGATTGCTGCTATTGCAATCCGAAAGCCACCGCTAAGAAAGCCAATGCACGCACCAGTCGCCAACCCTGTGAATCCAAACCCGAAAATCCATCGTGCCGCACCTACTTCTTTTCCGATTGACAGCAGAAACCCCAATAATATTCCAAGTATAAGACCACTAGTTATGAATCTCACGGTGTAACTGGGGCGACCGTAGGCAAACCGAAATAGGCCTATTGGACTGAGATTATGATCCTGAAATGTTGGCATAACCGCAATGGCCCGCTCGTTGACTTGATCAACCAGGCCTTGAACTTGATCTAATGGCTGCGGCTTGATCATTCGATCTGGTATCCACACGTCGTATCCAGCTTGCTTTGACAGTAAAAGGACAGGCGACTCACTTCCGTCACTTAAGAATGCAACTATATCCCCGCAATCCATGTGTTTAATATCATTTATGATGTTTATTTCGCGTCCGATAAAACCATTTAGTCTGAGCATCTGTCTCAGACGTATTTCTGGTGAAGCTGCTAGTCTTATTGTCTTCCTCAGGAGCAAATCTGTGTCTATTCCATACTCTTTTCTCTTTAGTGCCATTACACAGGCGTCAACAGCGTTAATCGCTGTATTTACCTCTTCACTTGAGAGAACTTGCCCGTTCACCGCTTGTTCAAGATGTATAAATAAATTGTTGTCACTGTTTTGATTTAGTGGTGAATGTACCGCCAGTAATTGGTCTTGCCGTTCACTGGCTTCTTCGCATAGTGACCTAATCAGCGCTCCTAGTGGCGCATTAAACTCAATATTATGTTTCTTATTTACTGTTAATGCATTCAACAATGCATCTCTTAGGTCCTGTTCCGTCGCTAATGAGTCTGAGTTAAGCGTCTCAATCTCACAGTCTTCAACTGCACGCAAGAGCAGCTCAGATCCTGGACTGAGACCATCAGGACGCGCCGGAATCACCGACTTGGCCTGGAGACAAACAAGTGTGTGGCGCTCAATGACAATACCCTCTGGAGTCTTTTGCTGCAGCAAACACACCACCTCACCATCTCTAATTAATTGATTGGTTAGTGGCCAGGTCAGTTCTTCCCCCCTTCTTAACTTCATCGGCTACTCCAACAATTGTCCATACTGTTGACACAACCAATTAAATCTTAATCCAGCTGTGCTACATCTACTGAGTTGGTTCAAGTCTAGTTCTTCATCGTCCTGGGCGTATTCAGCTTCTCGGCTCCTTACGGCAAGTCCCCGTTCCAACAGTTGATCGCGGCTTCGCTGTGACAACATCTTAGCTAGGGCCCGCCAGAATCGTACCGATCGGGATTTGTCTTCTGCCAAGGATTGCCGTAGCTTTTCGATGTTTATACTCAGTAGTTTCAGTCCTTGGATCGTGTCGACTCGTGCACTAGCCGTGCGCTGCTGATTATTCAGTATGCTCATCTCACCCAACAATTCACCACGCCTCGAGCTCCCAACAACTTTAAGTTCCCCATGGCGCTTAACTGAAATGCGAGCCTCGCCGGCCAGCACAAGAGAAACATCAACAACTTGCTCCCCTTCCTCGAGCACTACTTCACCAGGGCAAACATTTCGCATCTCACCAAGTTGCCGCATCCAATCTACATCTTGTTCATTTAACTCTGCGAATAGTACTAAGATTTTTCGGATTGGCTCGGCTTCTGAATCCGAATAGCGGTGAACCCAGACGTTCTGACTTTGAATCTGCAATGTTAGCTTGTAACCTATCACTTGATAAAGCAAACTAATGACATCGTCGTTTTCTGTTTCCAGAGTTCTTAGTTTTGTGCGCTTGATCCGCAGTAGTATCGACCCAGCTTGTGCCCATACACTTGCAACAGCTGGTCGGTTTTCAAGCCACCCCATTTCTCCAACTAAGCCTCCTCTTCCTTCCTCATTTAAATTTATTGTTTCACCACTTATAGTTGTTGTGGTTATCCTAGTGCACCCTCTCTCCACGATAAATAGGTCGTGATCAATCTCTCCTTCACGTATCACGCATATATCATCTTTAACTAGTTCTATGATGGATTCGTTCCTTGTCCAGGCTACCAATGTTGGCGCAGCGTGTTCGAAATAGTCAAAAATCATGACCAATACCATTTTTGATCTCTATACTAATAAATCTTATATTTATTGCATTAGTGAGTTATTTAAAATTGACCTTTTTTCTTGTAAATAATTTTACTGAGGCGACATCGTCACGTCTACCCCTGAGCATAACTTATGCAAGACGAATTGCTTGATGGACATTCGTGGACTTCTTTGGAGGACCCTCTTAGTTTACGATTACTTTCACCATCTTGCCTCCTTTGTTCGACTCTGCTTGCAGTTTATAGGTTCATGATTACGGCGCGGGTTCCCAGTGTTGCTCTTGCCCATCCTACTCCAATATGTCAATTTTATTCACTATAGGCATATCCGAATAGGCTATCACTCTTTAACCATTTTCTTATGACTTCTTTAGAGGTCGCTATATATCAAGATATTCAGCCTTTTGACCTGTTAGTAGCTAGTCATAAATTTTACTTACCCAATGGTTATTGTATACTTCTTCCTATTGCTCTTGTGTCAATCTGATGCGATCTATGTAACCTATAATGTGGTCTATTGTCCTACTTCGAAATTTTCGGCATCTTACATAATTATACTCTAGTAATATATGCTTTATTTGTGTCGAGTCGGTTTCTGGCTTCGCATTTCCTCCTTACACTTTTAATGTATTGTGGTATTCACGTGAAATGTTATTCTAAATGCACACACGTATATCGGTTTACATATATCGTATTACAGCTTTGTCACTATCCCACAATCCCTATATTCCCCCTAGCGTGTCACAACACATCGTCCCCGCTAAGCACATTCTTGCTTGGGGCTCCCATTTGCAATCATCGACAATATTTCTCCTAGCCATATTTCAGTTATTAAAATATCTTTATATGTGTCGTTCATGTTACATACCCACCTTGAAAATTCTTTTGTTTTATCCGCATATATTGAGAATGATGTTAGTATGACCTTATTATCGTGCCTATATACACCTCTATCTTTCTCTTAACCTATAAATCATGATTAGTTGTTTCCCTGCTATTTTTTTCTACTTCACTAATTCTTGCCATGGCGTGGTCTTGCAACTTTCACTTCATCCCTAGTTACATAAAGGCACTTATTAAGTTGTCACCACTCCCTATTAAGCTCCGATTGAGCACAGCTATTTGTACCGCTTTAATACTTCTGGTTTTACCTGGTTTTGTATTTGTTCTGGCCTTTAGCTACCAACGTAATAGACTTGCCAGTCTAAGGATATTAGCTGATTCTATCCAACGCTCTCAATTTACTAGCATCAAGCAATCTCAAAGCTATCTGCAGGAACCATCTAAAGCCATTAGTTTGCTTGCTAATTTTGCAGTTTACCAACCGCATTTATTCAGAGAGCCGGCAGGTCCCGAGCTCCTTTACCAAGGACTTATATCGGCTGATCAGATTGATGCTTTGTATATCAGCTTTGAAGACGGATATCATCGTGTTGTGACTCGTGTTGACGATACTAGAAGACGTAGTGATCCCCAAATACCTCATGCCGCCAACTGGCATACCAGTTTTGTTGATCCATTTCGGTTTGGTCTAAACCGTCGTCGTCATCGCATTTTCTTTGATCATTGGCCAAATCGTATTGCAAACTATTCTGTATCTACTTCTCTTGACATGCGTACTCTTAATCACTATAAATATGCGAAGGCTACACGTCGACTTTTTATATCTCAACCAATTATTAATCCGGATACAGGATCTCTAGTAATTGCTTTGGCTATGCCCATCGTTTACCGTAATAATTTTATTGGCATTATCGGCGCGAACATAACAATGGACAGCCTATCCTCTTTCCTTGAACAAAATCGAGCAAGTCCCAACAGTCATTTGATTGTTGCTGACACTAAAGGCACTATCATCGCTCAGTCCACTTCACTTTCTAGATCCATATCTACCATTAAACTATCTCAAGGCACATACCCCTCAACCCTTTTAAATAATGATCACAACTGGCTTCGTGAAGCCTACCTATATCGGTTCAAACATAAACGTGACTCATTTATTTTTAAAAGTTCTAAAGGTCAAGAACTTAGTATATCTTTTATTAATTTTTCCCCAGAGTTACGAGTTCCTTGGCAAGTAATAGTAGCAACACCTACCCATGACTTTGTCGGAGAGCTTCAGCAGACAACTCGTTTCCTGACTATCTTGTCTGTAACCATTCTCCTGTTAGAGATATTCTTCATTTCTATTTTGTCGGGTCGCCTCGCTCGTGGCGTAGAGCAGGTCACGGATCAGCTTAGGAATATTCGTGAGCTTAACTTCTTTGGCCAATTAAAGCGTTCATCTTTTATTCGTGAAGTAGCTGACCTTGAGTCAGGTACTCTGCTGTTACGCAGTGCACTTCAGTCTTTTGCGAACTATGTTCCACTAGGTGTTGTACAACAATTAGTTCGTACCCGCCAACCGTTGGTTGTTGGTATGGAGCCAAGGCCACTGTCAATACTGTTTGCCGACCTTGTTGATTTTTCAAGTCACGCGGAATGCATGGAGCCAACCGACCTTGTATCCCAAGTTTCAGCTTACTTTGCCGCTGTTACTGATTCGATATGTGAGCAGGACGGGACAGTTGACAAGTTTATTGGTGATGCTGTTATGGCATTTTGGGGTGCCCCGCTGTCTATTGAGAATCATGCTCTTTGCGCCTGCACAGCCGCTCTCAATGCTGTGAGCCGAATGGAGTCACTCAATCTTGATTGGTTATCAACAGGTAAGCCAGAGATGCACCTACGCATTGGGATCCATACTGATACTGTGTTGGTTGGCAATATTGGTTCCACAAACCGCTTGAGCTACACAGCTATGGGTGATGGAGTCAATGTAGCTTCACGACTTGAAGGCAAGAATAAGGAATATGGAACTACTATTATTATTAGCGACAGTGTCCTACGATCTGCGGGTGATTCATTGATATCTCGTCCTCTTGGTATGACCCATGTCAAAGGTCGCAGAGGGTCATTTCTAGTACATGAGCTCCTTGGCATACATTGTCCAAATGATCATGATACTGTGATTACTACCCCACCTTTTTGAGATCTCCTCTCACTTTATATATCTGCTATTGGCTCTCGCATAAAAAGCTTCCTTGCCGTCTATACACTTTTCTAGGCCCATAACCTCTGCAGGTTGTTAGGATCTGTTTTTTTGCTCACGTTATCTTCTGCACAGATTGAAGATTTTGAATCCGCTTTAACTTTTCGTTGTGGCCGTATGCTGCCTATTTATGTCTATATCCAATATATGATTGGTTTTCTTTGGTTTTTTGAGTTTATACTTGCCTCTGACACGTCACCCAGCAATAGTCAGGCTTGCCAACGTCACTTGCCTTCAGTTTTCTTTATCTCTACCAGATAGGTAATTCAGAATTATTGGGCTAGCTGACTTTTATTTATCTGTTATTGACGCCATTTTAGGCTCCCTCTTGCTCTTTTTCCATGTCACACTATGCCTCGCCGGCACTGTATTCTCATGGTCCTAGTTCCCCTTTTTAATTTCTCACAGACGTGACCCCCTTCGTCGGTCCA